>Ga0310690_10012558_pt1 | contig 10387 bp, 4 predicted proteins | sample AusTroGonzalo_MG_2_FD_207661 | JGI IMG/M metagenome (GOLD analysis project Ga0310690, IMG submission 207661) | Bovine rumen microbial communities from tropical cattle in Woodstock, Queensland, Australia - Gonzalo_04 (v2) (version 2) | ecosystem: Host-associated > Mammals > Digestive system >...
ATTGATTATAGGTTATTGGTTATAGAAGACAGAAGATGAAAGTATTCAAGTTCGGTGGCGCGTCCGTCAACAGCGCCCAGGCAGTACGCAACATGGCAGCCATCGTCCGCGAGCATGCCGACACCCCCCTGGTTGTCGTGGTCTCGGCCATGGGCAAGACCACCAACAAGCTCGAACAGCTGGTGCCCGGCGTACGACCCCAGGCGGAACACCCGCGGTTGCTGGAGGAACTGAGGGACTATCACCTGCAGATAGTGCACGCCCTCTTTCCCGACACAGCCCATCCCGTCTACGAAGATGTCGGCCGACTCTTCTCGCAACTGGAGCAGGTGGTCGCTGCCGCGCCGACCAACTATAACTTCGACTACGACCAGACGGTCTCCTTCGGCGAACTGGTCTCCACCACCATCATCAGCCACTACCTCAACTCCATCGGCCTCCCCAACCGCTGGATGGACGTGCGCGAAGTTATCCGTACCGACTGCAACTACCGCGAGGGCATCGTCGACTTCGCCGCTACCGAAGAGCGCGCCGCGCAGATACGGGAGGCACTGAAGGAGTGCCCTTTGGTGGTCACACAGGGCTTCATTGCCGGCACCGGCGACGGCCACACCACCACCCTCGGACGCGAGGGCAGCGACTACTCAGCCTCTATCCTCTCCTATTGTCTCGGAGCTGAGAGTATGACGATATGGAAAGACGTGCCGGGGTTCCTCAACGCCGACCCCAAATTCTTCCCCAACACGGTGAAGATGGAGCAGATTCCCTACAACGAGGCCATCGAGCTGGCCTACTACGGCGCCAGCGTCATCCATCCCAAGACCGTCAAGCCCATCCAGAACAAGGGCATCCCTCTCTTCATCCGTTCCTTCCTCGACCCGCAGGCCGCGGGCTCGGCCATCGGCCCCTTCCGCGCCATACGCCCCCTCACGCCCCTCTACATTTTCAAGAACAACCAGGTACTCATCTCTATACAACCCAAGGACTTCAGCTTCATCGCCGAAGAAAACATGCAGGCCATCTTCGCCATCCTCGCCGCACTGAACATCAAGGCCAACATGATGCAGAACTCGGCCCTGAGTTTCTCCCTCTGCATCGACGACAACGCCGTGCTCCTCGACCTGCTGCGGCAGCGCCTCTCTCCCCAGTTCCAACTGCGCTACAACAGGGGCCTCCAGCTCATCACCATCCGCTACTACACCCAGGAGATTATCGACCGTATCGTCGCGGGCCGTCCTGTCCTCCTGCAGCAGCGTTCCCGCCTCACCACTCAACTCCTTGTCCAGCAATGAAGACCCTCCTCCCATCCCCGCACCTGTCGGCACTCGCCAGACTGAACCGGACCCTCGGAAGCAAAGACTTCGACGGAGCGCGGTTCGTCATCCTCGTGGATGAAAACACATACGCCCATTGTCTTGTACCATTGGTGTCGACGGTGGCGCGGCTGCAGGAAGCCGACCTCCTGGAAGTCCCGGTAGGCGAGGAATGCAAGGAACTGGCTATCGCGCAGCAACTCTGGGAGTCGCTCCTTGAGAGCGGCGCCGACCGCGACACGGTGCTCATCAACCTCGGCGGCGGATGCGTCAGCGACCTCGGCGGTTTCGTGGCGGCAGGCTACAAACGCGGCATCCGCCACATCAACGTCCCCACAACCCTGGTAGGCATGGTAGATGCCGCTATCGGCGGCAAGACGGCTCTCAACCTCGCGGGAAGCAAGAACCAGGTGGGATTCTTCCACCAGCCCGTGGCGGTCTGCATCGACCCGTCGTTCCTCGACACCCTCCCGCAGGAAGAGATGGCGAGCGGCCTCTGCGAGATGCTCAAGACCCTCCTCATCGGCGACCCCGACGGGTATGAGCGGCTCTGCAAGATGCTCATCGACGGAAACATCGAGCTGCCCGACGACATGATAGCCTCCTGCGTGGGGATCAAGAGCGCCATCGTCAAGGCGGACCCCTACGACCGTGGCGTGCGCCGTATCCTCAACCTCGGCCATACCTTTGGCCACGCCATCGAGGCTTTCAGCCATACCCAAAGACAACGTCCCCTCTCCCACGGCAAGGCCGTAGGCATCGGCCTGGTGGCGGCCCTCTACCTCTCGGTTCAGAAACTCGGCCTCGAAGAGACGGAACTGACACGCTGCCGCCAGGCCGTTAGCCATCTTGTCGACATCCCGCACTACACCCTCCGCGACACAGAGGGAATTCTCTCCTACATGCGTCAGGACAAGAAGAACGTCGACGGCCAGATCCGCTGCGTCCTCCTCCAGACCCCCGGAGCCCCCGTCATCGACCTCCCCGTTCCCGAACCCGAACTCCGCACCGCCCTCCTCAAACTTTGACATGAAGACAGACTTATGCGCAAAGGTTTGATAACATGGTTTCTATTGGTTCTTGGCGCAGTAGCATGGGGACAAGGAGTTCCAATTAACAGGATAGTTGTTCCGCAGAACCCGACACAGCAGGAGTTGTATGCGGCGACACAGTTGAGGAACTTCCTCGCCCAAGGCGGAGTGAAGGTTCCGACAGTTGAAACCATCAGCGCGGAGGCCCCGCAACAAGGTACTGTCTATGTGGGCCGCACACGGCAACACCCCGTTGTCGAACCTACAACCAAAGACAGCTACATCATTTGGGGAACGGGCGACTGCCTCTTCCTCTACGGCGAGGGCGAGAAGGGGACACTCTACGCCGTCTACGACTTCCTGGAACGCTTTGGCGGCTGCCGCTACTATGCCGCCCACGAGATGGAAGTCCCCGACCTTAAAAGGCTGCGAATACCTGATACCATGATATTTGAGCGACCCGCATTCGAGTACCGCGAGATGCTCTACTACATGCCCAACCACGACAGCGTCTATGCCGACTGGCACCACCTCCACACCCGTCAGGACCTGCACCGAGATTGGGGTATGTTCGTCCATACTTTCAAGGACTTAGTCCCCGCCTCGCGCTACTTTGACCAGCACCCCGAATGGTTCTCCGAGTGCAACGGCCAGCGCGTCCGCGACGGGCAGTTGTGCCTTTCCAATCCCGAAGTGCTGGAGGAACTATGCAGACAACTGGCTGATACCATGAGCAGAAGACCCGATGCCCGCATTTGGTCGGTCTCGAACAACGACAACTACAACGTCTGCCAATGCCCGAAGTGCCGCCACCTCGACAGCCTCTACGGCGGGCCTACGGGTACCCTCCTGCACTTCATCAATCAGGTGGCACGCCGATTCCCCGACAAGACCCTCTCGACCCTCGCCTACCAGTACACGCGCAGCGCCCCCAAGGACCTGAAAGTAAGGCCCGACAGCAACGTCAACATCATGTTCTGCTCCATCGAGTGTGGCCGCGAGCTGCCCATTGCCGACAACCCCCGCGAGGCTTCCTTCCGCAAAGACATGGAAGACTGGCAGCTGTTGACCGACAACATCTTCATGTGGGACTATGTGGTGCAGTTCCGCAATTTTTGGAACCCCTTCCCCAACTTGCATGTTCTCAAGCCCAACCTGCAATATTTCCACGACCACGGCGTGCGGATGATGTTCGAGCAGGCCACAGGTGCCGACAATGTCACCTCGTGGATGGAACTGCGCGGATACCTGATAGCAAAACTCTTATGGAAACCAGACCTCGATGCCGACAGCCTCATTGCCGACTTCTGCAACGGCTACTATGGCGCGGCGGGGCCCTACGTCAAGGAGATAGTCGACACCATGACAACCGCCCTCGTGGCCTCAGGCCAACGGCTGGACATCTACGGCTATTCCGTCGATGCTGCCGAAGGCTACCTTGCCCCCCAACGGATGGTGCAGTACCGCAACCTGATGAGGCAAGCATGGGCCACACAGCCCGACAGCATCCAAGCAGCCCGTCTGCGCCGCTTCGAACTCGCCCTCGATTATGCCACTGTGGAACTTGCCGCCAACGGCTGGATGGAAGAGATATTCCCAAAAGGAACTCCAGAGGAACGTGCAGGACAGATGCTCGATATGACCGACACCCTGGTGCGCGACCTGAAACGCTTCGGCGTGAAGCAGATAATGGAGATGGGCGTTTCCCCAGATGAGTACGGAAACCTTATCCACCGCTATGTGGAGAAAAGCCACGGCGCGAACAAAGCCTTCTTCCGTTCCGCGCAACTGCGCAAACCGCCCACCCCGCCCTACAACCACGACTACCCATCCGGCGGCGGCCAGGCATTGACTGACGGCCAGGGAGGCATCCTAGACTACCGCGGGGCCTGGCTCGGCTTCTGGGGCGACACCCTCGACGCCGTCGTCACTCTCGGCGAGAAAGCCATTGAAGTGAGAGAGGTCAGCATGGACTTTTTCTTCTACCCCCTCTCGTGGATATTCCTTCCGCAAAGCATTGAATACATGGTATCCACTGACGGAGAGCATTGGCAGAGCGTCGGCCGCCACAGCCCAGTGAACCGCGAAGTGCTGGCCATCCCCACCATCGAAACCTTCACCACCACGCTGGAGAGTCCCGTCAAAGCCCTCTACCTGCGTGTCGTCGCCATCCCCATTCCCACCATCCCTGCATGGCACCGCGCCACCGGCCAAAAGGCGTGGATATTCACCGACGAAATACTCGTCCACTAACCTATACGCGAAAAAAATTTACGCGTATAGGCGTGATATTAAAAAAAAAGTGTACATTTGCAATCGGTACTTCCACCCCCTCAGGGGGGCATGGGAGGATGTAAAAAATTGACAATCAACAACACTAAACACATCAAAAGACTATGCAACCACTGTTGATATACAACACACTGTCGCACGAGAAGGAACTATTCAAACCCCTTACGCCCGGATATGTGGGCATGTATGTGTGCGGCCCCACTGTCTACGGCGACGCCCATCTGGGTCACGCCCGTCCCGCCATCACCTTCGACATCCTCTTCCGCTACCTCAAGCATCTCGGCTATAAGGTGCGCTATGTGCGCAACATCACCGACGTGGGACACCTGGAGCACGACGCCGACGAAGGCGAGGACAAGATTGCCAAGAAAGCCCGCCTGGAGCAGCTGGAGCCCATGGAGGTGGCACAATACTATACCAACCGCTACCACCAGGCCATGAAAGCCCTCGGCGTGCTGCCTCCCAGCATCGAGCCTCACGCATCGGGACACATCATCGAGCAAATCGAGCTGGTCAAGCGTATCCTCGACGCCGGCTTCGCCTATGTGAGCAACGGGAGTGTCTACTTCGACGTACGTAAATATCACGAGCACTTCCACACCTACGGTCGCCTGAGTGGCCGCAAGGTCGACGAGATGCTCTCCACCACCCGCGCCCTCGACGGACAAGACGAGAAGCACGACACGGCCGACTTTGCCCTGTGGAAGAAGGCATCGCCGGAACATATCATGCGCTGGCCCTCGCCCTGGAGCGACGGCTTCCCCGGCTGGCATACCGAGTGCACCGCCATGGGCACGAAATACCTTGGCGAGACCTTCGACATCCACGGCGGCGGCATGGATCTCATGTTCCCCCACCATGAGAGCGAACTGGCGCAGCAGACCTCCGTCTGCGGCCACGGCCCCTGCCGCTACTGGATGCACAATAACATGATTACCATCAACGGGCAGAAGATGGGCAAAAGCCTGGGCAATTTCATCACCCTCGAAGAGTTCTTCCAGGGGAGCCACAAGGACAAAGACGGCAAGGAAATGCTGGAGCAGGCATACAGCCCCATGACCATCCGCTTCTTCATCCTACAGGCACACTACCGCAGCACGGTGGACTTCAGCAACGAGGCCCTGCAGGCCGCCGAGAAGGGTTACAACCGACTGCTGCAGGCATGGCGCACTGCGGGAAGCCTGACGGCCGGCAAGACATCCGACCCGACACTCAAGGACTACCGCCAGCTCTGCTACGATGCCATGAACGACGACCTCAATACGCCTATCGTCATCAGCCACCTCTTCGATCTGGCCCGTGTGGTGAATTCGGCCGCCGACCACAAGACTTCCCTCAGCCAGGAACAAATCGACGAGCTGAAGTCGGTGCTGGAGACCTTCCTCTTCGACATCCTCGGACTGCAGGACGAGAGCGCGGGCGACAACACCGCTGTCCTCAATGGCCTGATGAAGCTCATCCTCGACATCCGCGCCACCGCCAAGGCCAACAAAGACTGGGCCACCAGCGACCGGCTACGCGACGAACTGAAAGCCATCGGCATCAGCGTCAAGGACGGCAAGGACGGTGCCACCTGGACGATTGAGAATTGATAGTTGAGATCATGAAGTTGAGACGTACATTACTTCCCATTCTATGCCTCGCCGCGCTGCTGATTCCAGCGGCAATGCAAGGACAGGGTTTCCAGAACCACCTGCATGTGCAGAACTGTACACCAAGTGGCCTTAACTGGACACCACAGCAACTGATACAAAATGTCCTTGTGGGAGAGGGCGTGATAGTGGACAGTGTACGTTTCAACGGATCGTACGGGACTATCAGCTGCGATGCCATCGGCCTTTTCTACACCGACAGCAACGCCGCCACCACCAATATCGGGCTGCGCAACGGCATATTGATGACCACAGGCAGCATCACTGCAGCCCCTGGACCAAACAGCAGTACGCGTATAAGCAGCGAATTCTCCTGTACCCCCTACCCTGACACCACCATTCGGTCCATCATAGGCAACAACATCGCAATGTACCACACCACGGTGCTGGAGTTTGTGTTCACCGCCCAGACTGACAGCGTCGGATTCCGTTATGTCTTTGCCTCCGACGAGTATCCCTATGACGGAGAGGCATACAACGACGCTTTTGCTTTCTATGTCTCTGGTCCCAATCCCGCTGGCGGCGATTATGTGGACACCAACATTGCCAAGATTCCCGGGGTCAACCTCCCCGTTTATATCCCCAATGTCAACCAAGACGACAACTCAGATTATTACATTAACAATAACACACCGTCCCTCCGACCTAATGCGCAGATAGAATATGACGGTTTCACACAGGTGCTGACGGCCTATGCTAAGGTTATCCCATGTTCAACTTACCACATGAGGCTTGTCCTTACCGACGTGGGCGACTCACTGGCCGACAGCGGCGTGTTCCTGGAAGAGGGAAGCCTCTCGGCAAAGTCGCTGGAGGTGGTCTACAGGCAAAGCAGCCCGACGGACGACGGCACACCGAGAGTTGAAGAGTCCTGCTGCACCGACATGATAATAAAACTCTTGAACCCCAACTCGGAGCGACGGACCTTGGACATCTACCGCACCAATTTGGAAACGGCCGACACAGACTATTCCATCACACCGGCTATACAGACAACGCCGGGGTCGACGCTGATTAACTTTCCTCCAGGGCAGGACTCGCTGGTGTTCCATATCTGCGGAACCCCCGACGAGATAGCAGAAATTACCGAGCGTTTCCAACTGCACTTCAAACTGCAAGGCGACTGCGACTACCTGACGGATATCTTTAGCATCACTAACACTTATCCCTTGACACTCAATACTCCCCAGCCTGGGGAGTCGGGCAATATTGTGACCATCAACGCCAATGTCAGCGGCGGTGTCGGTCCTTACACCTATACTTGGGAGGATTTGCTGAACCACACAACGCAGACCACGACATCGGCCGGCAATTCATTCATCAATGTACCCCTGGAGCCTCTGCGCCAATACCTCGTCTGCGTCACCGATGCATGTGGCAACACCACGTGCAGCTATTGTGCTGTGGGCCCCACACCCATTTTCATCGACACCACGACAGTTTATGATACTGTCTGTTATGGTAGCAGTGATACCCTTGCCGGCATCTGTCTCACGTGCAGCAACCACACCCTTTGGCGCTGGTATCAGGGCAACGATGCCACGGGCACTGTCCGTGGCACGAATCAGACTTTCGTCACCCCGACGATAACGTGGACAAGGCATTATACCCTGGAGGCCATCGATACCATTTACGGTGTACCCTGGAGAAACATCCAGCACTACCACATCACATACGAAGCACTCCCGACAGTGACCCTCCACGACGACGACCACAACCGGAATGCGACGAACCCCAACAACCTGAGTACCTACGCCTGCAACGGAGAGAGGGTGCATCTGAGAGTAGGCCACTCCACGACGAGCACCGTCCGCTGGACTTCGTCGGGTCCTTTCGGCGACCCCGACACCCACAGCGTGTGGCCAACGCAAGCCACCACAACAGGGAACAGCGCATCGACCATAGTGAACGTGTGGGTACAGGGTCCCTCCCCACGACACTGCCTCTCGCAACGGACCATCACCATCTACACCTACAAATACCCGACCCTCGTCGCAGTTCCAGACATCGAAGTCTGCACCACCCAGTCCGCCACACTGCAAGCCAATCCGACAACAGCCTCAGGCGTACAATATTGGCACAACGGCAACACGGCGCGCAAATCATTGGGATCATGGTCTGTCTCCCCAACAACCAACACCGACTACATCATTCATGCCGCTACCGGCGGTAGCTACGTCACCTGCGAAGTCACTGACACCGTGCATGTCACCGTTTGGCCTAAACCCACGCTGACCACCACGGCCAACCCTTCGCCGGCCTGCTCGGGCGAGACCGTCACCCTCACGGGCGGCGGTGCCCATTCCTATTTCTGGAAACGTGGCACCACCACCATTGCCAACGACTCTGTCGCCACCGACACACGCACCAACACTTCCGCCACCACCCCCTCCTCGGTCACTTACCAGTTGACAGGCACCGACATTCATGGCTGCACCAACACCCAAAACCTCACCCTGCAGGTACACAGCATCCCCACCGTCAGCCTCACCGCCACCCCAACACCCGTTTGTGTGGGTGGCACAGTAAGCCTCACTGCCCGCAATGCACGCCACTACTCGTGGGACTCTTCCAGCTGGACAGGTGTGCAAACCACGGCCACCACCACCCGCCAACTTGACAGCGTCGGCCTCAACACTCTCTACGCTTGGGGGTGGAACACATATGACCGCTGCAACAGCCGCGGACAGGCACAGGTCAACGTGTTGGCCTATCCCACGGTGACCATCACCGCCGACGCCGACAGCGTCTGCGCGGGCAGCAGCACCACTCTCCACTTGAGCGGGGCTGCCGAATACTCCTTGGGCGACACGAACCACTTCTCCACCAACAACAACATCACCGTCACCCCCACAGGCACCGGCACTACGTATACCGTCTACGGCCGCACCGCCAGCCACATCTGCATCAGCAGTTCCACCATCCGCATCGGCGTGCTGGCCCTGCCCTCCGTCACCCTCACAGCTTCCGACACTAACCTCTGCAACGGACAGTCCGACACCCTCGTTGCCACAGGCGGCAGCAGCTATAACTGGTACCGCAACAACACCCTCCTCTCCGAACACGGGGACACTCTCATCGTCACACCCACAAGCAATATTCAGTATACAGTCGAGGGCATTACCTCAGGCTATTCCCCTTGCAGCACCCAACGCACGGTGAACATCCACGTCTATAACTACCCATCGTTGGCAGCCATGCCCGACTCGGGCGTGTGCGCTGGCGACCAGCTCGTGCTTCGTGCCACGCCACGCACGGCTTCGGGTGTCACCTACTGGTACACCATGGAAGGCGGTAGCGGCTCGGCTCTCGGTATGGGCTCTCAGGCCCGCTGGACGTTGACCCCAACCGACAGCACAACCTATGTTATCCATGCCTCACGGGGCCCGGGCTACCTATGCCAGGTACACGACACCGTGCATGTGGATCGCTACCCCTTGCCAGTGCTGACAACGGTGGCCTCACCCGCCATCATCTGTAGCGGCGACACCGCTGTGCTCACGGCATCGGGAGCATCCTCTTATACCTGGAGCGGCAGCAACATCGTCGCCCAAGGGGGCGGTACAGCCCACGTGAGACCCACCAACGCCTATGTGGATAGTTCGACAGTGAATTACAGCGTCTACGCCACCGACAGCCATCAGTGCCATAATACGGCCACTCAGGCCGTCGTAGTACACAGCGTGCCCACCATCAACCTCCAGCTGCCACAGACGGAGTTCTGCGTGGGCGACAACCTGTTGCGCACCGCCACAGGTGCCCGCTACTACAGCTGGGACGGCACCTCGTGGCTCGGCCCCTATACCAACGCCTACACCAGCACCATTCCTCTCACCACTGTAGGTCCCGACACTCTCCACCTGTGGGGCAGCAACAGCCGCTACGCCTGCAACAACCATGTGCAGCGGAACATCGAAGTGTTCAGCTATCCCGTGGTGCATGTCGTGGCATCGGCCGACACTATCTGCGCAGGCGACGGGGTGACGCTCACCCTCAGCGGCGCCGCGCAATACTCTGTCAACGGCGAAGCATTCAGCACCTCCGCCACCCGCACCTACACCCTCACCGCCACCACCCAGTTCATCGTCCACGGCCGCCT
>Ga0310690_10012559_pt1 | contig 10386 bp, 9 predicted proteins | sample AusTroGonzalo_MG_2_FD_207661 | JGI IMG/M metagenome (GOLD analysis project Ga0310690, IMG submission 207661) | Bovine rumen microbial communities from tropical cattle in Woodstock, Queensland, Australia - Gonzalo_04 (v2) (version 2) | ecosystem: Host-associated > Mammals > Digestive system >...
AGTGTACTCATCGAGATATAACCCACCAGTGCTATCACAATCGAGATGGCACAGGCCATCACGTATTTATTGATAAAAATATTATTTTTCATGCGAAAGCAAATTTATCACTGATTATTCTTCACTTTTCACTTCCTCTGGGAAAAGCACTTTCTGCCCTTCCGTCACATTGTTGGCACCAGTTGTAACAATTCGGTCGCCCGGCTTCAAGCCACTGGTAACGATGAAGTCCTTACCATTACCGGTATCTTCTGTGGTCACATCAACAGCGGTAGCTGTGCTGTCGGCCTGTACCTTATACACCTGCGACTTGTCCTGAAGGCGTATCACAGCATTCTGGGGTATAACGATGACACCCTGCTCAGCGAAGTTCATCACCACCGTACCCTGTATGCCAGAATACAGATGGCCTTCAGGGTTGGGGAACGATACCTTGGCAGTCAACGAACCCGTTGCGGAATTCACTACACCCGTCAGACTGGCAACACGACCCTTGTGGGGATACTCTGTTCCATTCTTCATCACAAATGTGGCATCAGGCAATTTGGCAATGTATTTCTCTACATCGGCAGCATTCATACTATTCTGCACCATGGCTTCGACAATGCTCTCCGTTACCGAGAACTCAGCGTACATCGTCGTATTGCCGCTCAGCATGGTCAACTGTGTCATTGGCGAAACCTGGTCACCGACACGCACGGGAATCTCGCCGATAACTCCTGATACGGAAGCCGTGATGGTACAGAAGCCGAGATTCACCTTGGCACGGCTTACTGACGCACGAGCCTGCGCCACCGAAGCCTGCGCCTGCTTGTAGGAGTTCTCAGAGTTGTTCAGCATATAACTGCTCACAATTCTCTTATCATACAGGTTCTTATTCGACTCATACTCCAGTTTGGCAGAGTTCTCCTGAGCCAAGGCTGCCTGTAAATTGGCCTGTGCAGCCTCCAACTCCAGTTGGGCATTGCGGGAGTCAATGACAAAGAGCGTCTGCCCTCGCTTCACCTGCTGACCTTCAGCCACGCAGATTTTAGTCAACTGGCCACTAACCTGTGGCATTACCGTTACGTCGTTCTGACCTTTCATCCTGGCACTGAACTTATATGGGAGTTCAATGTCCGATGTCTTCACTGTCAATGTTTCAAACGACGACTGTGTCTCTTTAGGCATGTCTACGCCGCACGACGCCAGCACAGCTACGGTGCTGAGCATCAAAGCTAATTTAATTGATTTCATTCTCATGTTAATTTTATTTTTAGTTACTGTTTCTTAAGTTCATTAGCCATTTGCAGTTGGAGTTCCTGCGCTTTCTGGGCGGCAACTTCGGCGAAGTCCTCACCATTGGAGGCGTAAATGATGCCTCGGGAGGAGTTGACAAGTAATCCGCATTCCTTAGTCATACCGTAACGACAAACTTCTTCTAAAGAACCGCCTTGGGCACCGACGCCGGGAACGAGGAGAAAATGGTTAGGAACAATGTCGCGGATATTCTTGAACATCATACCTTGTGTGGCACCAACGACATACATCATGTTCTCTTCTGTTCCCCATTGCTGCGAGGTCTTCAGCACACGCTCAAAGAGGCGCTCACCGGGAAAAATACCTGGTCCCCATCTGCCGACGAGGGGTGTATGGAGGGCCTCCATCTGGAAGTCCTGCGAGCCCTTGTTGCTAGTCAGAGCAAGAAGAATGACCCACTTGCCGTCGTAACCGAGGAAGGGCGTGACGGAGTCTTCGCCCATATACGGAGCAACGGTAAGGGCATCCACGTCGTACTGCTCGAAGAAGGTCTTGGCGTACATCTTCGACGTATTGCCGATATCGCCGCGCTTGGCGTCTGCAATAATAAAGTGATTGGGATATTCCTCCTTCAAGTAATCGATGGTAGCCTCGAAGGCCAGTATGCCATCGACGCCGTAGGCCTCGTAAAAAGCCAGATTAGGTTTGTAAGCAACACAATAGGGGGCTGTAGCATCGATGATGAGGGCATTGAACTCACAAAGGGCGCGGAAGATATAGTCGTCGCCATCGTGACTCTTTGCTTCGTCGATGATACACTGGGGAATCTTGTTGATGTCCGTGTCGAGACCGACGCAGAGGAAAGTCTGCTTCTCGAAAATTTGGTTTATTAGTTCTTGTCTTGTCATAATCTGTAGCTTATAATTCGGTTTCTTTCATTCTTTCGGCATTCTCAGCAACGGTCAGCGCATCAATCATTGCTTGGATATCGCCACCGAGGAACCCTTGCAGGTCGTGAGTGGTAAAACCGATTCGGTGATCTGTCACTCGACCCTGTGGGAAGTTGTAGGTGCGGATCTTGGCCGAACGGTCGCCGGTAGATACAAGACTCTTACGGCGCGAGGCGATGTCGTCCATGTATTTCTGATGCTCCTTATCATATATAAAGGTATAGAGGCGCGAGAGGGCACGCTCTTTGTTCTTAGGCTGGTCACGCGTCTCTGTACACTCGATAAGGATTTCCTCGGTCTCACCCGTATTCGGGTTTTTCCACATATAGCGCAGACGAACGCCTGATTCCACCTTGTTCACATTCTGACCGCCGGCACCCGAACTGCGGAAGGTATCCCATTTGATTTCGCCTTCGTTGACGTGCACTTCGAACTTATCCGCCTCAGGCAGTACAGCAACGGTAGCAGCAGAGGTGTGCATGCGCCCCTGTGTCTCGGTGGCAGGTACACGTTGTACACGATGGACACCTGACTCGTATTTCAAGGTTCCATAAACATCGGCTCCTGAGACAGCAAAATCAATCTCCTTATAGCCACCCACGGCACCTTCCGATACGCTGGTGATGGAGAGTTGCCACCCCTTCGAGTCGCAGTAACTCTTGTACATCTTAAACAGGTCGCCAGCAAACAGGCAGGCCTCATCGCCACCTGTTCCGGCACGGATTTCCATTTGTACGTTCTTCGCGTCTTCTGGATCTTTGGGAATAAGGGCAATCTTGATTTCCTCTTCCAACTTGGGCTGTAAAGCTTCGTTGGCAGCCAATTCCTCACGGGCCATCTCTTTCATCTCGGGATCGTCCTCGTTAGCAAGGATATCCTTGGCCTCCTTGATGCCGTTGAGGCAGGCGATGTAACGCTTGCGGGCGTCCATGATGTCGCCCAGATCCTTGTATTCCTTGGTCAGTTTCACAAAACGGTTCTGGTCAGCAATCACATCGGGGTCGGTAATCAATGTTGAAACCTCCTCGAAGCGGGCTTCCAGACCGTCTAATTTCTGTAATATACTGTTATTCTCCATTTAATATTCAAATGATCCGAATTCTGATTTGATAGTGAGACTCTTCTTGCCCTCTTCGATATGTCCGACAATCTGGGCATCGATGTTAAAGGACTTCGAAATAGCGATGACTTTCTCTGCCACTTCGGGACGGACGTAGATCTCCATGCGATGACCCATATTGAATACCTGGTACATCTCCTTCCAGTCGGTGCCGGAGCACTCATGGATCGCACGGAAGAGTGGGGGCACAGGGAACATGTTATCCTTCACTACACGGCAGTTGTCACTCACGAAATGTAAGACCTTCGTCTGGGCACCACCCGTGCAATGTACCATACCATTAATCTCCGGACGCAACTCGTCGAGGAGTTTTTTAATCACGGGAGCGTAGGTGCGAGTGGGAGAGAGCACCAACTGACCTGCATCGACGGGAGAACCCTCGACCGCATCAGTCAGTTTGTACTTGCCACTATAAACGAGTTCGTCGGGAACAGCGTGGTCATAACTTTCAGGATAGTTCTCTGCCAAGTATTTTGCAAAGACATCATGACGTGCTGAAGTGAGACCGTTAGAGCCCATACCACCATTGTAACGCTTCTCATACGTGGCCTGACCAGTAGAAGAAAGACCCACGATAACATCACCAGGACGGATGTTCGCATTATCGATGACATCACTTCGGCGCATACGGCATGTAACAGTAGAATCGACGATAATGGTACGAACCAGATCGCCTACGTCGGCAGTCTCGCCACCTGTCGGATAAATGCCGATTCCCATCTCGCGCAACTCTGCCAACAGTTCATCAGTACCATTGATGATAGCAGAGATGACTTCACCAGGAATGAGCATTTTGTTACGGCCGATGGTGCTGGAAACGAGGATATTATCCACGGCACCTACACAGAGCAGGTCGTCGGTGTTCATCACGATGGCATCCTGGGCGATTCCTTTCCAGACGGAGAGGTCACCCGTTTCTTTCCAATACATGTAGGCAAGGGCCGACTTTGTGCCGGCACCGTCAGCATGCATGATATTACAATACTCTGGGTCACCTCCCAGGATATCGGGGATAATCTTACAGAAAGCCTGTGGGAAGATGCCCTTGTCGATGTTCTTAATTGCGGCGTGTACATCTTCTTTGGCGGCACTCACGCCTCGCATCATATATCTATTGTCCATAACTTTTCAATTTTTACTTCTCTTTGCCATTCCAGAACTCCCATGAGGCGAAGGCCTGAAGGAGGAGCATCTCAAGACCGTTTTTCACGTCGGCACCATGTTCCAGTCCCTTGCGCATAAAGAGCGTCTGGTCGGGGTTGTAAATCAAATCGTAAAGGATGGTGTGGTTGTTCATTGCCTCATAGGGCAGTTCGGGACACTCCTCACTATGTGGATACATACCTAATGGCGTACAGTTGACGATGACGTTGTATTCCTGAACTACTTCGGGAGTAATCTGCTTGTATTGAATGGTGTCAGGGCGTTCGTAGCGACTGACAAACACTGTTTCCAGTCCCAATGACTTGAGTCCAAAATTGATGGCCTTCGAAGCGCCGCCTGTTCCGAGAATGAGGGCTTTCTTATGCCATTTCTTGTCGAGCATGGACTCAATACTCTGGGTAAAGCCGATCACATCGCTGTTGAAGCCTTTCATAATCGTCTTCTTGCCTTCGTGAGTAACACGGATAACATTCACTGCTCCGATGGCTCGTGCCTCCGGACTGATGCTATCGAGGAACGGGATGACTTTCTCCTTGTAGGGAATAGTTACATTGAGCCCACGGAGTTCGGGGTTCTTTGCAATTACCTCCGGCAATTCGTCGATGGTCGGAATCTCAAAATTCATGTACTTAGCATCGATTCCCTCATCAGCAAACCTCTGGTTGAAGTAACTGATGGAGAATGAGTGTCCAAGCGGGTAACCTATCAGTCCGTATTTATCCATATTATCTGTTTATTTAGTTGCAAAATACATTGTGCAGATGCCAAATGTCAGTCGGCGGAACGAGGCCTCACGAAATCCTGCTTGTTGTAGGATGTCCGTCATCTGCTCTCCCTGAGGAAAGGCTTCGATGGTCTTTGTCAGATACGTATAGGCACTGGTGTCCTTACTGATGAGTCGTCCGTAAATTGGCAAGACGGTGTGCGAATAGACGTGGAAGAGTTGTTTCATTGGTGTACTGACGGGTGTGGTCAGTTCCACGATACTCAGATGTCCTCCCGGTTTTAGCACACGACACATCTCTCGGAGTCCCTTATCGAGGTCGGCGAAATTGCGGATGCCGAAAGCGGCTGTCACCGCATCGAAAGTGCCTTCAGAGTAGGAGAGTGCCAGACAGTCTTCCTTCTCGAAGGAGATAATGTCCTGCAGTCCTTTTTCCTGTACCTTCTTCCGACCGATCTCCATCATTCCTTCGCTGATGTCGGCACCGACAAGTCGTTTTGGGGTCAGCATCTCTGCAGCGAGAATGGCAAAATCGCCGGTTCCAGTGGCGATGTCAAGGAGCGTCTGAGGTTTATAGGACTCCAGTTGTTGGATGGCTTTCTTCCGCCAACCTTTATCAATGTCCCAGGAAAGGCGATGGTTCAACTTGTCGTAGGTGGGAGCGATGTTGTCGAACATCTGTTCCACCTGCTGCGACTTTTCGCCGGCATGATAGGGGTTTATCTTCTCCTGCTGGTACATCTTTATTTGGTTTTGCTAGGCAGTCCCAGGTGATCCTAGGAATCCTAGGAGGGCCTAGGCCTTCCTGGATTTTAGCCAGGCAGTGACATTTTGCTCGATGCGCTTGGCGATATCCTCGTCGCTGGTTTCGTGCTTGAAGGGCTCGCCTACGATATGCTCGTAGAGTTCGATGTAACGCTCAGAAACGCTTTCGGCATATTCGTCTGTAATCTCGGGCATTACTTGTCCGGGTTCATTCATGAAGTTATGCTCGATGAGCCATTGGCGCACAAACTCTTTCGAGAGTTGGCGCTGGGGCTCGCCCTTGGCGAATTTCTCCTCATAGCCTTCGGCATAGAAATAGCGTGAGGAGTCGGGGGTGTGGATCTCGTCGATGAGATACACTTTGCCGTCGCGCTTGCCAAATTCGTATTTCGTGTCCACGAGGATGAGACCGCGTTTGGCGGCTATCTCCTGTCCGCGCTTGAAGATACGGCGGGTATAGTCTTCCATGATCTCATAGTCCTCTTTTGAAACGAGTCCCTGTGCGATGATCTCTTCTTTGGAGATATTCATGTCGTGACCCTCGTCGGCCTTCGTCGTCGGAGTGATGATGGGCTCTGGGAAGCGCTGGTTCTCACGCATGCCGTCCGGTAACTTTACGCCACAGAGTTCACGACAGCCGTTCTTATACTCACGCCAGGCAGAGCCGGTGAGGATTGAGCGGATAATCATCTCTACACGGAAACCCTCGCATTTCAGACCGACGGTGACCATCGGGTCCGGGGTAGCGAGTTTCCAGTTGGGACAAATGTCGGTGGTAGCATCTAGGAACTTGGCGGCAATCTGGTTGAGTACCTGTCCCTTGAAGGGAATGCCTTTCGGCAATACTACGTCGAATGCCGAGATACGGTCGGTTGCAACCATTACCATCAGGTCGTCGTTGATGTTATACACGTCACGGACTTTACCGTGATAAACACTTTTCTGTCCATCGAAATGGAAATCTGTCTTTGTTAATGCTTTCATATCTGATTACTTTTCACTTCTTCACTTTTCACTTCCTTATCGTATTGTTCGTATGCGTTGACGATTTTCGTCACGAGTTTGTGACGGACTATGTCACGGCGGTCGAGGGTGACGATACCGATGCCATCCACATCGTTTAAGATCTTCAGGGCCTCGATGAGTCCGCTCTTTTGTGAGTGGGGGAGGTCTATCTGCGTCATATCACCCGTGATGATCATTTTCGTGTTCCAGCCCATACGAGTGAGGAACATCCGGATCTGTGCCGGCGTGGTGTTCTGTGCCTCATCGAGGATGACGACCGCATCACTCAGTGTACGTCCTCGCATGAAGGCGAGGGGAGCTATCTGGATGATGTGCTTTTCCATCATGTCCTGCAACTTCACCTGTGGCAGCATATCCTCCAAGGCATCGTAGAGCGGCTGGAGGTAAGGGTCTATCTTGTCCTTCATGTCGCCTGGCAGGAATCCGAGTTTCTCACCGGCCTCCACAGCAGGACGTGAAAGAATGATTTTCTTGGCCGTCTTCTCCTTCAGTGCCTTCACTGCCAGAGCGATGCTCAGATAGGTCTTTCCCGTTCCGGCAGGACCGACGGCAAACACCATGTCGTTCTGCTCGTAGGCCTCAACCAAACGATGTTGGTTTTCTGTGCGTGCCTTGATGGGACGTCCCGACATCGAGTAACAAATCACATCGGCAGGCACAAAATCATTGGTACGCCGCCCTTTCACGATGTCGAGGATATCCTCGTCGCCAATGGAATTGAAGCGCAGGATATGAGTATGCATCTTCTCTACACTGTCCTCAAAAGCCGCCATCTGTTCCTCGTCGCCCAACACACGAATTACATTGTCGCGTGCCATCACCCTCAGTTTCGGGTAGAGCGAGCGAATCATCTGCAGATGTCCGTTGCCGACGCCGTAGAACATGACGGGGTCAATATCCTCTAAAACAATATGCTTCTCTATCAACTTATATAAAATTATTATTCTGCGTGCAAAATTACAAAAAAAGACACAGAATAAGCAGAATTAGTGGAAAAATTTGCTAACTTTGCACCCCAAATGAAGAAATTGCCGATTAAACTGACAAAAAAGACATTCCAGACGGGGTTTATAGTGGCTGTCCTGATACTGGCATGTATCCGTTGGACCTTCCCGTCGATAGCAGGTGACACCCTCTCAGTGATAGATTTTGAGGATGAGACTATTACCTCTTATGCTGGTATGCCCCATAAGATTCGCTCTGTACCCAACTACCAGACGTGTTTCCCTGATACCAACGCCGTACAATTGGTTGCTGCTCAACGCTGGGGTGTAAGTCCTGTGCGCGATAGGGAGGATGCAGAGTCGCGGAAGCGGGAACTGGTGTATATCGACTCCAATCCCTACTATCATGTCGATAAACTCTATTCCAGTATTCCGTATCTTGTGCCTCATGCCGCCGTACTCCTGCAGGATATCGGCCAGGCATTCTTCGACAGCCTGTATGTGAAAGGACTTCCTCTGCACCGTATCATCGTAACCAGTGTGCTACGTTCTCAAGAGGATGTGGTGAAACTGCGCCGGAGGAACGGAAACGCCACGGAGAAATCCTGCCACTTATATGGCACCACCTTCGACATCTGCTATAACCGCTATGAGACAGTAGAAGATCCAGACGGGCCTGCACGTCGTGCGGTGCGTAACGATACATTGAAGTGGGTTCTCTCGGAGGTGCTCCGCGATATGCGGGAACAGGGTAGGGTATATATCAAATATGAAGTGAAGCAGGGCTGCTTCCACATGACCGTGAGATAAACGAAAAAAGGCCTGCCTTTTGGCAAGCCTTATATTGCTGTAGAGCGGAATACGGGAATCGAACCCGCCTCCCAGGCTTGGGAAGCCCGTGCACTACCGATGTGCTAATTCCGCGAATCCTGAATTCCAATCCTTTCATCTTCGGAGCCGATACCCGGACTCGAACCGGGGACCTACGCATTACGAATGCGTTGCTCTACCAACTGAGCCATATCGGCAACCTTAATCTATACGAACTATATGAAACAATTTGTACACCCGCAGGGGCTCGAACCCTGGACACCCTGATTAAGAGTCAGGTGCTCTACCAACTGAGCTACGGGTGCATCATCATTTTCAAAAATAAAGGAGGACCGCTTGCCTCCTCATGTACACCCGCAGGGGCTCGAACCCTGGACACCCTGATTAAGAGTCAGGTGCTCTACCAACTGAGCTACGGGTGCATCCTTTTTCTTTAGCGGGTGCAAAGGTACTCACTTTTCTCCATTCCACCAAATATTTTTCAAACTTTCTTTCGAAAAAAGTGTATTTTCAGCGGAAAAGGACGGACGGACTATCAAAATTCACCCTCAGACACGTGTAGCGTGGAAACCTTCAATGTTCTCGTAGCGTCGTTTCATCATACGTTTGTAGATGTTACGAAGCCAGATATTGCTGGTCAAGATAAAGCCCAGTCCCAAGACACACATGAAGATATAGGTGGCTGTCATACCTACCGTCAAATACCCTAAGCCGAGGACAATGCCTGGTACTAAGAAAAAAGCAAATTCTATACCGATCTGAACGCCGTTCTCGTAGTTGCCCTTGCCAGTCACCTTCAACTGCAACGGCAGCGTCTGCTTGTTATAGACGGCCAACTGGAAGATGATGAAGTGCATGCAACCTCCCACGAGCAGCATATAGGCAAAGAGCATCAGCAAAGTGAACTTGCCTGTAAAGACGGCTGGCAACAGGATGACAAAGGGAACCACTAATATACAGCAGTAGAACCAGAATTTCGCCTTGAGCAGGGCGAGGATATTCTCCCGCTGTGTCATCAATAAGTCGATATAATTACCTTCCTGACCCATGATCTTGATGAGTGACGTCATGCTGTAAAGGGCAAAGCAATATAAGAGCCAGAAGTTCTTCATTATCGGATTGTCGTAGATGCTGGTATAAGCGATAAGCGCTGAAAAAAAGGCTACCATCACGAGACTGAGGATGCAGCGCGACTTCATGGTTCTGTTTCGGATGTTCGACTTCAGTTCGATCTTCAGGTATTCGCCTACAAGACCGAAACGATTGAAGAATTTAAACTGCGACACCTTCTTCAAGGCCTTCTCCGTCTTCTTCGAAATCTCCTCATATACATACTTGAACTGGAAGTGACGGTTCACAAAGAAAACGCCGACGATCAGTAACAGTACGAGTGGCAGCATCCACCAGGCCGTACCGGCGGTCTGATAGGCATCTGCGATTTTCTCAACACCTTTGCTGACAGGTCTGAGAAACAGTAGCGGAGCAAATGGCAACGCATAGAGCGCAATGGCTGCAATGAACCACAGTGGACTCCTATTGATGAGCGTACGGAAAAACAGATAGACCTGACTGTTCAGGATGATGAGCAACAGCGAGATAATCAGTACGTAGATCGTGGCCCAG
>Ga0310690_10012561_pt1 | contig 10384 bp, 6 predicted proteins | sample AusTroGonzalo_MG_2_FD_207661 | JGI IMG/M metagenome (GOLD analysis project Ga0310690, IMG submission 207661) | Bovine rumen microbial communities from tropical cattle in Woodstock, Queensland, Australia - Gonzalo_04 (v2) (version 2) | ecosystem: Host-associated > Mammals > Digestive system >...
GTGTTCCCACAGGTAAGTCTCGGCATAAGTCTGTTTCTTCCTGTTCTCCCTGGCAAAGTTCCTCAACAGCTTATACCTGTCTGGAGATGCCCATTTGAAGCGGGAGGTTTCGGTTGCCATAAGTATATACAACAGTTCCCCTCCTCCTCGGGGGAGGGGTTAGGGGAGGGGGCTATCCTGTTCTGCCAAGTCTTCCTCGATGACGAGATTGTCTATGATGAAGTTCTGGCGGTCCATGGTATTGTCGCCCATATAGAAGTTTAAGAGCTCCTCCAGCTGGTCGGACTTATGTAAGATGACCTGGTCGAGACGGATGTCGGGGCCGATGAAGTTGCGGAACTCCTCGGGACTTATCTCTCCTAAGCCTTTGAAGCGTGTTATCTCGGGCTCTGGCCCAAGGTCGTCGATAGCCTGCTGCCGCTCGTCTTCGGAATAGCAATACTGCGTCACGAAATCCTTCGAGAGGCTGAGGTGGCGCGGACGCTTGCCATCGCTATAGGCAGCTCCATCCTCGGCATTATTGCGGGCAGCAAGCTCCGCTTCAATGGCACTAAGCTTTGCCTTGCCTATCTTCGTCTTTCGGCCACGCACACGGAAGAGAGGTGTCTGAAGGATAAAGACGTGTCCCTTCTTGACCAGCTCGGGGAAGAACTTCAGGAAGAAGGTTAACATCAGCAGACGGATGTGCATGCCGTCGTCATCAGCATCGGTTGCCACAATAACTTTATTGTAACGAAGGCCCTCAAGTCCGTCCTCTATGTTGAGGGCAGCTTGCAGGAGGTTGAACTCCTCGTTCTCGTAAACAACCTTCTTGGTCAACTTGTAGCAGTTGAGGGGCTTGCCTCGCAAACTGAAGACCGCTTGCGTATTGACATCCCGACTCTTCGTGATGCTTCCGCTGGCAGAGTCACCCTCGGTAATGAAGATGCAGCTCTCTTCTTGAAGTTCACCTTTTGCATCCGTAAGATGTACGCGACAATCACGCAGCTTACGGTTGTGCAGGCTTGCCTTCTTTGACATCTCGCGAGCCTTCTTCGCTACGCCTGCCATTTCCTTGCGAAGTTTCTCGCTCTCAGCCACCTTCTGCAAGATGATGTCAGCCACATCCGTATTCCTGTGGAGGTAGTTATCTACCTGTTCCTTAACGAAGTCCCCGATGAACTTGTCGATACTGATGCCGCCTTCGGGCTCAGTCGTAGTGCTGCCAAGCTTCACCTTTGTCTGGCTCTCAAAGAGGGGTTCCTGTATGTTGATGCTAATGGCTGCCACGATACCGTTACGGATGTCGGCATACTCATAGTTCTTGCCGCTATAGTCCTTAATGACTTCGGCAATATACTTCTTAAAGGCTGCCTGATGCGTACCGCCAAGCGTGGTGTTCTGTCCGTTTACGAAAGAATAATACTCCTCGCCGTTCTGCTTGGTGTGGGTGAAAGCTATCTCGATGTCCTCGCCCCGAAGGTGTATGATGGGATAGAGCGGTTCGTAATCCATACGGTCAGAAAGCAGGTCGCTCAAGCCGTCGCGCGAGACGATACGCCGGCCGTTGAACATGACGGTCAGCCCTGTATTGAGGTAGGTGTAATTGCGGAGCATTATCTCTACGAACTCGCTCCGGAAAGCATAATGCTTGAAGAGCGAGGCATCAGGCTCGAAGAATACGGCTGTACCGTTTTCGTCCTGCGTGGCTTCTGTGGTGTCGCTTTCAAGGATACCTTTACCGAAAACGGCACGACGCGTCTGCCCGTCGCGGAAGCTTTGCACCTCAAAGCGGGTGCTAAGGGCGTTGACTGCCTTGAGGCCGACGCCGTTCAGGCCGACACTCTTCTGGAATGCCTTGCTGTCATACTTGCCGCCGGTATTGAGCATAGAAACAGCCTCAACGAGCTTGCCAAGAGGGATACCGCGCCCATAGTCGCGGACGCTGACGCGCAGATTATCCTCTATATCGACCTCAATACGCTTGCCAGCACCCATCTTGAACTCGTCGATGCTGTTGTCAATGACTTCTTTGAGGAGCACATAGATGCCGTCCTCTGCCTGTGAGCCGTCGCTAAGGCGTCCGATATACATACCAGGACGCGTGCGGATATGCTCCATATCGGAGAGGTGCCGGATATTACCTTCGTCGTATTGGGGAGAATTCATTACTTCAACTTTCAACTTTCAACTCTTTTTTAAATACCACTCTGTGCTTGTGGATAGTGCTGTCAAGGTTCTTCCATTGCATCTGGCTTGCCAAGTTATCCTCGAGCTGTGGGTGCGACTCTGCCCATTCGTAGCCGCCGCTGATGCCGTTCGGTATCATGTCAGCAAAGAAGAGGGCATTGGCTCCCTTTTCCTGATATTCGGGCAAAACGCCCACCAGAAGCATGTCAAGAATCTTGTGCTTGCGCTTGAACCACAGCTCTTGGGCGATATACCACCAGCCAAAGGGGAAGAGCTTTCCTTTTGCCTTCTGCACGGCACGGCTCAAGCTGGGCATACAGACACCAACCCCTATGATTTCACCTTCGGAGTTCTCCACAACAGAAAGGAAACGGCGGTCAATCAACGTCAGGAACTTGGCTGCGTACCAATCCATCTGCTGTTCATCAAGCTGGCTGTAACCATAAAGATTGACATAGGCACGGTTGATAACACCAAGCATCTTTTGCACATAGCCGCCCTTCTTTATCTCGCTCTTGCTGCTGAAATGACGTAAACGGAAGCCGTAGCGTTGCTGAGCTATCTGTGCCACACGGAAGTACTTGGCATTGTTTGCCTCGTGTACTCCCTTCGGGATGAACACCTTGCGCTCCACCCAGCCAGTCTCTTTCTCGAAGCCCAACTGAGCCATGTGCTGCGGATAGTAGGGATAATTGTAGATGGTACAAAGTGTAGAGAGCTGGTCAAAGCCATCAATCAGCATACCCTCGGGGTCGAGGTCTGTAAAGCCGAGCGGCCCAACAATACAGTTCATGCCATGCTGAAGTCCCCATTGCTCTACCTTATCAAGCAAGGCACGGCTCACCTCAAGGTCGTCAATGAAGTCAATCCAGCCAAAGCGAACCTCCTGTCTGCTCCAACGCTCGTTGGCACGATGGTTGATAATGGCTGCCACACGTCCAACGATACGTCCATCCCTGCGAGCCAGGAAGAAGGCGGCATCGCAGAAACGGAAAGCCGGATTGCGACGGGCATCAAGCATCTCAAGCGTATCCTCGAGCAAATCGGGCACAGCCTGCGGGCAGTCCTTATAGAGCTCGTAGTTGAAACGGACAAAAGCCCGCATCTCCTTGCTTGTTGTTACTTGGCTGACTATTACATTAGTCATATCGCGTCTGACTTCCTTTTATACATGTTTAGCGTGCAAAGATAGCAATTATTATTGACATTGTGACCTTTACAACCCTAAAATCTTCAAAAAACAACATTATTTAAGAGTTTGCCTTATTTGCCTTACTCTGCAAGGACATTGAACTCGGCTCCTGAAGCAAAGTCGGCTCCGTTCTGGCTGGAGAGAGCTGTAAAGCGGATGTAGCGGGCACGTTGCGGCTTCGGCAAGAGCACCTTCTTCTCCTTTGATGAGTTCTCGAACTCGCCTTCGCAAACAGGCTCCTGCCAAGTCTTGCCGTCCTCGCTGAGTTGGACGCGATAGCCCTTGATGTTGCCATTGGCACTTCCATCCTGCCGGGGCAGATAGGTAAAGCCCTTGATGAGTTTCATCTCGCCACAATCGAAATCTATCCAATGCGGATACTTGGGCACGGTTATGCTATACATCGTATGCCAAATGGTGCTTGGGTCACCATCAACAAGGTTCTTGGCATAGTCACCGTTAGGACCTTCCTCGCTGCTCACATAGGCAACCTCAACAGGTACATTCTCGATGCGCTCGAAGGTTGCTGTCGTCTTATTCTCTGGATGCTCCTTATACCAAGCAACAACCGTTCCACCTTCGCGCAAATCAAATGGCCCAGCGTATTCTTGCTCCTTACCCTTGCCTACCTTATAAAGAACCTTAACGACTTGGCTGCTGGCAGAGGGGTCACCACTAATGGTCACCTTACCAGCCTTATCCCTTAGGATAGCCACAGGGCAGAGCGTCTTCGCCTTGACCAGAGCGCGTTCCGAGAGGTCGTCGACCTTCGAGACAGGACGAATGATGAGTGACATCTGATGCAGGGCTCCAAGCACTTGGTCAGGCTTCAACGGGCCGCCCTGACCACAACTGTTGCCGCCAAGACCATTTACCTTGCAATCGAGGTGGAGATAAGTGCCGTCGCTCTTTGGCAACTCATGTGGATGGGCAGCAACCGTCATTTGCAAAGCACTCCAAGGCAATGCCGAGGTGCTGATGGTGCTTTGACCGCTAATGAACTGCAGGCCGTTGCCCTCCTCGTTTTGCAAAGCGCACCAGCGCACATCCTCGCGGTTGCCCATGCTCTGGGGCTTCGGGAATGGCACGAATTGCTCTGCGACGGTACTCTCATAGAGACCGATAAACGAGCCTGTCTTGCGGTCGTTGTAGTTATTGAGAGGACCACGACCATAATATATATAATGGTTATAGTCGGCAGGCAGCTTCAACTCGTAACCCAGTCGGGGTAACGCCAAGTCTGGAATGCTTGTGACGATGCTGCTTGCCAAAGCAACAGAACCATCGGGATAAACTGCATAGGTTTGCATCGTTGTGAAGGAACAAGGCTCGCCATCGCCTGCGGCTTCATATACACTCTCATACGGCTGCCCTGCCTTGCCAGCACGACGTGTCGCGCCGCCCTTACCTTTAGCCTGACTAATGACAGTAAAGGTGATAAGCACAGAGCCGTCGGAATCCTTGACAACGCTCGGCTTGCCTGTTGCTTTATGCTGCAAGTCATAGAGACCATTCTGGAACCATTGGTCTCTTGCCCAGTTATCGTTATCTACTGGAGCACGGAAAGCCGACAACAGCAAAGGTGAGTTCTCGAAGACCGACTTGCCGCCATACTGCAAGCCGCAAAGGCTGCCAGTCGCATTATCAAAAGTGACACAGAAGTCCTTGCCGCTGACTATCGTCTTGCCATCCTTCTCTGTCTGCTCCAGCACAACTTTCTGGTCGCTACTGATATCAACATACTGACGTGTATCAGCAAGCTTCAACTGCTCTGCCATCTGCACATAGCCCCTCTTTGCCCAAGGCATGTCTTTTCTCAAGCGGAACTCCACATTAAGGAAGTACTCACCCGGCTGACTCATATCTACAGGGAAAAGGATGCGTGCCTTCTTGCGGGGCATGATGTCCTCCGAGAGATTGACAGGCTTCTCGCTCACCTGCTTGCCATTCTTGATAAGACAGGCCACGACATCATAATCCCCCGAAGACAGCGGCTCGAAGTAGTTCTTGTTGAAGACAAATACGTCTGCAACCTTCTTGCCATGCATCTCCTTAACTTCATTGAGCGTAACGCCGACATTCTGATAGACCTTCTTCACCTCAAAGTACTGCGGCTTGGGTGAGAAGTCGGGCAGCAGGATGCCGTTCATGCAGAACATACCGTCGTTGGGCCAGTCGCCGTGGTCGCCGCCATAGCCCATATACTTGATGCCGTCCTTTGTATAAGTGTCGATGGCTTGGTCAACCCAGTCCCAAATGGCACCACCGCAGAAGAAGTTCGTGCTCTCCATTGCCTCCCAATAGTCAACGAGGTTGCCCAATGAATTGCCCATCGAATGGGCATACTCCGAGATGTGATAGGGATACTTGATGCCCTTCCTCTGTTCCTTGGCTGCATAGCGCACCCAATCGACGCTTGGGTATTGGTTGGAGCCCATATCCACTATGTCGTTGTTGCGCTCATATTGAACAGGACGGCTTGTATCAAAGGCCTTAATAGCATTGTACGCCGCCACAAAGTTCTCGCCAGGGCCTGCCTCGTTACCCAAGCTCCAGATGACGATGCTGGGATGGTTAATGTGGGCATGCACCATCTCCATGTTTCTTGCCACATGTGCAGCACGCCATTCTTCCGGATGCGACAGGCTTTCCTGACCATAATAATACTCATGGCTCTCTATGTTTGCCTCATCCTCAAGGTAAAGGCCATACTTGTCAGCAAGATAATAGAAGTACGGCTCGTTGCTATAGTGCGAGAGGCGGACATGATTGATGTTGCCGCGCTTCATTATCATCACCTCTTCTGTCATCTGTTCGCGCGTGATGGCATGACCTGTGGTGAGGTTCGTTTCGTGACGGTTCACGCCCTTCAGCTTCACGGGCTTGCCGTTGACATAGAAGTAGCGACCAGCTAAGCCAAACTCATCATCCCTTGCCTCCGTGTCGCGTATCTCTACGGTACGGATGCCGAAGTAGGTGGAAGTGCAATCCAGAAGCCGCCCCTTCTTATCCTTCAGCTCTGCCACAAGGACGTATCGGTAAGGAGCCTCTGCACTCCAAGGCTTGGGAGACAGGAGGTCAAAGGTAGTCTTTGAATTATAGTTTGTGTCCTTCACTATCGGCATGAGCTCCAATTCTTTGTTTGTGAATTGACACACAGCATCTCCCGTATCGTCGGAATAAAGCTGGACGGGATAGATGGTATATGTCGTCTTCATGCCTTTCTGCATCTTGTCCGTGAGGTTGCAGAGCTTATGTTCAATACAGATGGTTGCCCTATCCTTGTTCAATTGCTTAGTACGCACCACAAGGTCGCTGATTTGAATTTTAGGAAAGGCTGTCAGGTAAGTACTGCGGAAGATGCCGGGCAGGCGGAACATGTCCTGTGCTTCGAGAAAAGAGCCATCGCTGTTGCGATAGACTTCTACAGCAAGGATGTTCTCGCCTTCCTTCAGGCAGTCGCTGATGTCGAAGCGCGCCGTATTGCGACTGTTCTTGCTGAAGCCGACGTAACGACCATTAATCCATAGATAGAAGAAGCTATCTACACCATCGAAGTTAAGGATAATCTGGCGGCCCTTCCAATCGGCTGGAACCGTGAAGGTACGACGATAAGCCCCCACTTCGTTGCGGTACTTGTAGGTTGTCCAGCGCTGGTCTTTTGGCTCGCGCATCACGCCCTGTCGCCAATCGTCTTTCTTCACCTCATGATAGAAGATAACTGGCTGGTTGACGTAGATGGGCACGCCATACTTCATCTCGCCATGCTTGCCAAGTCCCTGCACGTTCCAACAGCCAGGCACCTTAATGTCATCCCATCCTGCCGTATCGTAGGAAGGATCAGCAAAGCCCTTTGGCCTCTCTTCTGGGTTAGGTGACCAGCGGAACTTCCAAGTTCCGTCAAGGCTTTGGTAATACTTGCTTCCCTCTGGCAATACGCGAAGTGCAGCCGAGGCATCGGCAAAAGGAAAAACGTGGGCACGTGGCTGTAGCTTGTTCAGCGACAGCATTTCTGGGTTTTGCCACTCTGTACCATCGGGTGCAGACATCTGCTTATAGAGGAAGCCCTCAAGGGCTTTGTCAGCATTGGCACAAACAGCAAGTGCCGAAAGGAATAGAGTTGTAAGAAGATTCTTCATGAGTCTAATGGGGGTTAATGGGAATTAGTGGGAGCTTTTATATAGTTCTCTGTGCTTCTGCATGTTTCTCCGGCAAAGCGGCAGGCGGTAGCGATGAGGCGTTGCCAGGCCTCTCGTCCGAGCGATGGCAGGTCTTCGGGCATGATATCTTCCCAGATGAGGGCACACGAAAAGCCAGCATTGAAGCTGTCACCTGCCCCGACGGTACTCACCACATCGGTAATAGGCGGTGCCTGGAAGTCATAGTTGCCCGCTGGGGTACAGACAGTAATTTGTCCTGCGCCTGCCGTACAGATGAAGAGCGGACAATACTGTCGGATATACCTATTATATATATCGCGCGCGTCGCGCGATGCAAACATCACATCAAAGTCATCGGCACTTCCACGGACAATGGTGCTTTGGCGGAAGTTCTGCAAGATGGCAGGCATCAGGGACTCCAATTCGTCGCGATGGTTGCACCTGAAGTTGAGGTCATAATAGACGATGGCACCTGCCCGAGAAGCACGTTCCTGCAGTTGCACAATCAAAGGTCTCATGCCTGAGCACGCAGCATAGTAGGAACCATAAAGCATGACATCGCCACGCACCATTTCCGGCAAGGTCCAAGAGGAAGCCACATGCGGCGGTTCCTTATAGAAGAGATAGCTGGCATCGCCGCTCTCGCCAAGGAATGCCAGGCTGATGGCACTCTTCTCGCCCTGCCGCATCTGGAAGAAATCTGTGCCCACTCCGTTGGAACGAAGGAAATCTACTGTCTGCTGACCTACGGTGTCTGCTCCAGTATAGCCGACAAAGGTACAGGGAACGCCAGCACGCCCCACGCTGATGATGCTGTTGAAACTGCTGCCCCCCGGCACAGCTGCTACTGGCTGTCCGTTGCGAAAGAGGATGTCCAAGACGGTCTCCCCTACTCCTACTACTTTTCTGGTGTTTTTCATTGGCCAATACTTACAGAGCACAAAAGTACGAAAAAAAGATGAGCGCAACAAATATCAACGTACTTTTCTGCATTCTCTTGTGTTAATACTTACGTCTTCGCACCTTTTGTTTAAAATAAAACGACGTTTTCTTGCGTGTTTTGTGTTTTTGTTTTACCTTTGTGCTCACAAATAAAACAAAAGCAAATGGCTGTAGAGGAAAAGATTTCTGTTCTTGTGGAGCGTTACTGTCGCAACCGCTCCCACCTTGCCGACATGATAGGCATCACGCCGCAGGCCGTCAACAACTGGGTATATCGCGACCACATTCCCCGTCGCGGCATCGATGCCATCATAGCGCGCTTCCCGCAAGTTGACCGCGAATGGCTGAGAGGCAGCAGTATCCTGCAGTCTTCCGGGCCGCTCCCACTTCCCGAAGAGGAAGAGGACGAAGATGAATACGATGGGGATTTCCTGATGGACAACACGTCACAAGGCATGACGTCTTCACCCGCAGAGACTGACCAGCAAGCCTTCCCTGAAGATGTTAGGCCGCTGGAAATAAAGGAAGGACTGGTGCCTGTACAGATGCCGAGGCGCGACATCAAGTTTGTCTTCAAGTGTCATGGCGACAGCATGTTGCCGCGCATTCAGGACGGCGACTATGTTGGCTTGGGTGATGCCATCGGACGATACGAGGAGTTTCTGCGAGGAGTTCCCTATTTGGTACAAACTACCGACGGTCGCCTTATGGTGAAAATGGTGCAGGACCCAGGGCCGACGACACCTCACCTTTTGCTTTCCACAGAAAACCCCAACTACCAGTTGGCCGACGGAGGCAGACTTGCCAAGAGCGAGTTCCGAACCGCCTACCGCGTCATCATGGTCATGAGAGACTTATAAGCTCTTCATTTGCGTTTAAATAAGATGAGAGACTTTGCTGCAATAGACTTTGAGACAGCCAATAACGAGCGTAGTTCTGTCTGTTCTGTTGGTATTGTGATTGTCAGGAATGGCGAGATTGTAGATTCATTCTATTCGCTTATCCAGCCCGAGCCGAACTACTATAACTACTGGTGCCAGCAGGTGCATGGCCTGAGCTATGCCGATACTGACGACGCTCCTATCTTCCCCGATGTATGGGCAGAGATAGAACCCATGATTGAAGGTCTGCCTCTTGTGGCTCATAACAAGCCCTTCGACGAAAGCTGCCTCAAGGCCGTCTTCCGCGTGTATCGGATGGACTATCCCGATTATGAGTTCTACGATACCCTTTGCATTTCCCGTCGCAAGTTTCCCTATCTGCCGAACCACCAGCTCCAGACCGTCGCCGAGGCCTGCGGCTTCTGCATGAAGAACCACCACCACGCTCTTGCCGATGCCGAAGCATGTGCCTGGATAGCAAGGGAGATACTGTAATGCCGCATAACTTATGACAAGTAAAACCATGAAGACAAGAATACTCACATTATTGGTAACACTCCTGCCAGCATTTGGCAGCCTTTGGAGTCGTGTGATGACAGGTGACGAGCGGACAGAACTATATTTGCCTCTTATCAACGGAAAGCGTGTGGCACTATTCAGCAACCAAACGGGACTTATAGGAGAAGAGCACCAACATGTGTTAGACTTGCTTGTGGAAAAGGGAGCAAGAGTAACTGCCATCTTCTCGCCCGAACATGGTTTCAGGGGACATGCCGATGCTGGAGCCATAGTAGCTGACGAAGTGGATGAGCGGACAGGTATTCCAATCCTTTCATTATACGGACAGAACCAAAAGAAGCATCTTGGAGAGGAAGCCATGAAGCTGTTCGATGTGCTGCTTGTTGACATACAAGACGTTGGTTTACGCTATTACACATACTACATTACCATGTGCCACCTGATGGATGCTTGCACGAAATACGGACGAGAGGTCATCATATTGGACCGGCCAAACCCTAATGGTCACTATGTGGACGGGC
>Ga0310690_10012563_pt1 | contig 10383 bp, 6 predicted proteins | sample AusTroGonzalo_MG_2_FD_207661 | JGI IMG/M metagenome (GOLD analysis project Ga0310690, IMG submission 207661) | Bovine rumen microbial communities from tropical cattle in Woodstock, Queensland, Australia - Gonzalo_04 (v2) (version 2) | ecosystem: Host-associated > Mammals > Digestive system >...
GGTCTTTGTGAAATTCAAACTGATGTCGTCACCATTACTGAGGCGCAGCTCGTTGCCCACCAGTTGCCATTTGGCTTTCATCGCCTCCCTATCCTTCGGGCTCATGGTCAGCGTTCCGTCGGCAGAAACCGTATAGGTAAAATTGATCTTCTCAATGCCGAGGGGTTTGCCATTTAACATGTAATAGATACGAGAGCTGCCCGTTCCGTCGGCCTTGAACTCGGTGTTCTGCCACGTCTTGTCATAATTCCACTTAGCATAGGTCAAGCCCGACACGTCTGAAAACCAGTTACCCACAATCCTACTGTCAACGCCAGACGTCGGGTTGGCAGAATTGTCGTCATTGCTGCACGCCGTGAACACACTCAAGCCGCAAACGAGAGTAGCGGCCATCACCCATTGCATCAATCTCATACGTCGTGATGATTATTTTACCATGAACTTCTTACCTTTATTTATATAGAGGCCGCGCTGAGTGGGCTTGGCACCCATACGACGTCCACTGAGGTCGAACCATACATCTTCCATCTTACTTCTTTCATCAGAGATCAGGACAATCCCCGTACCCTGCTGAATATAGTCCAGACCCTTCTTGGCATTGATCTTGCCATAGCCCCAACGGATAGGATTCTTGGCGGTAAACTCGTCGTTATCACACGAATTGGCCAGAATATCCTTCACGTCGGCCAGTGTGAGCTTTGGATTAGCCTGTAGCCACAGGGCTATGATGCCCGACACAGCGGGAGTGGCCATCGACGTGCCACTCAAGAATGCGTAGGGGTAGCCCTGCCATGCCATCGCGTCGAGGTAAGTCGAAGGAGTGGAATAGAAGGCGTCATCGTAGTATTTGTTCCACGCCGCCACCACATTGACGCCAGGAGCGCAGACGGTTGGCTGCGTCACGCCGTTGAACATCATGCCATAGCTGCTGGTCGCAGCGATGTCGCCCAGTGTTTCAGTTTCCGATTCGATATCCTCCATGCCTTGTCTGTAGGCGCGTGCAGTGGTGTTGGCACACCATGCTCCCACGCTGATGACATCGGGCGTGCTGCTCCAGTCGCTGCCCGTAATGAAATCGTCGCCGACAATGTAGTCGTCGCCCTCGTATGGGATGAACCTGTAGAGATTCTGCCACAGGTCAACGTCGGTGCCAGGTGCACCTGCCACAGTGATGGTCAGAGCATAGCGTGTTACTCCTCTGATCTCCTTGCAGACACCTTTAGGCATGACTGTCAGCTCCCGCTGGCCATTAGCTAGCGTGCGGACTCCGAGGTACACCTTGCCTCTGAAGTATTTATGAAGCTCAGGGTCGTCGTCCGAGTTGATGAACACTGACAGGTCGGGCTTGTCCGAACTTGTTGTATAGACGGGCGACGACCATGCATATTCCGTGATTTGATAGCTTTCATCACGACCAATCACGTTCAGGCGTAAACTGATATCGCCACTGTGTCCGGCACGTGTGTAGCCTCTTACCTTATCCGTGAAAGACCAGTAAAAGGGATTGTCAGGATCATCTTCATCAACAATATATTCGCTCAAAAAAGGTGCGAGACCAACGCTGAATGATGGCTTATCGTCGGCAAACTGATAATGTACGTGATAACTTTTACCACCCTCGTTGCCACTGGCAAATACGGGAATGGCGTGCTTGGAGAGAGCCGAAATGGCTTCGGGTACGGCACCGGTGCCATCGTGAGGCCCTAAGTTACTGCCAATGCTGGCACTTATCACCATGGGCTGTTCGCTCTGCTGAGCGTAGGCACTGGCAAAGGCCAGGTATTGTTCTACTATTTGGGTGGTCCCTTCAATTTCGTTTGGGTTGATGTCGCTTGATGAACTGCCCTCATCAGTGCTGCCCGTACCAGTGTCCACGTCGTCGTCGGTAACAATCGTAGAGGCCATACACAAATAGACAATGTCGGCCTCGGGAGCCATGCCGCCAAAGCCCTGAGGCGACAGCGAGCCTGCGGCGGTGCTTGTGGTATGACCGCCGTGGGGCGATACGTTAATGTCGTAGTTAAGCTTGGCAATGAGTTCGGGCGTGTCGAACACGCTGCCCGGAAACTCGATGGGGCCTGCCACAGGGTCGTCGTACACAAACTTGCGACCCTTATCCGACATCATGCAGTAAACGCACTTGATACGCGAACGACCCTCGGCATCCTTGAAGGCGGGGTGCTTGAAGTCCATGCCTATGTCCATCACGCACACCGTCACGCCTTTACCCGTAAAAGGTGAGGGTACCGTGGGGTTACTGCCGTTGAGGAGGTTGACACCCATTACCTGACGTCCTACATCGGTCTTCAACTGCCCCTGATGGCCTACGTCCACGCGGAGAATGCCATCCATCTGGGCAATGGTCTCTACCTTGTTGAGCGGTACCTCAACGATGGCCTGCTGTCCGATGCGCCCCCTGATGGTCACGCCCTGCTCTCTCAGACGGGCGTAGGTGTCAGCAGCGTTCTCATCTGCCACTTTTACGATGAGCGTCAGCGCAGCCTGCTGTGCCGGCGACCTTTTCTTTCCGTCAACCGCCATACGCTCCAACTTCGTTTTCTGCTCCGCCACGCGAATCATCGCGTCGGTGCTCAACACTCCCTGTGCCTCAGTTGCCATCACATACGCCAGTAGGATGGCAAGAATGAATAATTTTTTTGCTTTCATCGCTAATTTATGTTGAAAAATAAGAGGTTATCTGATGCCCTTTGGGGGATCGTCATTTTGGGGTTACTTCTGCACCTGCGACATAAGGTGTAGGAAGTTTCCGCCCCAGATCATCTGGATGTCTTGTTCGGTGTAGTGTTGCTTCAGGAGCTGGCGTGTGAACTGTATGAGCTCGGAAGCGTTGCTGAGTCCGCAGATGCCGCCGTCGCCATCGAAGTCGGTGCCGAGTCCTACGTGCTCAATGCCCATGATAGAGATGGCGTGCTTAAGGTGCTCGATGGCGTCGATGATGGTGGCTTGTGCGTCCTGCTTGAGGAAGCCGTTGTAGAGCGTGATTTGCATGACGCCGTTCTTCTCAGCGAGCTGTCGCATCTGATCATCGGTGAGGTTGCGAGGGTGATCACAGAGTGCGCGGCAGGAGGAGTGGCTACAGACGATGGGGTCCTTACTGATGTCGAGTGCGTCGTAGAACGACTTCTGGTTGGCGTGGCTGAGGTCGACGATGATGCCGTGCTTGTTCATCTCGGTGATGACCTGCTGTCCGAATGAGCTGACGCCATTGTTGGTGTTGCAGCCCTTGGCGGAGTCGCAAACGTCGTTGTCACCGTTGTGACAGAGCGTGATGTAGACGACGCCCCGCTGAGCGAAGTGCTCCACATTGTTGATATCATGTTCAAGGGCTAACGCATTCTCAATGCCGAGCATGATGGACTTGCGCTGGTTGCGCTTGTTGTGATAGAGGTCACCAGGCGTTTTGGCGAGGGCGATGTAATCAGGATTGTCGCCAACGATTTGCTCTATTTTGTCGAAAATAAGGTCGGCATATTGTTTGGGGGAAGTCCCTCTCTGTCCTTCCAACTGGGTGGAGGATGAAGGGATGGGAGATGAGACAAGCGACGAGAATGTCTCACCGATTTTGGGTTGCGGCAGGTAGGCAACCATGATAGTGGCATCGAGTCGTCCCTCAGTCATCTTATGGAGGTCGACGCAGGCTTGGGAGTCGCGCTGACAGAAGTCGATGCCCTTGTGAAAGAGCATGGGTGTATCGCAGTGGGTGTCGAGGGTTAGAATACGGTTATGCAGGTTTTGTGCATAGCGATAGTCCTTGGCCTCGTTGACAAGCCACTGAAAGAGGGGCAATGAGGCATCGAGACACTCAGGATGCCATTGTACGCCGATAATGCTCTTGTATTCAGTGCTCTCGATGGCTTCAATGATGCCGTCGTTGGCACGTGCCACGATGCGGAAGCGGGATCCAGCCTCTGAGACAGCCTGATGGTGGAAGGAGTTGACGCAAAGCCTTCCTTCGCCATATATTTTATATAAGGTGGAATCTTCCTCTATGGTCACGTAGTGGGTGGGTTCGGTGCGGTCAGCGTCCTGCGAGTGCTTGATGCTGGTGCTGATGTGCTGTGACACTTTTCCTCCAAGTGCTACGGCAAGTGTCTGAATGCCGCGGCAGATGCCCAAGATGGGTATCTGGCGATGATAGGCCAGCAGGGTAATCAGCAGTTCGGGCAAATCCCTTTTCTGGTTAATGCTGCGCAGTTCGGGAATGGGGTCTTCGTCACACCAGAGTGGGTTGATGTCGCCACCGCCGCTGAGAATGAGCGCATCAATATGCTGAAGTGTATTGATAATGACGTGCTGGTCGGGCGTTGGCGGTATGATGACAGGCACTCCTCCAGCTTTTATCACAGAGTCATAGTAGGTACTGGCGAGGGTTGATTTCTCATCCTCGTAGTTGGCAGTAATACCTATGATAGGTCTGGCCTGTTCTGGTGGGAACTGCTGGTGAATCTGATTCAGATGTGTCTGGAGGTTGAACATGGTAAGAGGAAAATAAGTGAGAAATAATCAGAGGAGTACAGGAATCTGCCTGTTGATGCTCTGTTCGAGCGAAATCAGGGTTTCGGTAGCGGTGACGCCAGGAATGCTCTGTAGGTCGCCGTTAAGGAGGTTCATCAGCTGCTCATTGTCTCTGGCATAGAGTTTCACCATCATGGTGTAAGGGCCTGTGGTGAAGTGGCACTCTACGACCTCGGGAATCTTGAGCAGTTCTTCAACCACGTCTTTATACATAGAACCCTTCTCAAGGGTAATGCCGACGTAGGTACATGTGGAATAGCCGAGGCTCTTGGGGTTGATGTCGAATCGTGAGCCAGTGATAACGCCGTCTTCTACGAGGTGTTGCACACGCTGATGAATGGCAGCGCGAGAGACATTACACTCTGCTGCAACGTCCTTGAAGGGGATGCGAGCGTTTTTTATTAAGATACCAATAATCTTCCTGTCGATGGTGTCAATTTTTTCCATTGTTGCGTTGAATTGTTACAATTTGTCAGCAAAAGTACTGCTTTTTGTTTAATTGTGCAACTTTTCAGGCTTTTTTTTCTAATTTTCTGGCTTTGCAAGATGTTATTTTGGTGAAACAACACCTTGTAGCCCCTCCTTGTTGTAGTAACCACCGTTCTTGAATGGCAGGTCGTCCGTCTGGTTTCCGCCGCCGCTGAAGATGATATAGTTGGGTGCGGTGGTCTTGGAAGATACCCACTTATAGACCTTGTTGCCATTGTCGGCTATGCCGAGCTGCGTTGCAGCAACGCCAGGCCAGTTGGTGCCCACATAGTCCTTTCCGTCGCCGCCGGTCATCCATGCCCAGGTGTAGACCTGACTACCCCACGCGATAGGAGCTTCGAAGAAAGCACAGATCTCGCCTGCACTGATGGTGCAGAACGAGGGTATGCCGCTAAATACGCCATCCTGTGGCTCCACGTCTTTCTGCAGTTCTGGCAGGGTGATGGAACTTGGCTCTATGCCACTGACATAATAGACATAGTGATAGCCACTGAGAACCTTCTTCCACTCGCCACTGGAGGGTGAGTATTCATGGGCCTTGGTACCTACCACGCAAAGTAGCTTCTTCTCGCTGCTACCATCCACCTGAACGGCATAGTAGTCCTTGTCGGAGGCAACTTGGATTGGCTTGCTCATATTGGTGATGCCTACGGCTTTGCGAACGGCTACCATCTTGGCAATTTCGGGCTTGTAGGCCTTCCAGTGCTTCAGGAAGATACAAGGCGTTCCAGGCATGGCCAGCAGATAGGCATTAGCAGCCAGCGTGTCCTTGCGGATGGGGTCTTGCTGGGCTGTTGCAGAGCGGTACTCGGTATCGTGGTTCTCGACAAAGGTGATGGCATAGCGGCGATAGTTGCCACTTTGGAAGTTGTTGCTTACCAGTGGCCAGCTTCCATCGTTCTGTGCCGCCAGTTTCCTCCAATCACCGCTGTTGATGGCATTGCGTACGGTGTAGCGGAACTGGAAGTCGAAGGCGGCAGAGGTCTTGCCCGTGCCGTCAATCCAGTTCTTAATGGTATTTGAACTGTCCCAGCACTCGCCGACGGAGAACTTCGGCTTGCTGTCTTCGTTATAGATTTTGGTATAGGAAGAGGCATAGCCCTTCACCATGTCGTAGCGGAAACCAGCATAGCCCAGGTCTTCCAACAGCATGTGTAAATAGGCCTTGACGTTGGTCTGTACGTTATTGCTCTTGTGGTCGAGGTCGCGCATGCCGTCCCAGCCTTCGCCGGTATCATTGTTGGAACTGACGCTCAGCCCCAATTTGACAGCCTCGCTTTTGGCTTTTCCGCCATCGTCGTTGGCACAGACATCCGTGGACTGGAGCTGATAGGTTACGCCATTGTAGGTCTCAGCAGGGAAGTCCACCCAGTTGCTGACATTTCTGCGGTGGTTAATCACCACGTCGGCAATGGTACCGATGCCCTTCGCTTTGAAAGTTTTAATCAGTGAGCGCAGCTCTGCCTCGGTGCCGAACGAACTGTTGTAATGGCCGGGGAACCAATAGAGGTCATCATAACCCATTGATTGTCCGCCACAGTCGCCACTCTGCGGCAGCCAGACGAGGTCGAATGTCGTAGCGAGGTCATCGGCCTGATTTTCAAGTCGGATCCACTGGGCATCTGCATAACCATCCCAGTAGAAGCCCTGTAGCATCACGCCGGCGTAGTTGGCAGGCCAACCCTCACACGCCTGAGGTGTAGGTGTCGGAGTTGGTTCGGGTGTAGGTGTTGGTGCTGGGGTAGGAGTAGGTTCAGCTACCGGGTCGTCGTCACCTCCGCCACAAGCGGTCAGTCCAAGTGTCAGTCCTGCAGTCAGCAGCAGTGCCAGGAATTTGGTATTGATCAGTTTCATAGTCAATTTGTTATTGGTTTCTGGGGGCAAAGATACACAAAAAAGTGAAAAGTAGAAAGTGAAAAGTGAAAAATTTGCTGCCGCCGATAAGAAAGTTCAAGTTTTTTTCGTAACTTTGTCCCCCAAACCTATAATATTAGTGCGCAAAAACCTAAAGAAATGAAGAAAACAGTAATTATTGCAACTATTGCACTGGCCTTTGCCACTGGAGCATCGGCAGCAGAAAACGTGAAGGGTTCCATTCACGCCGACCAGGCTGGAGCCAAGATCAACCGTGAGATTTACGGACAGTTCTCAGAGCACCTCGGCACCTGTATCTATGGTGGACTCTGGGTGGGCGAGAACTCCCAGATTCCTAACATCAAGGGCTACCGCAAGGACGTGTTCGATGCCCTAAAGGCATTGAAGGTGCCTGTGCTGCGTTGGCCGGGCGGCTGCTTTGCCGATGACTACCACTGGATGGACGGCATCGGCCCTAAGGACAAGCGTCCTTCGCTGCGTAACAACAACTGGGGCGGCACCATCGAGGACAACTCGTTTGGTACACACGAGTTCCTGAACCTCTGCGAGATGCTCGACTGTGAGCCTTACATCAGCGGAAACGTCGGCTCGGGAACGGTGAAAGAGATGGCTCAGTGGGTGGAGTACATGACCAGCGACGGCGATACACCGATGGCTCGTCTGCGCCGTCAGAACGGCAGAGAGAAAGCCTGGCACGTGAAGTATTTCGGCATCGGTAACGAGGCTTGGGGCTGTGGTGGCAATATGACCCCCGAGTACTACAGCGACGAGTTCCGCAAGTTCAATACTTATCTGCGTGACTACACGGGCAACAAACTTTATCGCATCGGTAGCGGTGCCAGCGATTATGACTACGATTGGACGAAGGTGCTGATGGATAAGATTGGCAACCGCATGCAGGGTGTGTCGCTCCACTACTACACTTGCTCAGGCTGGGACGGCCCGAAGGGTTCGGCTACGAAGTTCGACAACGATCAGTACTACTGGGCATTGGGCAAGTGCTTAGAGATTGAGGAGGTCATCAAGAAGCACAAGGCCATTATGGACGAGAAAGACCCTGAAGGCAAGGTCGGCCTGCTCGTCGACGAGTGGGGAACATGGTGGGACGAGGAGCCAGGTACCATTAGTGGCCACCTGTACCAGCAGAATGCCCTGCGCGATGCCTTCGTGGCCTCACTGTCGCTCAACGTGTTCCATAAGTATACCGATCGCGTGAAGATGGCCAACATCGCCCAGATTGTCAACGTGCTGCAGTCGATGATTCTCACCGATCAGGAGGGTACGGGCCACATGGTGCTCACGCCTACCTACCACGTATTCGAGATGTACACCCCGTTCCAGGAGGCCACCTATCTGCCCGTCGACCTGCCCACAGAGACCATTCAGGTGAGCAAGGCTTACTTCAAGGAGAAGGAGGGTGCCAAGGATGCCGGCTATCGTCCCTGCCCCATGCTCTCTGCCTCAGCTGCCAAGACTCAGGATGGCTCGATGGTGCTCGCCATCACCAATGTGAGCCTCGACAAGGACCAGACCATCGACTTCAATATTGAGGGCTATCAGGCCAAGAACGTCAGCGGTCGTATCCTCACATCGAAGAATGTGGCTGACTTCAACGACTTCAACCATCCCGATGTGGTTGCCCCCAAGGAGTATAAGGATGCCAAGCTGAAGAAGGATGTGCTGACAGTGAAGGTTCCTGCCAAGTCGATTGTCGTGCTGAACATCAAGTAAACGACATAACGGCTATCATAAAAACGAGACAGCCGGAAGTCTTTACGCTTCCGGCTGTCTCGTTTTTTATCCTGGGTTTTATTTATTCCTCATCCTCGTCTTCGTCCTTGTCCTCCGTCAGCAGTTCCACCAGTCCCTTGTCCTTAAACTCATGCTTCTGCTGGTCCCAGAAACCGAAGTCGGCGTCATAGCACCAAGTGGTCCAGGCAATGTCGTTCTCCTTGAATACCGTCAGCATGTCCTTGGTCCATTTATAGGCCAGCTCACGGTCTACAGGCTCATACACGCCCCACTCGCCACAGAACAGTTGCAGGTCGTACTTCTTGGCTGCCTCAATGGCGTCCTTGAAGTCAGCGCGAATTCTGTCGATGTCCCACACCTCAGTGGTGAATTTGTTATCGTCGATGACTTTCTTAACTGAGTCGGGAGCAGCCTCATAGTCTTCCTTCGAGACGAGCACACCGGGATAGTTCACCTTACCGGTATACTTGCCTATCGGTGCCCACCATGCACCGTAGTGCGTCAGAATCATCGGGTTGTAGTAGTGGAACGAGAGCACGATGTTCTTGTCACCCTCGGGCACCTTCAGGTACTTGATGGTTCCATAGCTCTGCCACATGTTTGAGCCAATAACCAGTGTGCGCTGAGGCTCACGCTCACGCAGGGCCTTGTGTACCTTTGCTATGAGCTGGTTCCACTGCTCGTGGTCGTCGGCCACTGGCTCGTTCATGAACTCGTAGGCCACAGAGTCGTTGCTATAGCCTTTCAGCACGTCCGACAACTCGTACCACATGTTGATGAGCTGCTGCTGCGACTCCTCCGAAGTGAACAGCGTATTGGCATCGGCGGCACCTTCGTTCACGGCGTTGAAGTAGTGCGAGCGGATAATGTGCAGGTCGACGATGACACGCAGGTGATTCTTGATACATTGATCGACTGCGAAAGTCAGCAGTTCCCAGCCCTCAGGCAACTTGTTGCCTTCTTCATCCCAGAACTGAACCTCGTCGATAGGCAGGCGCACAAAGTCGAAGCCCAGTGAATCGAGCCGTGCAAAGTCATCCTCCTGGATGTGCTGCTTGCGGGCTTCACCGCGCTCCTCACTCTGCGACAGCCAGTGGCTGAGGTTAGTGCCGCGATGAATGCGGAAGTTATTCACTCCAGTGTCTTTCTCACTCTTGGTGGCGCAAGCCGTAAAGGCCAGCACTGCGATGGCAACAATAGCCATCATTGATAGGATTTTCTTCATGTTTTCTACTTATAAATTTTAGGTTTTTGCTGTTTCGCTGCAAAGGTACGAAAATTTACTGAAAACGAAGAATTTCTTCCCATTTTTCTTCTTTCCGTTCGTTATCTGTCAATTCAGCTTGAAGCTAACGGGCAGGGTGTAGGTGGTTTCCACGCGTTTGCCGTTCTGGCGGCCAGGCTCCCAGCGTGTCATGTTACGCACTACGTGGATGGCCTCTTCCTTCAGGGCCTCAACGGCGTCGTTGTAGTTTCTTACAGCTTCCACTGCCTCTTCATCGCCCTCTTTGGCAGCCTTTGCCACTTCGGCAGTGATAAACGGGGTTTTGGTATTAGCCTCTACAACCTGTGGCGAGCGAACAAATCCCGTCTTGTCGACAATAAACTTAACGATGATTTCTCCCTCTGCCTGCATTTCACGGGCTACGGCGGGATAGCGCAGGTGAGTGCTCAGATACTTCATGATTTCACCTTGCCCGCCAGGATATGTAGGCGCTTGCTCCACCAGAT
>Ga0310690_10012565_pt1 | contig 10383 bp, 6 predicted proteins | sample AusTroGonzalo_MG_2_FD_207661 | JGI IMG/M metagenome (GOLD analysis project Ga0310690, IMG submission 207661) | Bovine rumen microbial communities from tropical cattle in Woodstock, Queensland, Australia - Gonzalo_04 (v2) (version 2) | ecosystem: Host-associated > Mammals > Digestive system >...
TCCGCTGTGATGGTCGCGCAGTCGAATCCGCGTTCGGGGTTAACGAGCTTCTTGTTTTCATCCAGTCCTTCGATGGCTTCACCGGCTTCGAGCTTCTTGATCATTTCGTCGATGATAGAGGCCTGGAAGGGGCTGCACTGCTGGATGAAGTTCCAGTTGCCGGCCAGCACTTCGTTCATCGCCCAGATGTCGCAGTCGAAGGCCATAACAACGACCTTGCCGTCCTTGCCGTGGGTGATGCCGGCTTCGTCCATCGCCTTCACAGCGCCCAGAGCCATACCGGTGTTCTCAGCATACAGCACGTTGAAGTCTTCCTTGGAGTCGATCACCTGCTGCATGATCTTCTTGGCTTCCACAGGATCCCACACACCGGCGGCCTGCTGCACAACCTTGGTCATTTTGCCGGAAGCGAACTGTTCGTCCATCGCGGCGGTACGGCCAATTTGAGCGTCACTCTGGATCGCGCCCTGGATGTGCACAACTTTGTACTCGGGCAGATTCTGGGCAACCAGCCATTCAACGGCGTTTTTGCCTTCAGAGGGCATGTCGGAAACGACAGCAGCTTCATAATACTCGGGAGCAACATCGATCATACGGTCGAACAGGAAGACCTTGATTTCCTGTTCCTTCGCATCCTTCAGGATGGCTTCCCAGCCGGTGGTCGCCGCAGCAGAAACCAGCAGGTAGTCCACACCGTCGGTGATGAACTGGCGGGCAGCTTCCAGCTGTTCGTCATTCTCGCCGGCGTACTTGGTCTGCACAGCATAGCCGTTCGCTTCGTTGAACACTTTTTCGAAGTCCGCCACGTTCGCGGCACGGTAGCCGGATTCAGACGGGGGGTTGTTGATGATACCGACCTTGATCGCATCAGCCATCGCGGCGGAAGCGGCCAGGACCATCGCCAGGGCGAGTACCAGAGCAAGGATCTTCTTCATAGTTCTTTCCTCCATGTTTTTCTATTTTGGCATTCCTGCCATCTGAGCCCATTATAGAAAAATCCCGCCAAAATGAAAATACAGAGACTTTCGATTTTGGTGGGAATTTTTCCGTTTATGACAATCTTTCCGGTGAAAAAAGGGGAATCATTTTTGATTTCTGTTGAATATTTTTGGATGCCGTTTTCGATTTACCCAATGATCCCCTTCCACCGCCAATCCGGGCTCCAACGGGTCAGCGGCACCGGGCTGCCGGGCAGCATCCTGCCCAGGATGTTCTCCCCGATCGAGGCGGCCGGAGAGGATGTACACATAGCGCAGGCGGTTTCCGGCTCGATGCCGAAAAGGTGAATCAGGTTTTCCAGCGCCAGGGGCATGGTCAGCACGGAGCCCGCGATGGTTCCGTCCGCCAGTCGGCATTCCCGGCCAACCACCGTCACCTGCTGCCCGCCCAGGGAATAGGTGCCTTCCGGCAGCCCCGCCGCTTCCATGGCGTCGGTGATCGCGACGGCCTTCTCCGCCCCCTTGCAGCGGACCGCCAGCCGAACCACATCCCGGTGCAGGTGCACCCCGTCGCAGATCAGCTCGCACCGAAGCCGGTCATCCGTCAGCGCCGCTCCGGGCACGCCGGGCTTCCGGTGGTGCAGGGGCGTCTGGGCATTGAAGGTGTGGGTCACATGGTCCGCCCCCCAGTCCGCGGCCCGGTGAACGGTTTCCGCGTCCGCGGCGGTATGCCCGATGGAAACATGGATGCCTTTTTCCGATACCCGGCGAATGAACTCTTCGCTGCCGTCCCGTTCCGGCGCCATCGTAATCAGCTTGACGCAGGCCCAGTCCCCGTCCGTCATCCGGTCCAGCCATTGGATATCCGGATCCCGGAAATATTCTTTCAGCTGGGCGCCGGCCTTGCTTTCCTGCAGGAAGGGCGCCTCCAGATGGGCGCCCAGCACCCGGCTTCCCCGTTCCTCGGGTCGGGCCATCACCGCCCGGATTCCCCGCACGGATGCACGCGTGTCCTCATCCCCGGCGCTCATCGTCGTGGGGCAGAAAGCCGCTACGCCCATGTCATAAAGACCGCGGCTCATCCCCCGTACCGCATCCTCCCCGGCCATGGTGTCCTGGCCCCGATAAGCGTGAATATGCACGTCCACAAAACCCGGAAGCAGATAATCCCCGCCCAGGTCCACGACATCCTCCCCGGGAGCCGGTTCCAGGGCCGCGCCGGTTTCCGCCACCTGCCCGTTCGCAAGGCGCACGCGGATTCCTTCTATTATATTGGTTCCGTTGAATACTTTTCCGTTGGTCAGAAGCATATCAGTTGTCCTCCTTTTTCTATATTTTAGTAAATCGCCCGCCGGATTGCAAGCATGCGCAGCCGCAAAAAAACCCACCTTTTCAGGTGGGCTTGAATGGGCTTGCAGGCGCTCAGTCGTTCGTGTAATTGTCGAAGTATCCCTGAACCAGCACGACGGGCGTTCCCTTGTCGCCGGAGCCGCTGGTCAGGTCGCAAAGGGAGCCGATCAGATCCGTCAGCTGCCGGGGCGTGGTGCCTTCGGAAGCCATCTGGCCCTTCAGGTCCGCGTCCTTGGCGCGGATGCTGTTCTCGATGGCCGCCTTCAGTTCCTCGCCCTTCAGGTCGGCAAAGTCGTTGTCCGCCAGATACTTGAGCTTCAGCTCATTGGGTGTGCCGGTCAGGCCGGATGTATGGGCGGGGGAAACCACCGGGTCCGCCAGCTCCCAGATCTTTCCCTGGGGATCCTTGAAGGCGCCGTCGCCGTATACCATCACTTCAACATGCTTGCCGGTGGCCTTCTGAATCCGGCTCTGGATATCCTCTACCAGGGGAGTGCACTCCCGGGGGAAGAGCTTCACCTTGTCCTCCGTGCTCTTGTTGGAGCCCAGCAGGCCGTAGCGCGCATTGTAGCCACTGCCGTCCACCGGCGCATTCAGGATATCGTCCAGCCCCAGCACCACTCTGGCGCCGGCAGCCTTCAGAATCCGCTTCGTGCGGGCCCGGGTATGAATATCGCAGGTAATGACCGTATCGGTGTAATCCAGAATCGTCTTCGGCTGGTTGGCAAAGATGATCTCCGCCTCGGCGCCCGCGGAAGTAATAATGTCGCTGTAATACGCCACATAGTCCACGCCGGTAAACTCGTGCCGGTTCTCGCCGAACAGCTCCCGGTAACGGCTGAGGCTCAGCACGTCGGAATAGGGATTGATGCCGGCTTCATCCACCTGGTCCAGGGTGATCAGGGCGTTGCCCACCTCATCTGAGGGATAGGAAAGCATCAGAACGATCTTCTGGGCGCCCTTGGCGATGCCCTTCAGGCAAATCGCGAAACGGTTCCGGCTCAGGATCGGAAAGATCACGCCCACCGTGCCGCCGCCGCACTTGGCCCGCACATCCGCGGCAATATCCTCGACGGTCGCATAGTTGCCCTGCGCCCGGGCCACGATGGATTCGGTCACAGCAATCACATCCCGGTCCCGAAGGGCAAAGCCTTCATCCTTCGCAGCCAGCAGCACGCTCTCCGTCACCAGGGCCGCCAGGTCATCCCCCTCGCGGATAATGGGGCAGCGAATCCCGCGGGACACGGTACCGACTCTTCTGACATTCTTTTCCATGGAAACGATCCTTTCCCGGGCCTGAACCCGATTGGCAATTTCAAAAAACCCGCAGAGTACTGTACACCACTTCCGAAGGAAGCGCAAGTATTTCTTTTGGTTTCATCCGCAACGCTTCAATCGCGCGTTGTCCGCCGGAAGCCGCGGCCGGTTTATTCCCCGTCCCCGGCTTCCGTCCATTCCGTTTCCTTTCCGTCGATCGTGAGGTATTTTCCTTCCACCCAGGCCCGGATGCCTTTGCCCTCCACCAGGAAGAAATCTTCCTCCCTGCGGACAATGGCGACGGGGGTACCGGCCTTCCACTCGGCCATTTGCTTTGCCTTTACTTTCGGCTCCTGCCGGACCCGCACGGTAGCGGCAACGGTGGTCTTCCCGTTGATGGAAATCAGCCCGGTTTCGAAATCCGTGCCGGTTTCCAGCAACTCCACATCCTTCAGGGACAGGTATCCGAATTTATCCTTCCAGGCAACATATACCTTGTCTTCCAGCACTTCAAGCACGGGGCACATGTATCCGTACCGGATTTTCGCGTTCCCAGCGATGGTTTTTCCTTCCGCGTCCGTGAATTTTGCGTCCTTCAGGTTGGTAACATGGGCCACCAGCCGGCTGTCCGCTCCGACGCATTTCCACATGAGGTCCGCAGTGGGCACCCGGACTGCTTCGCCGTTCAGCACCACCTTGGTCACCAGGGCCCCGAAGTATTCCACGTCTACGCCCTTCACGCCGTCCGCGGTTTCCATGGTCAGCCAGTACGGCCGGATCAGCCGCATGCCGCGCTGCGCACAGTAATCGATGGGCAGCCAGTATTCGGCGCCGCCGTATTCCCCGGATTCAAAATACCAGCGGAGCCCCGGCAGGTCCTCCGGCTTTTCGGCAGCTTTGAAGGTTCCGTCCTCCGCCTGGTAATACGGGCTGGCGCCCTTGATGCGCTCGTAGGTAGCGCCGGCGGCGGAGTCCACCACATGGATCATCTTCCCGTCGCTGCTCACTCCGTCCGCCAGGGCAATGTGCCCGATAACGATGCTGAAGCTGTAATAATCCCCCCGCCTCAGGCAGGAAATGATGGACGGCTTGGATTTGTCCAGCTCCGACTGGGTAATGAAGTTGTAGACCTCGCCGGCCTTCCGCAGGAAGGATTCGTTCGCGGTTCCCCGGCCTTCGATATAGAATCCCTTATATGTTTTCGCCAGCGCATCCGGCATCAGGTCCTCCCCGGTAAAGCCCATGCGCTGCAGCGCGTGGCTCAGGGTAAACAGGGCGCACCCCGCCTTCTGCACGCTGCGAATGGCATATTTCTTGTCCTTCCACCAGCCGTCCTTCTGCTGGTACACCACGTCCGGGCCCATCTGCACCGGCGCCGTGCCGGACACAGGCACCACGACTGAAGCCGTTTCCGTGTCCTTCTTCCCGTAGACGACGGTCACCGTCAGCGTATGGTCCGCTTCCACCCTGGGCCGGAAGCTGGCCGTATAATGGGTCACTGTCTCGCCTTTAAAGATGGTCTCTTCCCCGACGGACAGCTCATAGATCACACCCTGGGCGCCTTCCCGGGACGGTGTCACCGTCACATCGACATAGTCCCCCATCCGGACGGATCCGGGCGTCACTTCAATGGCCGGGTCCGCCAGGGCGGAAGAAACCGCCGCCATCAGCAGCAGGGCCAGCAGCACCGGCAGGAACCGGCATGTTTTCCCGATCATGAATAAACTCCTCACCTTATTTCAGCAGATAGATCCGAGCGTCATGCGGAGGAATCTCTGCCCGCAGCCCGTCCTGCAGGGAGATGGATTCCCCGCTCCACAGTTCCGTCGCCCCGGTACAGGCCCGGTCTGCCGTGAGATCCGCTGCGTCCACCGTACGGGGTTCATCGCTGAGGTTGAACAGGGCCGCATACAGGCCGGTTCCGTCCTTCCGCGGCGCAATCCAGACGCTTTCCTCCTCCGTGGTCCGGAGGGGATGGGCGCAGAAGCTTTCCTTTTCGATGTCCAGCACCGGGGCGCAGGTCAGCAGCGACAGGGTGAAGGCGTCGTTCTTCGTCATTTCGCCGCCCATCATCAGGGGCGCGCGCATCATGCACCACAGGCTCATCATCGTCCGCTGCTCCGCGGGGGTGAAAGCCGTCACCGAAGCCGGATCCTCGCACTGCCGCAGAGCGCCCAGCGGCAGCATGTCCGCGTCCGGCCAGTGCCCCGGCCCCGCATGGATGCACCACTTTTCCGCCCGCTCGAACATGCCCTTCAGCAGGGCCCAATCGTCCCAGAAATCATCGGTAATGCGCCACATATTGGCATATTGCTTCAGGTGTTCCGCCTGCTCCAGGGGCGCAGGCCCGGGGGAAAGGCTCAGCACCATCTCCCGCCCGCAGCCGCGGCAGGCTTCGGAAATCAGCTCAATCTCCTTTTTGCAGTGCGGATATTCCCGGGCGATATCGTCGCATTTGACAAAATCCACGCCCCAGGAAGCATAGAGCCGGAAAATGCTGCGGTAGTATTCCGCGGCTTCCGGTTGGTCGCACCGTAGGCCGTACATGTCCGGATTCCACGCGCAGATGGAATGCGGGTCCGCCGCCAGGTGGCAGAAGCCTTTTCCTCCCTCGATCGGCAGATGCCTGTGCGCCGCCATCCGGGGCATGCCGCGCATAATGTGGATGCCGAATTTCAGCCCCAGGGAATGGATATAGTCCGCCAGCGGCTTGAACCCTGCGCCGTTCCGGGCGCTGGGAAAACGGTTCTCCGCGGGAATCAGGCGGCCGTATTCATCCATGCATAGGTCACAGAAAGGCTCATAGCTGTGGTCCACGGCATTCGGGCGGGCCCACTGGATATCCACAACAATATATTCCCATCCGTATTCCCGCAGGTTGGCGGCCATATAGTCTGCATTCTTCCGGACGGTTTCCTCTGTCACGGCGGCGCCGTAGCAGTCCCAGCTGTTCCATCCCATCGGCGGATACTGTGCGGTCATGCTTCTTCCCCCTCAAAATCAAAGTTGGGATCATTATACCAGAGAGATGATCGGAAAACAATGACAAACCCTTTGACGAACAGGGGCCTGATATGGTATAATTCGCCCGTTGCCATGGAGCGGTATCGAAGTGGTCATAACGGGACTGACTCGAAATCAGTTGAGGGCATTTCGCTCTCCGTGGGTTCGAATCCCACCCGCTCCGCTCAGCCCACCCGAAAGGGTGGGTTTTCCTGTCTTTTGGATAGCTCAGTTTGGAGGGAAAAATCCGAAATGAATTGGAAAAAGCCCGCAAAAAACCCCGGTCCTTTCGGATCGGGGCCTGAATCATTCTGTTTGTATTATTCTGCGGGGGTCTCAGCAGCGGCTTCTTCTGCCTTTTCGGCGGCTTCAGCAACTTTTTCGGCAGCCTCTGCAACCTTGGCGACAGCTTCTTCTGCAGCTTCCGCGGCTTCATCTGCGGCCTGGGCAAACTTCTCGGCAACGGAATCCTCCGTGGCAACCACTTCATATTCGTCCGCAGCAGCCGGAGCTTCCACAGCTTCTTCAGCAGCGGGCGCTTCGGGCTCGATGGCCTGGCGGATGCTCAGGCTGATCCGCTTCTTCTCGGGATCCACGCCCAGCACCTTGACCTGCACTTCCTGGCCAACCTGCACGGCGTCTTCCACCTTGTTGATCCGGTTCGTCGCGCACTGGCTGATATGGACCAGTCCGTCCAGCCCGGTTTCCAGTTCAACAAACGCGCCGAAATCGGTGATCCGGACCACCTTGCCGGTTACGATGGAACCGACGGGATAGCGCTCAACAGCATTGTCCCACGGATGGGGCTGCAGCTGCTTGAAGCCAAGCTGAATGCGTTCCCGGTCGCGGTCCAGGCTCAGCACCTTGACGTCGACTTCCTGGTTGGGCTTCACCACGTCGCCCGGATGCTTCACGCGGCCCCAGCTCAGATCCGTGATATGGATCAGGCCGTCCACGCCGCCGATATCCACGAAGGCGCCGAAGTCGGTCAGCCGGCGGACGATACCGTGGATCACGATGCCCTCTTCCAGCTTCTCCCAGGCTTCCTTCTTCTTCGCGGCGGATTCCTCGGCCACAACCGCTTTGCGGCTGGCCACGACGCGCTTTTTCTGCTTGTCGACTTCGATGATCTTCAGCTTCATTTCCTTGCCAACGAAGTCAGAGATCTTTTCCACATACCGCTGGCTCAGCTGGCTGGCGGGAACGAACGCGCGAATTCCGCCCACATCGGCAATCAGGCCGCCCTTGACGGCTTCCTTGCCGACGGCATCCACGTATTCACCGGCTTCGTACTTCTCCATCAGGGCGTCCCACGCCTTCCGGTTGACGATATTGCGCTGGCTCAGCAGCACGTTTCCCTCTCCGTCGTTTACCTTAACGACCTCGACTTCAATCTCGTCATCCAGTTTGACATCTTCGTCCACCAGGTCGGCGCGCTTAATCAGGCCATCCGCCTTGTATCCGATGCTGACGCAGACTTCGTCATCGGTGATCTGCACGACCTTGCCGGTCAACGTCTGTCCGGGCCGGATCCTTACCAGAGTTGATTCGACTTCAGCCATGAAGTCCTTGTGGTTTTCCTCCTCCGGAGTAGGGGTCAGGTCCTTGTTCTCCATGTCGCTCATGCGTGTGACAACCTCCTTAAGTAAATCCGACGGTGTTGATGCACCGGCGGTGATTCCGATCATCTCGGAATGAATATTTGCAAAGGCGGGCGGAATTTCCGCCGCACTTTCTGCCAAAATGGTCCGATCGCACTGCTTCCTGCAGATCTCGTACAGTTTCCGGGTGTTTGCGCTGTTGCGCCCGCCGACCACGATCATCGCGTCGCATCGCCGGGCCAGCTCTTCCGCTTCCCGCTGGCGAACCTCCGTCGCGCTGCAGATCGTACAGTGGCTTTCCGGATGGCGTACCCGGGTCTGGATCGCCGCCAGAATTTCCTGCCATTTCTGAACCGGAAAAGTCGTCTGGCACACGGTGACAGCCTTCTCCATCTCCGGCAGCGCTTCCGCTTCCCGGGCGGTGGAAACCACGAATACTTTCCCCAGGGCCCATCCCGCGGTCCCGCGAACCTCCGGATGCTCCGGCTCCCCGACGAGGATCACCGGCGTGCCGTCCGCGGAGCCGTCCCGCACGATCTGATGAAGCCGTTCCACAAAGGGGCAGGTCAGGTCCAGCACTTCGGATGCGGTATGCTCCAGCGCCTTCATCACATCCGGGGCAACGCCGTGGCTTCGGATCAGCACTCTGCGGCCCGCGGCCTCCTCCGGGCTGTGAATGATTTCAAGCCCCTGTTCCGCCAGGCCCGCAACAACGGCCGGATTATGGATCAGCTCTCCCAGCGAGCAGGAGGGAACTCCGTCTTTTGTCAGAGCCTCCGCCTTTTCAACAGCCCGGCGGACTCCCATGCAAAAGCCCGCATGGCCGGCAATCTCAACCGGCATAGCATATTTCCTTCCAGTCCATAATGCTTCATCTTAAATATTTTCGTGCTGTGAATAAAAATTCCTTCTCTTCGAAAAAATTTTTTCACATTTTTTTATTCTGCGCTTCCCCCTGTTTCGGCGATCATTCTCCGATAGGTTTCGCGCATCCGCTCATTCATCTTTTCGCAGGTTTCCGTGTTGATCCCCTCCGCCAGCAGGTCGTCATACGCAATCGGATCCCCCACGTAGATATGCGTCACATGGAAAAACCGCAGCTTTTCCCGGAAATAGACCGGCACCACCGGGCTTTTGCTCCGCATGGCAATCAGCGCCGTGCCGTTCTCGATCTGCTCCATCTGCCCTTCATGGTGGCGGGTGCCCTCCGGGAAAATCAGCAGGATCCGTTTTTCTTTGATGGCCCGCATGCAGGCCCGCATCGCTTCCATATCGGTGTTGTGGCGGTCCACCATAATGCAGTTCACTTTTTTCAGGTATGCGCCTGCCAGCTTGTTCTTTCCCAGTTCTTTCTTCGCCAGGAAGACCACCTGCCGCCCCCGGACGCCCATTGCCATCGCCACCGGGTCCAGGGCATGGCGATGGTTGGCGATCAGCACGTAGGGAGCCTCCCGGTCCAGCTTTTCCCTCCCGATAAATTTCACCGGCATCAGGGTGTGAAACAGGGCGCTGGCCAGGGCCCGCGTCACCTCATACAGAAAAGAGGAGCTGGCCTTTGCCTCCTGGGTTTCCGTCTTTTCAGCCATGGCGCTTCTCCTCCACAATTTCCAGCACCCGGTCCACCACCTGTTCGAAGCTCAGGTGGGTGGAATCCAGCAGCACAGCATCTTCGGCCTGGCGCAGAGGTTCAACCGGACGGTTCATATCCTGTTCGTCCCGCTTTTTCAGTTCCTCCAGAACCTGTTCATAGGTTTCCGTCTGCCCCTTCGCCTGCATCTCCAGCCATCTGCGCCGGGCCCGTTCCTCCGGGCTGGCGGTCAGGAAAATCTTGGCGGTGGCATTCGGCAGCACGGTTGTGCAGATATCCCGTCCGTCCACCAGCATGTCCGTTTCAGCAGCCAGTTTCTGCTGCAGCCGCACCATTTCCTTCCTCACGTTCGTGTAGCGGCTGACGGAAGACGCCGCCATGGATACTTCCGGAGTCCGGATCAGGCCGGTCACGTCCTCCCCGTCCACGAAGGTGTGCTGTCCGTCTTTTTCGTGGGAAACGGAAATATTCAGATGGCGGCACAGGTTGGTCACTGCGGCCTCATCCTCCGTGGAAACGCCTTTCCGCAGGGTGGTCAGCCCCAGCGCCCTGTACATGGCGCCTGTGTCCAGATGCAGGATGCCCAGCCGCCGGGCCGCTTCGTCTGCGATGGAACTCTTCCCGGCGCCTACCGGCCCGTCAATAG
>Ga0310690_10012566_pt1 | contig 10383 bp, 6 predicted proteins | sample AusTroGonzalo_MG_2_FD_207661 | JGI IMG/M metagenome (GOLD analysis project Ga0310690, IMG submission 207661) | Bovine rumen microbial communities from tropical cattle in Woodstock, Queensland, Australia - Gonzalo_04 (v2) (version 2) | ecosystem: Host-associated > Mammals > Digestive system >...
TAAAGTATTAACTGTTAGTGGTAATAGAGTTATCCCTCAAGTAAGTGGATCAGAAACATATCTATTTAATTATGAGGGAACAGGAACTGAAAATGATCCTTATAAGATCACTACAGCAGTTACTGCAGCCTTAGCTAATAGAAATTATGTAATCATTATTTATCAAGATAGTAAATATTATGTTGTGGCTAATAACGATGGCGAAATTGTTCCAGTTTCATCGGGATCTGGATTCCCATCTACAATTTCAAGCAACATGATATGGACTTATAGTACAACTGGATACTTCAAACCAATGGGTGAAGCTGGTGCTAAGTATTTAAGAACAGGTAGAAATGGTGCTTTAACTCTACTAGATAATTACACTAATTCTTCATGGAGTTATACATATTCTGCTTCATCTACCGCATCATTTGCTTCAAGAGCATCAAGTGCTGCTAACACTACTCCAGTATACTTGTTTAAAGTATCAATGAATGACTCACTAGATGCAATTTCAGATACTTATACTACTCTAAAAGGTAAGTCAATTGTTAATGCATCATTGAGTGTATTATCATCATCTAACTACATCATTACTGCTACATATAATGGTAAAGTATATGCTTTAGGTATGAAGAATCTTCAAGAATCAATGGCCTTAGACATTACGGAAACATTCAATGAAGCAATTAGTGGTGGTTATATTAGAATATTCTCGCCATCTGTTTGGGAACAAATGGGTACTGATTATAATCTAATATTCAATAGTTTAGGATTCAGTGGTGAACAAGTTAACTTGTTAAGCGGATCTAGAGCAAATGTGTTTGAAGGTTCACCTACAGTAGTACAATTTGCGGATACACCAGATGATACAGAACCTTATGTATGGACACTTTATACATATGGTGATAATGATTATGTTTTAGGTAATTATGATAGTGGTTATTTAGATACATCATTTATTTACTTTGATACAGAAGAATTAATGTTTAAAGTAACCCAAAATGAAGCAACTGCTAAAGCAGGTGGAAGCAAAGTATCTATTTATCAATTAGGTTCGGAAGTTAGAGGCAGCGATGCCATTGAATTCCAAACATTCATGATTAAACTAAAAGAAGATAATGTTACTATTGAATCATATCCATTAAATGAAATCGAAGCTAAAGATATTACTAAATATAATGAACAAACACTAAATGGTACTATCGGTGGTGTTATTGATGGAGAATACATGATAGCTGCTAAAGCAGATGGCAGATATTATGCCTTAACCCTTGATTATAGTGGCAACTTACAAGCAAGTGATATTTCTCTATTATTCAGTGGTAACTTCTCTACTGATGAACAAGGTAAATATTGTATATCTATTAACACTAGATATTTATGGAAACAAACTGGTACAGTTGCGTACGATCAAGCAACTGGAGTTGTTAGTAACTTATCATTTACTAACTACAATACAAATACAGCCCTTGACCTAGATGGTACAACGCTATCTTATGGTAATGGCCAGTTATATTCCGCGGCTAAACATCTTAACTTTAGCGTTGCTGGTGGCTTTACATTAGGTGCTGGAAACTCAAGCGTAGAAATCATCATCTATTCTGTTGGTGCAGGATCAGTAGTCATTGGTGATGATAGCAATGAATTATCATATGCATATTATTCAAGTGCTTTAAACACTAATGCCCTAGATTTCTCAGACTTTACATTCCAAAAAGTATTGATTCCAAACTTACAAAAATATGCTAAGGATGCAACTGGTAGCTTAACAGTTACTGAAGGTTGGAACTTAACTGCAACTACTTACTTAGAAGAAGTTAATTCTTCAGTATACTTCTCAAATGGTATTAATTATTCTTCAAATGTATCCACATTCGCGAACGAATTCATTAATATTGAATATGTATACGATGTAACTGATGATGAGACGCAAGAAGTAACAAGTTATACTGTTGATTATTATGCTCCTAAGGGCGTAGCTTCATTTGTAATTTCTGAAGCATCGCTTGATATGCCAACATTTATTAATGTTATCGTATCAACACAACTAGATGGCGATTTTAATAGTGAAGCATTAAGATACTTAGCAGTTTGGAAAGCAGCTGATTTAGTAGATAATGAATTAGTACCACTTGAGACATCTGAAGGCGGCGCTAGTGATTATGCAGCTACTTTAATCAGTAAGTTCTATAAGCCTGATAATGCTATTCCACTTCCTAACCATTTAGGTAGTGTAGCAAGTGGTGCAAGCTATGTTAAGGTTCAAGAAGATGAAGATACGACAGCCGTTTACAACTTGTCACAAGATGCAAACTGGAACCACCTTGTTGCTCATACATTCTGTATTACTAGTCCTGGTGTATACTACATCGGATCAACTTACGGAACAATTTCATTCTCTTACATTTCAATCGGTAACATGTTAGCGGCTGAAGAAGGAGAAGTAAATGAAGAAGCACTAGGCGATGGATTCTCAATTGACTTTGTATGGGGCTCTATCCCATCTACAAGTGCTAATGCATCATTTAATGATGATAGCGGTGTAAGTGATTTGACTTATGTTAGTCGCGTAACTCAAAATGATGAATCTAAGACTTGGGTACATAGTAATATTTATCCGAAGTTTGTTAATGGTACAGCCGGATTATATGATGAAGCAAAACCTGAAGATTATAATCCAACTGATTATTTAACAATTACAGTTAATAGAGATTACACAATTGATGGAAATATTGAATACTCTACAGTTCATATTAACGCAGTAACTAACCTTGCTATTCATAATGAAGGTAATGGTATAGTTTACTCAAATATTAACAATACTCACCAAAGAGTAAAACGTAAAGTAGAATTTCATGTTAGTTGTGTCGATGGAGAGGTAGAACCTAGCGGTGATTAATCTCCTCAATTTAAAAAGCCCATTTAGTTAGTTTTAACTAGCATAAAATGGGCTTTTTTATTTGAATATAAGAAAAGAATAACTAAATAATAAATTTATTAAAATAAATAACAAAAAGAACTCGTTATATGTTATAATCTATTAAAGTAATATTATTATTTTGGAGGAAAAAATGCGTCAATATTTAGATTTTATTAAACACATTTTAGAAAACGGCGATCGTAAAGAAGATAGAACAGGAACTGGTACCATCTCTACATTTGGTTATCAAATGCGTTTTGATTTAAATGAAGGTTTTCCACTACTTACTACTAAGAAAGTTCATTTAAAATCAATCATTCACGAACTGTTATGGTTTATAAGTGGCGATACAAACATTAAGTATTTAGTTGATAATGATGTTAAGATTTGGAATGATTGGCCTTATGCAGCATACACTAAACTTCCTGAATATCAAGGTGAAACGATGGAAGAATTCGTCCAAAAGATTAAAGATGATGAAGAGTTTGCTAAGAAATATGGCAATCTAGGACCAGTATATGGTTATGAATGGCGTCATTTTGAAGGAGCTCACGGGGAAGTTAAAGACCAACTTGCTTGGGTTATTAACGAAATTAAAACTAATCCAGATTCAAGAAGATTAATCGTTAATAGTTGGCAAGCAGCTTATATTGAAAAGATGGCTTTACCTCCATGCCATACAATGTATCAATTCTATGTTAGGGATGGTAAACTTTCTTGCCAACTTTACCAAAGAAGTGCTGATGCTTTCTTAGGTGTACCATTCAATATTGCTTCATACGCACTACTAACTATGATGGTAGCCCAAGTTTGTGGACTTGGCCTTGGTGAATTTGTGCATACAATTGGGGACGCTCATATTTATCTAAACCATTTAGATCAAATTCATACGCAACTTGAACGTACTCCAAGAGCACTACCTAAGATGATCATTAATCCTAATGTTAAGAATATTGATGATTTCAAGTTTGAAGATTTTGAACTAGTTGATTATAATCCTTATAAAGGAATAAAGGCACCGGTGGCAGTATGATTAATATAATTGTAGCGATTGGTAAAAACGGCTTAATCGGTAATGGTAATGCCTTACCTTGGCATTATAGTAGCGATTTACAATATTTTAAGAAGATGACTTCAGGTCACACTGTCTTTATGGGACAAAACACTTACCTATCAATTGGTAAGCCTCTTCCTAATAGAGAAAATGTAGTTATTTGTGCACCTGATTTTAAGGCCCCTGAAGGTGTTGTATTAATTCATAGTTTAGATGAATTCTTTAAATTATATAAAGATAAAGATGTATTCGTAATGGGTGGAAGACAACTTTATGCATCAATGTTAGAGTATGCGGATCGATTATACATTACTCATGTAAATGCAGATCACGAAGGAAATATATTTTTCCCTGAAATTGATTATTCAAAATATCATAAAATCTCTTCAAAAGTAGATGGCGTCTTAGAATTTGCGGTTTACGAGAGGAATAAATAATGTTATTTGCGGTATTCTTTGGATTCGCCGCTATATATAGTTTCTTATATATATATTTCGGCCAATATCAAGCATTAGGCAAAGTATACTGGTGGAGCTTGCCAATTGTATATATTGTATGTTTGATAATTGCTGTCTTGTTATTCTTCTTAATGGCCTTTATTGTGAGCCTATTCTCTAGACCTGATAAGGACTTAGCAAGACCTAGGACTTTCCAACGCCGTGTAACCAATTGGGCTTGCCAATTTGTTTTACAGCTTTGTAGAGTAGATATCGTGTTAAAGCATCCAGAGATGCTTCCTCAAGATAAGAAGTATTTACTAGTTTGTAACCATCAATCAAATATTGACCCATTTGCAATTCTTTGGGCATTTAGAAAACAACATATTACTTTCATTATGAAAAACCAAGTAATGAAAGTACCAGTGGCTGGTACTTGGCTATATAGTGCGGGTTATTTACCGCTTAATAGAAGTTCTAACCGTGAAGCGGTTGAAACTATTAATCTAGCTGCAAAAAGAATTGAGGAAAATAAGCATATCATTGCAATATTTCCTGAAGGTACTAGAAGTAAAGGACCTGATATGGGATCATTCCACCCAGGATCACTTAAGATTGCCCAAAAGGCACAATGCCCAATTGTAGTATGCTGTCTAGATAATGCTTATAAGCTAAAATATAGTCATATTTTCAAACGTACTAAAGTATTACTTGAAGTCGTTAAGGTAATTGAACCTACTGACTACGAAGGTATGAAGACGATTGAAATGGCTGATATATGTAGAGACGCTATTAGAGAAGTCATGGAACATCGCCGTGAGCAATATGAATGGTTAAAGAAAATGACAGCTGAAGATTTTGAAGACGCGAAAAAAGTTGGACATTTTAGAACTAAAGATATTAAACAAAAAAATAAATAAAAAAGTGTCACCAATTGGTGACATTTTTAATTTATTTGCATAAACATATTGGAAAATTGCCTCATTTGGGTTAAAATTTAATAGTAAGAAAAACGTATTAAGGAGTTATAAAATGAGAGTTGTAGATATTATCTTAAAGAAAAGATATGGTGGTACATTAACTAAAGAAGAAATCCATGAAGTAATTGATGGATATGTAAAAGGTAATGTTCCTGATTATCAAGTTAGTGCCTTACTGATGGCTATTTGTTTCCAAGGGTTAAATGATGAAGAAAAAGTTAATTTAACGATGGAAATGCTTCATAGCGGGGAACAAGTAGATTTAAGTAGCATTGATGGCATATGCGTTGATAAACATTCCACTGGTGGTGTTGGTGATAAAACTAGCCTTGCCATCGGCCCAATCTTAGCGGCATGCGGCCTAAAGATTGCCAAGATGAGCGGTAGAGGCCTAGGCCATACCGGGGGAACGCTAGATAAGTTAGAATCAATCCCTGGCTGCACAATTAATGTAAGTAGTGAAGACTTCTTTAAACAAGTCAAAGAAGTTGGAGTAGCTATCATTGGTCAAACTAAAAACATTACCCCAGCTGATAAGAAGTTATATGCCCTTCGTGATGTAACTGGAACTGTTGATAGCATTGGCTTAATTGCATCATCAATTATGTCTAAGAAATTAGCAAGTGGGGCACATTACATCCTAATCGATGTAAAGGTTGGCGATGGCGCTTTCATGAAAGATGAAGACCAAGCTAGACAGTTATCAAAGACAATGGTTAAGATTGGTAATAGCTTAGGCAGAAAAACCGTATGTGTCTTAACTAACATGAATGAGCCTTTAGGAAATGCGGTTGGTAATAGCTTAGAAGTAATAGAAGCGATTGAAACGCTTAAAGGTAGAGGACCTAAAGACTTTACTAATTTAGTATATGATTTATGTTCTAAACTATTAGTGATGACTGGTGTTTGCAAAGCTGATAAAGAGGCAAGAATCTTAATCAAAGAAAAGATAGAAAACGGTGAAGCCTTAGAAAAACTAAGACAAATGATAAAATATCAAGGCGGAAACCCTGATGTTACTGATGATTACTCATTATTTAAGAAAGCTAAAGAAGTTGTTCCTGTATTAAGCGAAAAGGCCGGCTACATTAAGTTTGAAGAAGCATTACAAATTGGTGTGGGCGCCATGATGCTTGGTGCTGGTAGAGAAAACAAAGAAGATGATGTAGATCATAGTGTTGGTATCGTAATGAATAAAAAGGTTGGCGACTATGTAAAGAAAGGCGAACCTCTAGCATACTTACATACTAATGGCAAAGGCACTAAAGAAGCATATGATAAAGTATTAAATGCTTTTGAAATTGTGGATGAAGTTGTAGAAGAAAACAAACTTATTTTAGGTGTTATAGAGTAAAGTAAAAGGAAAGCATATGCTTTCCTTTATAGCACTATATATAATAAGAAAGAGAGGTGAAATTATGAAATATTTTGTAGCTAGTGATATTCATGGATTCTTTAATGAATTTAAAGCAGCATTAGATGAAGCAGGCTATGATGTAAATAATCCTAATCATCACTTGATAATATGTGGAGACATATTTGATAGGGGCTTGCAGGCTAATGAAGTTTATAATTTTTTAAGAAGTATACCAAAAGATAGAAGAACATATATTAGAGGTAACCATGAATATTTACTAAAAGAACTAACTTTAAAATATTCACCTCAAGGTCATGATATTTCTAATGGTACCTTAGATACTTTAAGTCAATTATCAGGAATAGATAATGACTTTAGAGCAGCTCAAAACAGTCCTAAAGTAAAAGAAATCTTAGATTGGATTGATAGTGATGAATGGGTAGACTTTTTAGAGATTGATAAATATATCTTTGTTCATAGCTTTATACCTTTATATAATCATAACCAAGCTTTACATTATTATTTTGCAGATCCATTTATTGATTTAATGTATGTGGATGACTGGCGTAAAGTAAGCGATAAAAGAATGATAGAAGGGTCTACTTGGGGATGCCCATGGAAAAACTACTTAGCAGGTTTGTTTGAAGCTGAGGCACAAAAAGGAAAAATATTAGTTTGTGGACACTGGCACGCTAATGATTTTTATTTACACCTCGGTGGTAAAATTCATGAAAAGTTTGAATGTTATGATATTTATCGCGGCGTTAACATTATAGCCCTAGATGGTTGTACAGCTAGGACTAGAAAAGTAAATGTTATGATTATAAATGAAGACTTCGAACCATACTACATTAAAGATAAAGAAGAAGTGAAACTAGAAATATTTGCAGATTCATTATAAAAGGCTCATCATTGATGAGCCTTTTTTAACTATTCATTCTTTTGATAAATAGCATATACTACTAAGTTGCTTGTTACATTAGTGATTGGTTTTGTCCAACCGATGAATGTGTAACCTTCTTTTGCAGGTGCTTGAGGAGCTTGTGCATCTTCACCATAAATTACTTTAACTGAAGATAAGTCAGCGCCTAAATCATCTTTAAATGTAACTGTGTATTTTTCAGTACATGTTCTTTCAATTTTGCCTGATTCATATAACATGATGATTGTAGCATCAGCGAAGTTAACTTTACCATCTTTATTTAAATCACCGAATTGTTTTTCTTGATCAGATAAAGCTGCTCCGTTAAATATTGAATCAAAGATCTTATCACAATCTGTTTCATTAACGGCTCCATCATAATTGATATCACCAAATAATTTATATGAAGCATCTTGAGAGAATATTAATTCATTATTTGCAGTGTAAGCTTTTAGAGTATAAACTGTATCAAGTGGCATCTTAGTATCAAGTGCTAAAGAAGTAGTAGAAATCACACCAAGTGAAGTCTCGCCAGCAAATAATTCGTATTTAGCAATTAAGTTGGTAGTATTTGCTTCCCAGCTTAATACTGTCTTACCATCTTTAACACCAACTATGAAGTTGCCAATTGTTCCGTAAGGAGCATAAGTAGAACCATATACTTTGAAGTCCTTACTAGTTCCATCTAAAAATTCTACATGTAAATCAAGTTCATAAACTTTATTATCTTCAAAATTACCTAAATCGATACATGCAGAATCGAATGTAGAAGCAGTAACTAATGTTTCTCCATCAAGTTTTACTTGTAAATTCTTTAAATAACTAACACGGTTATAATCAAACACTAATATTTCAGAATCACTGCCATTTTTACCAAGTAATTCGAAACTATCAGCTAAGATGTCATCTTGAACTTTTTGCTTTTCTAAGATTGCATCAGGAAGCGCACGTTTTGCATAAATTTCAAATGAATCTTTTTCTTGAAAAGTTGTATCAATTAATGTGAATGTCATCTTTTCAGGAGTAACAATGAAATATCCTAGACCACTATAATCAGCTAGACCATAAGTACCAGTTTTACTACCAATTCTTACTGCCATCCATTCATCATTTTGTCTTTCTTCAATGTAACGATATCTATCACCGATTTGAGGACAAGTCATATAAACTGTACCTTCTTCGTTGATTTGTCGATTCTTAAGAGGTTTACTTCTTAAATATACATGAGAGTCACCGCTTAATGCTAGGTCAACACCTACTTCATCAAATGCTTTCCACCAGTTAATAAAGCCTGATCCCGAATAGTGAGATTCATCTGCTGTTTCACCGTCGAAGAATGGATAATGTTCGTAAACTACTAACCATTGGAATTGACCTTCTAGGCTTGCTACTGTATCTTTTAACCATTGTTCTTGTTCATCGTGTGTGTATTTTGAAGCAATTGAGTCAATAGCTATAAATAAGCAACTATTATAAATAAAATAATAACATGATTTATAACCTAAGCTAACATATGATGCAATTCCATTATCTGGCATATTTCTACTAGCTTCCCAAGATACTGGGTATCTAGCTATTGTAGAAGAAGATTTACCAGTTGATTCATTATATGTTGACCAACGTTCATAATAATCGTGGTTACCAACTGCATCAGCAAATACGAAATTAGTCCAACCGTAACCTTCGTTCCATTCTAGCTGATCATCATAATAAGAACCATAAGATACTGTATCACCAGTTGATACGATTAAATTAACATCACCAGCACCTTTGTTTTCAACTTGGTTAACTGCCTGTTTTAACATATTAACCGTGAATGTATTTCTTCTTGTAGCATAATCTCCACTTGCACATGATAGATGATCATCACCCATCCAAATGAAATTGAATGATCCAGTTGCTCTAGCTGTAGTAGCATTATGAACGCCAGTTGATGCACTACCATCAACTGTAGTTACTTTATATAAATACTTAGCTCCGTTGACTAAACCATCAACTTCTAGTTCGTATGTATACACTCGTATCTCTACAGGTTTATCAGAATTAATGTTAGTAAATGATTCTGTATCAAGCTTTCCAGCTACTGGATATTTTTTAGCGTTAGCAAATCTAGTATCATTTCCACTTGTAAAATAGAAGTAGCAACTTGCTTCGCTTGAACGCCAAGCAAATCTTAATTCTGTAGAACAATCTTCACCAGGGTTACAAACTAAACAGTCAATCTTTCCAACTCCACTTTGTTTAGCTTGTGCGATTGAACCTAATGAGAAAAATAGCAATAATGCTAAAAAGAATGTGCCTAAAGCAAAAAACAATTTTTTCATTTATCAATTCTCCTTAATTATAATCATATTCATTATAACATAAAAAACATCCATTTCAAATTATTAAAATGGATGTTCAAAAAATGATTTATAATAACTTCATTAATTATTTTTATAAGACTATTTTATAAGTCTCTAAGCATATTTAGAATAGCATTTTCTTCTGGTGTGTATAAAGAAATATCATCAGAAGTGAATAAGACACTACCATATTTGATGTTAGCATCAAACAATAAATGCTTTTGTTCACTAGTTAGGCTAACATCTTCACTGTTTCTTAAGACAAATACATCAGGATCATTATAGAATACTCTACCATCTAAATGGTGTCTGTAAGTAGTATTTTCAATAGCGTGTAAAGTAGAAGGACGCTCATTATTAGTGAAGCGCATGAACCATTTATC
>Ga0310690_10012567_pt1 | contig 10382 bp, 9 predicted proteins | sample AusTroGonzalo_MG_2_FD_207661 | JGI IMG/M metagenome (GOLD analysis project Ga0310690, IMG submission 207661) | Bovine rumen microbial communities from tropical cattle in Woodstock, Queensland, Australia - Gonzalo_04 (v2) (version 2) | ecosystem: Host-associated > Mammals > Digestive system >...
CTTGGGCGAAGTTCTCGGTGTAGTTGCCGATGATCTTGATGGAGTTCTTGTTCGCGCCGACCGTGCCGTCCGCGCCGAGACCCCAGAACATGCACTCCTTGCGGTCGCCCTTCGGGACGACGAACGAGTCGTCGCCGAGGATGTAGCGGCCCGTGACGTCGTCGACGATGCCGACGCAGAACTTGTCCATCGGCTTGTCCTTCGCCATGTTCGCGTAGACGTTCGCGCACATCTGCGGAGTGAAGTCCTTCGAGCCGATGCCGTAGCGGCCGGCGAGGATCTTCGGATACTTGAACGAGACGACGCCGTCCTGGAGGCCCTGTCCGATCGCGGCGGCGACGTCGAGGTAAAGCGGGTCGCCGATCGCGCCCGGCTCCTTCACGCGGTCGAGGACCGTGACGACCTTGACAGAGGCGGGAAGCGCCTTGACGAAGTCGACCATCGAGAACGGACGGTAGAGGTGCACCTTGAGAAGGCCGACCTTCTTGCCTTCCTTGACGAGCGCGTCGACGGTCTCGTGGAGCGTGTCGCAGCCCGAGCCCATCGCGACGACGACGTACTCGGCGTCCTTGGCGCCGACGTAGTCGTAGAGCCTGTACGCGCGGCCGGTGAGCTTGGCGAGCTTGTCCATGTACTTCTGGACGATCGCGGGCGTCGCGTCGTAGTACTTGTTGCAGACCTCGCGGAGCTGGAACGTGACGTCGGGGTTCGACGCCGTGCCGCGCATCGTCGGGTGCTCGGGATCGAGCGCGCGGGCGCGGAAGTCCTCGACGAACTTGTCGTCGATCATCTCGCGGATGACCTCGGTCGGGATCTCGTCGATCTTCTGGACCTCGTGGGAGGTGCGGAAGCCGTCGAAGAAGTGGAGGAACGGAACCTTCGACTCGAGCGTCGCGGCATGCGCGACCATCGCCATGTCGTGGGACTCCTGGACGCTGTTCGAGCAGAGCATCGCAAAGCCCGTCTGGCGGCAGGCCATCACGTCGCCCTGGTCGCCGAAAATGCAGAGCGAGTTCGACGCGAGCGAGCGGGCGGAGACGTGGAACACGGTCGGGGCGAGCTCGCCCGCGATCTTGTACATGTTGGGGATCATGAGCAGGAGGCCCTGCGACGCCGTGAAGGTCGTCGTCAAGGAGCCCGTCGTGAGCGAGCCGTGGACAGCGCCCGCGGCGCCACCTTCGGACTCCATCTCGACGATCGAGGGAATCGAGCCCCAGATGTTCGTCTTGCACATGGAGGCGAGCTCGTCGCACGTCTCGGCCATGGGCGAGGACGGGGTAATCGGATAGATTGCGGCTACTTCGCTGCACGCGAACGCAATCTGGGCGGCCGCGGTATTGCCGTCGACCATGATCTTCTTAGCCATTTGCTGTCTTTCCTTTATTTGTGAAAACAAAAACGCTTAGATTTGAATATACCAAATTTCGGACCGGAATGGAAGGGCTTAGACTTGGTTAATTTTGACTCCCGGGCCCGCGTCACGCCGTCGGGCGCGTGTCGAGAAGGCAGGTGATCTCGCACTCTGCCGCAATCTCGTCGCCGACGTAGCCTTTGACGGCAAAAGTCCTTATGCGCGAACGCGCCCTGACATTCTCCGCCACGATCGTGAACGTCTCGCCCGGGACGACGGGGCGGCGGAACCGCGCGGACGAGACGGCCGCGAGGACGAAGCGGTTCTTCCTGTCTCGGTCCATACCCCCCATCACGTTCTGGGCGACGATGCCGGCGCCGGCGCACTGGCACATCGACTCGACGAGGACGACGCCGGGAACGACCGGCGCGCCCGGGAAATGGCCCTTGAAAAAGTCGTTTTTCTCCGCGGTAAAGGTATATTCGCCAAGGCAGCCCGTCTCGTCGGCCGAAACGAGGCGGTCGAGAAAAAGGAACGGCTCGCGGTGCGGCAGAAGCTCGCGCCCCGGCAGGTCGTATTCGTTCTTGAACTTCGGATGCATATTCCCCCTCCCCCCTTTGTTTTTTCGATGTCCCACAAGCTCTGCGCAAGGCGTCCGCTCACTTGGTAATGTAGATCTTGGCCATGTCGGTCTTGTAGCAGGACCGCTCGGAGACGTCCAGCTCCTCGAAAAGCTTCTCGCCGGGACGGATCCCCGTGAAGACGATCGGAATGTCGACGTAGGGACGGTACCCCGCCTGCTCGATCATCCCCTCCGCAAGGTCGAGAATCCGCACCGGCTCGCCCATGTCGAGCGTATAGATCGCCCGCTCGTCGCGCGACGCCGCCTGGAGGACGAGCGACACCGCCTCCTCGATCGTCATGAAGTACCGCTTCATGTCGGGATGCGTCACGGTAATCGGGAGCCGCTTCGATATCTGTTCCTTGAAAAGCGGCACCACAGACCCCGACGAGCCGAAGACGTTGCCGAAGCGGACGGCGCAAAAAGAAGTGGAGGAGTCGGGGAGTGGCGGAGTGGGGGCGTTGTTCATGGACATGATCGCCTGCTCGGCGGCGAGCTTCGTCTTGCCCATCACCGAAACGGGGTTCACGGCCTTGTCCGTCGAGATGAGGACGAACCTCTTGACGCCGTGCGCGGCGGAAAGCTCCGCGAGCAGTTTCGTCGCCTCGGTGTTGTTGCGCCATCCCTCCTCGGGGTTCATCTCGACCATCGGGACGTGCTTGTACGCCGCCGCGTGGAGAACGACTTCCGGCTTCTCGGCGGCGAAAAGCGCCTCCATCTTGCCGCGGTCGTTGACGTCGTACATGAGAGGGACGCACCGCGAGTCGTGCATCCGGCGGTCGATCTCGTAAAGCGCGTTTTCGCCGCGCTCGACCATGAGGATTCGCTTCGCGCCCGCCGCCACGACCTGGCGGACGATCTCCGAGCCGATGGACCCGCCCGCGCCCGTCACCATCACGACCTTGCCGGCGAGGAACTTCCGCGCAGCCGCACCGTCGAAGTGCTTTACGTTGCGCTCGAGGAGCTCGTCCTCCCTCACGCGGCTCGTCCAGTAGACGCGCCACAGGACGCGCACGCCGATGATGCCTATCGTGCCGAGGAAAAACGACATGACGGTCACGGAATAAGGCGGGCGGATGTGCGAGAGCGAGACATTCGGCAGGAAATACCGCATCAGCGTCAGGACGCCGCACGCGAACATCATCGCGCCGACGTACTGCGGAAGCTCGCTCCCGCGTATCCTGCGCCACGCGAGGCGGTAGCAGCCGAAGAGGAGGAGCGAAGCGAGGTGGACGGCGCAAACCGTCACGTAGAGCCGCGCGACCGTTCCCCACCCGCCGAGCGACGTCGGCTCCTGGAAGTCGAACCTGAGCGCGAACGCGCAGAGGTAGGCAAAGCCGATTACTGCGGCATCAACCGCGAGACCGACGACACGCGTCGCCAGGAAGAGAATCCACGCCTCGCGGGAACGCGTCATTTCAGAACTCGAGCCCCATGAGGAAATAGAGCGCCGCGGGCGCGAAGAGAAGCGAGTCGACCATGTCGAGGAACCCGCCCATGCCGTTCGTGATCTTCATCGTCGAGGAGTCCTTTACGCCTACCCAGCGCTTGAACTTCGACTCGACAAGGTCGCCCGCCGTCCCCACAAGCGCGGCAGTTACGCCGCACACGAGCGACTTGACGACGCTAAAACCGGTCGCGCCCATAAAGCAGCACGAGACAAGACACGACGCAAAGGCAGAGCCGAAGAGCCCTTCCCAGCTCTTGTTCGGCGAAATCGTCGGGCACATCTTGTGGTTGCCGCCCTTCATCAACTTTGCGGAAGTGAGTCCAAACGCGAAACCACCAACATCCGAGAACTTCACGATGGCAATTACATAAAGGAGCATCACATTGCCAAGGCGCAATCCTCCGCACATCGCGTCGCCATATAGCTGCGGAATGCTCGCCAGCATCCAAAGCCCATACCCAATGATCGCCACCCCACCAAAATACGGTATGCCATAGAGCCAACTTCCGCGTCCATCGGAGCCTTTCCTGAACAGCAGACAATGGAACTCGCATATTGCCAGCATTGCCAAACACGCGACAACAGGCTTGATTGCGACTGGCGGCGCAAGGAGCGCGACACAAATCACCACCGCACCGACTGCCAGCCCCGTCAATGTTCTCTTGAGAACCGGATTCATTTAAGTCTTCCTCCCATCCGGCGCTCGCGCTTCGAGAAACTGGCGATCGCCTTGTCGAACTCGGCCTTGTCGAAGTCCGGCCAGAGGACGTCGGCAAAGTAGAACTCGGCGTACGCCGCCTGCCAGAGCAGGAAGTTGGAAAGCCGCAGCTCGCCCGACGTCCTCACGATCAAGTCCGGATCGGGAATCCCGGCAGTGTCGAGGCAACTCGCAAACGCCTCCTCAATATTCCCTGCCACTCTGCCACTCTGCCACTCCGCGTTAAAAATCTTCGCTGCCCGCACAATCTCGTCTCGTCCGCCGTATGAAAGCGCGACGACGAGCGTGAAATCCCCGCCCTTCGTCTTCTCCTCCAGCGCGGCGATTTCCTTCTGGAGCTTTGGCGAAAGATCCTCGCGCCGCCCGATGACGCGAAACGCGATGCCGTTCTTGACAAGCTCCCCTTCCTTCGCCTTGATGAAGTGGGAAAGGAGCTTCATCAGCCCCGCGACCTCGCCCTTCGAGCGTTTCCAGTTCTCTGTCGAAAAGGCGTAGACGGTCAGGTAGCTTATTCCCGCCTCTTTGCACCAGTGCATCGTGCGGTCGAGCGACTCGGCTCCGGCCCTGTGACCTGCGAGCCGCGGCAGATGGCGCTTCTTCGCCCACCGGCCGTTCCCGTCCATGATCACCGCCAGATGCTGCAGCCCCATACTGACTCCTGACCCCTAACTCCCGACCCCTAATTACACATTAATCCTCAGCGTGGTCTCGCGAGCGGGCCCCACCGAAAGGACGCCAAGCTTCCCGCCGACGAGGTCGAGGATGCGGTTGACGTAGTTCTTCGCGTTCTCGGGGAGCTCCGCGTAGTCGGTGACGTGCGACGTCTCGCACTGCCAGCCAGGCAGCTCCTCGTAGACGGGGGTGCAGCGCTGGAGCACGCCGAGGTCGGCCGGGAACGTCTGGTAGACAAAACCGTCGTCTCGCCTGTAGCCGGTGCAGATCTTCACGACAGGGAACGTGTCCAGGACGTCGAGCTTCGTCATCGCCCAGAAGTCGACGCCGTTCACGCGCTGCGCGTAGCGCGCGACGACGGCGTCGAACCACCCGCAGCGCCTGGGGCGGCCGGTCGTCGCGCCGAACTCGCCGCCGCGCTTCCTCAGCGTCTCGCCGTCCTCGTCGAAGAGCTCGGTCGGGAACGGCCCCTCGCCGACGCGCGTCGTGTAGAGCTTGAGGACGCCGATCACGCGGTCGATTGCGCGGGGCGGGACGCCCGAGCCCGTGCAGGCGCCGCCGGCCGTCGGGTTGGAGGACGTGACGAAGGGATAGGTTCCGAAGTCGATGTCGAGCATCGTCGCCTGGGCGCCCTCGAAGAGGACGGACTTCTTCGCGTCGAGGTTCTCGTGGAGGAACTGGATCGTGTCGGTCACGTAGGGCATGAGCGCCTTGACCATCGGCGTATAGAGCTTGACCATCTCCTCGGGGTCGAGCGGCTGGGCGCCGAGCGCCCCGAGCGCGCGGTTCGCCTCCTCCACCTGGGCGCGCACGAGGTCGAGGAAGTTGGGCCTCAGGATGTCGCCGACGCGCATGCCGTAGCGGCCGACCTTCGCCGCGTAGGCCGGGCCGATGCCGCGTCCGGTCGTGCCGATCTTGCGGCCCTCGGGACGCGCGGCCTCCTCGGCCTTGTCGATCGCGCGGTGCCACTGCATGACCATGTGCGCGCGCTCGGAGATGTGGAAGCGGCCCTTCAGCTCGAAGCCCCAGCTCTCGACCTGCTCGAGCTCCTTCATGAGGTCGAACGGGTCCATCACGACGCCGTTGCCGATGACGCAGTGCTTGCCGCCGTGAAGGACGCCCGAGGGGACGAGGTGGAGGACGTACTTCTTGTCTCCGACGACCACCGTGTGCCCGGCGTTCGACCCGCCCTGGAACCGCACGACGACGTCTGCCTCCTCCGTCAGGAAGTCGATGACCTTGCCCTTGCCTTCATCGCCCCACTGGGCGCCAACGAGTACAGTATTCATAACGTGGGATAGTATATCAAATTGCGTGGGCCCGATAAAGGCTCAAACGAAAAGCGGGGGCCGAATCCGTTTCGAAAAACAATGCGAATGCGCAGTTTCCGGTGGACAACCGCCCGCCGATATGTTTTAATTCCACCATGAAAACAGTCCTGTTCCTCACGGATCTCCATGTCGGGTCCCACATCGCCGAGGTCGAGGGCGTCTATGAACGGGCGCGGACCTACGGCTGGCACGTCGTCGAAGTCGAGTACGCGCACTCGATCCGCCCGATCGAGGACTACGTCCGCACCTGGCGGCCCGACGGGTGCATCCTCACCTGCGCGCCGCTGACCGAACCGCTCGCGCCGGAGGTGTTCAAGGACATCCCGACCATCTACCTCGACCCGGACGCGCGGACGCTCCGCCGGCAGCGCCACTGCGTCGTCAACGATCCCGAGGCCCTTGCGCAGATCGCGTTCCAGGAGCTTATGAACCTCCCCTGCGCCGCCTGCGGGTTCGTCGGATGGTCGAACCGGACGGTCTGGAGCGAAGGACGGCGACAGGCGTTCGGACGTCTCGTCGAGGGCGCGGGACTCCCCTTCGTCGCCTTCACCGACCCGTGGGACCCCGAGGACAAGCTCCGTCTCCACAAGAAGCTCGCGCGGTGGATCCGCGAGCTCCCGAAGCCGTGCGGGATCTTCGCGGCGAACGACGACACGGCGAGCCTCGTCGCCGACGTCTGCCACTTCGTCGGACTCGAGGTCCCGAAGGACATCGCCGTCATCGGCGTCGACAACATGGAGCTCGTCTGCGAGAACGCGATGACGACGCTCTCCAGCATCGAGATCGACTTCCACGACGTCGGGCGTGCGTGCGCCGACCTTCTCGCGCGCCTGCTCGCGGACCCCGACCTCCCGCCCGAGACGGTCAGGTTCGGCCCCGGGCGCCTCGTCCGCCGGCAGTCGACGCGCGCCCTCCAGACCTGCGACGCGCGCGTCTCCCGCGCGCTGGAACGCATCCGCCGCGAGGCGAGCCTCGGGCTGAGGGCCGCCGACGTCATCGCCGACATGGGGATCTCCCGCCGCATGGCCGAACAGCGGTTCCGCGCGGCGACCGGCAAGACGATCCTCGAGGAAATCAACGACACGCGGCTCGCGCACGCGTTCGCGCTCCTGCGCCGCCCCGACTACCCGATCTCGCTCATCGCCGAACAGTGCGGATGGAAAGCGGACGTGTTCCTGAAGCGCCTGTTCAAGAAGAAGACCGGGATGACCATGCGCGAGTGGCGCAAGAGCCGAGCCGCTCCAGCAGCGGCGAAATGAACGCCTCCGAGACCTCCATGCCGAGCGGGATCGCCGGCTTGTTCGCGCCGTGGAAGTCGCTTCCCGCGCTCTTGAGAAGGCCAAGGCGGTCGGCGACGCGCAGGAAGCCGACGTTTTCCTCCATGAGGTTCGCGCGGTAGTGCGTCTCGAGCCCGTCAAGCCCCGCCTCCTTCAGCCGCGCGAGCTCGCGCCCGGCCGCCGCGTAGTCGGGACCCGCCGCCATCCACTCGCGCCGCCAGTACTTCGGATGCGCCATGACGCACAGCCCTCCCGCGCCGTGGACGACGCGGAACGCCTCTTCCTGCGGCGGATGGTATCGCTCCTCGTAGCACCGCGTCTCGGCGGGCGAATCCGGCAGAAGGTACTTCTCGAACGCCTCCCCGATATCGGCCGCATATCCGTTGTCGGCAAGCCAGCGAGCGAAGTGCGGACGCGCAAGCACGTCGCCGTGGGCATAGTCCCCGACAGGCCTTGCGCCCTTCGGCACGTCGACCATCTCGATGCCGATGCGCCGGAAGTTGCCGACGATGCGCTCGTTCCTCGCGTCGCGCCCGTCGAGGATGCCCTTCAAGAACGCCTTGAGCGCCTCGTTCTCCGGGTCGATGCCGAGCGCAAGGAGATGGAACTTGTCAAACCCCTCGCCGGGCTCTATCGAAAGCTCCACGCCCGCGACCTTCCTTAGCCCCGGCTCCGCGCCAAGGAACTCGCCGATCCCGTCGCAGTTGTCGTGGTCCGTAAGCGCGAGCGCGGCAAATCCGCCGCGCACCGCGTCCGTCGCGATGTCGCGCGGAGCAAACGTGCCGTCGCTCGCGGTCGAATGGACGTGGAAGTCGACGGTCATTCCTTCCCCTCGATCGCGGCGGAGAGCCGCCCGACCCAGTCGGACAGCATCTCCCTCGTCCGGCATTCGACGAGAAGGCGGAGATACGGCTCGGTGTTCGACTTGCGAACGGAAATCCATCCGTCTCGGCATTCAAGGCGATAGCCGTCGATCTCGCTTCGCCCGGTTTCTTCGCCAAGCGACTTCGCGACGGCGAGCACACGAGCTATAGCGGCTTCCTTGTCCTCGACCCTGAAGTTGATTTCGCCGGAGTTGGCGTAGCGCGAGACGATCGGCTTCATCATCTCGGAGAAAGTCTTCCCCGCTTGCCTTGCCTTTGCAATCTCGCCGAGGATGCGCGTCGCCGCGAGAAGGCCGGAGTCGCATCCGAAGAACTCCGAGAAGTAGTAGTGCCCCGCAAGCTCGCCGCCGCAAAGCGCGCCAATCTTGCGAAGGATCGGCTTTGCAAAGGCGTGGCCGACCGGGACCATCTCCGGCTCGAAGCCGTCCTCGCGCAGCGTCTCGATCGCGCCGCGGCTCGTCCGCACATCGTGAATGACCTTGACCTTCCCCGCCTGCGACTTCGAACTTTCAACTTTGAACTTCGAACTTTCCATCGTGGCTCTCGCAACGACGGGAATCAAATAGTCGGGCTGGACGAATTCGCCGCGCTCGTCGACGAACATCGCGCGGTCCGCGTCGCCGTCGAAGATGACCCCGCAGTCAAGCCCCTTCTCGCGCACGACCTTGGCAATCTGCTCGCGCGCCTCGGCCTTAAGCGGATTGGGCGAGTGGGCGGGGAAGGTTCCGTCTGGCATGTCGTTGAGCAGCACCGCGTCCGGGAACGCCTCGCGCGCGAAAAGAGAGGCCATTCCGTTCGAGCAGTCGACGGCGAACCTTAGCCCGGAGAGCGAGTCGAGGTCGGCGCGATCCTTCTGCCAGGCGACGTAGCGGGAGAGCGCGCCAGCAACCTCGGACGCGCGGGCTGCGACACGCGACACGGCCTTCGCGGCGCTTGGCGAGCGGCTCTCGCCAACGAGCTTCTCGACCTCGTTGAGACCGTTCGCGTAGCCGACGGGGAGCGCGGTCGCCTTTGAGACCTTAAGTCCGTTGTCCGTCGGCGGATTGTGCGAGGCGGTGATCATCACGCTGCCGTCGAAGCCGTCTGCGGCGGTGAAGTAGTAGGCCATCGGCGTCGTGCAAAGCCCGAGGTCGCTCACTTCCGCGCCCGCCTCGGAAAGCCCTTTCACAAGCGCGTCGTGAACGGCGCCCGAAGTCGTGCGGCAGTCGCGTCCGACGAGCCAGCGTTTCCCCTTTACGACCATCGGCAGGGCAAGCCCCACCCTGTAGACTGTATCGAGGTCGAAGTCGACACCAAAGGTGCCGCGCATGTCGTATGCCTTGAAGAATCCCATGACGGGATAATTATAGCAAAATCTACGCCGACGCGACGGCCAAGGCGCGGGCATCACGGGCCTCTACTCTCCCCGACCCGCCCCTAATCGACCCTATTCGACTCTATTCGACGCCATTCGACGCCAAGTGGCCCTCTTGTCTCTAACTCAGAGGACGGGCGTCTCGCCGGCACTATCGTCTTATTCTCAAGAACGCGCGGTTTGCCGTTCCGTCGCCCGGAGTGACAACAAAGGTCATCTTGCCGCTTACGTCGGTCCCCGATGCCGTCACCGTCGGCGTCAGTCTTGCCGCGCCGTCCCAGTCGCCAAGGCCGCCTGTCGCCTCGAACATCGCCGCGACTTTCTCGGCATCTGCGGCAACCACCCTCTCGCCGTCCCTCACCGTCACCGCAACCGTCACCTGCGTTGCGGCGGTCCCCTCGCCGCCGGGGAGGGCCGCGCTTGCCACGACCGTCACCTTGAAGAAGCGGCGGAGCGAGTTCGCGGCGAGCGACAGTGCTCTATTCGTTAGGCGTCTTTGTGTCGGGGGCCAAATGGATTGACCGCGACCATGCCGCAATACACCTGCCCGGCGTTCAGGTCTTCAGGCAGGACCGCATCGCAGCCGTTGGACTCCGCCGTCGCAAGAAGAAGCGAGTCGAAGAATTATTTCATGCCAATTCCTCGTCATATGCATCCAGGCGGACAAACTTGTAAGGCGGCCCGTTAACTGGGACATCGGGCGTGGGCCCCCCCCCCCCCCCC
>Ga0310690_10012570_pt1 | contig 10382 bp, 5 predicted proteins | sample AusTroGonzalo_MG_2_FD_207661 | JGI IMG/M metagenome (GOLD analysis project Ga0310690, IMG submission 207661) | Bovine rumen microbial communities from tropical cattle in Woodstock, Queensland, Australia - Gonzalo_04 (v2) (version 2) | ecosystem: Host-associated > Mammals > Digestive system >...
CCCGAATATCACCCAGAACGGTCCGGAACCGCAGCCGATCTCCCAGGCGACCGGCGCACCCGACCTGGCTCCCGGCCAGAAGCCCGACCCGAAGAAACAGCCCTCGATTTACGGCGAGATTCCGCAGATCCCCGTGCTGGACGCCGTCGAGGGCATCAAGTTCGACTTCAACCACGGCATCCGCATCCTCTTCCCGCAGAACGGCAAGAACTATCACGTCACGTTCACGGACATCGACACGGGCATCATCCTGTACAGCGCGGACACCGTGCCGGGCGCGTTCATCACCAGTGTGAAGAAGTTCTTCATCCGGTTCCGCCTCATCATCCATGACAAGGGCAACGACACGCCGATCTTCACGCATGACTACGACGCCACGGACAAGGAAGTCATGATCCAGCTCCCGGTCGGCACCATCGGCGACAGCATCGGCTGGTTCAGCTATGTCGAACGCTTCCAGCTGAAGCACAAATGCCGCCTCGTCTGCGTGATGACCCCGTGGATTGCGGACATCTTCAGAAAGCAGTATCCGAACATCAAGTTCATCACCACCGAGGAGACCAAGACCTACCGTCCGTACGCCTCCTACTACATGGGCCTCTTCTTCCGCGGCGACGTCGACAACCAGCCGATCGACTTCCGCTACATCGGTCTCCACAGGACTGCGGGTTACATCCTCGGGCTGGAGGACACCTCCGACATTCCGCCGCGCGTGGACCTCTCCGCCCCGCGCAAGATCAAGGAAAAATACGTCTGCATCGCGGCGCAGTCCAGCTCCCAGGCGAAATACTGGAACAACCCGTTCGGCTGGATCACGCTCGTGCAGTTCCTGAAGGACAACGGCTATCGCGTGCTCTGCATCGACAAGGAGAAGGTGCACGGCATCGGACTGAACTGGAACTACATCCCCTACGGCACCGAGGACTTCACCGGCGACATCCCGCTGCAGGAACGCATCAACCTCATCAAGGATGCCGATTTCTTCATCGGACTCTCCAGCGGACTTTCCTGGCTCGCCTGGACCTGCAAGGTGCCGGTCGTGATGATCTCCGGCTTCACGCATCCGACCAACGAGTTTGCCACGCCGTACCGCATCATCAACTACCACACCTGCCATTCCTGCTGGAACGACATGCGCGAGAACTTCGACCACTACGATTTCCTGTGGTGCCCGCGCCACAAGGGCACGGACCGTCATTTCGAGTGCACGCGCCTCATTTCCGCGGAGCAGGTCATCAACACCATCAAGAAGATCCCGACTTTCCGCCCCGGTGAAAAGCCCAAAGACGACACGGCCAAGGATGACGCCACGGCCCGGGATACCGGCGCAAAGGAAGGCAAGCACAAGAAGTGATCGTTCCGGGTTCCGCCCGGCGGGATCCGTCTGTTCTCTCCGGCTCGTCCCGAACCTGGGATGACGCCGGAGATCGTTTTTTTCGATCGCTGAAACGGGGTCCGGCACGGTACTGCCGCGCCGGGCTGTCGGGAAATACGAGGAATCATGCCGCATCATTATCTTGAAGCCGCCATGCTGATCTGCTTCGGCGCCAGCTGGCCGTTTGCCATCGTGAAGACCGTCCGCGCGAAGAATCCCGCGGGCAAGAGTTATCTTTTCGCCGCGCTGGTCGTGGCCGGCTACATCGCCGGGAGCACAGCCCGGTTCATGCGCGACGGTGCCGACGGGGTGTTCTGCCTGTACATTTTCGACATGCTGATGGTGCTGACCGACACCGCGCTGTGTCTGTACTACCGGCGGCGGAACGCACACCGTCCGCCAGCCTGACGAAACCGCGTCCGTCCGTTCCCGTCGGGAGACCGTCCGGGTCCGGTCCGGGATCCGTTTCGCCGCCGATTCGCATTCGGGTACGGAAGTTTTTATTTGACAAAGCGGCATCGGGGATATATAATAATACCGATAAACGGACCGCGGGCCGCCGCATTGTGTTTTTTCCGCGGACGGCCGACGAATCATCATGCCTCATTTTCAGGAGAGATTGCGCCATGACTGGAAGATATTACATCCTTTTCGGACTTTTCCTCGTTTGCCTTTCGGGCATTCCGGCGCCCGCGGCATCCGCGCTGGACGCGGACCCCGTGCTGTTGAGCGCACCGGACAAGAAGCCGTTCATCATGACGATCATGGGCGTCCGGAAAGCGTTCCCCGTCGCATCGGACACGATCCGGGTCGAAATCGGCGCCGCGTCCAATTCCGGGCCGCTCAACACGCTGAACGCCTACCGCATCGTCAGCGAGGACGACCCTGAGTTTGCCTATGAGAAATTCATCCAGCCTGCCGATGTTGTGTTTCCGGACGGCCACAGCGTCACGGAGGCGGTCGTGCCGGACGGATTCAAGTCCGAATCCAGGGATGCGAACATCACCGAGTTCAAGCGCGAAACGGTCGACGTGAAGCTTCATGCGCCGATGCAGCCGGGGAAGTCGTATGCGGTCATCGTCTTCGGGAACGGAACCGACGTGATCTCCGCAGGACGGGCCGCTTACGAGTTCCGCTACGACTCGGAGGACATCGGGAAAGCGCCCGACATCAGGCATCGGCCCGACCTCATGACGCTGACGGCGCTTGGTCTCCGGGGGCTGGACAGCGTGGGGAACGGCATCATCCGGCTGGAATTCGGACCGTCGTTTTCCCATAAGGCGGGATATCAGCTCAAACATTACCGCATCACGGTCAACGGCGCTCCGGTTACGGTCAAGGCCATGGGGCGGCGCAGTCAGATCGACCTGTACCGGCCGGTCGGCTGGCCGTATTCCGTCATCATGCAGCATGAGGTCTTCCTGCAGCTGGATCGTGTGCTTGCCGAGGGCGACCGTCTCCGCGTCGAGGTCGATCCGGCGGTCGTTTCCGGCGCGAATGCCGCCGAAATGACGTTTTCGGACAAATATTCCTTCTCCGACGCGATCAAGGTCAATCAGGTCGGCTACATCGCGTCCGCGGTCAAGACCGCCGAGATCGGGCGCTGGCTCGGATCCTTCCCCGACGAAAGCGCGATCCTGGCGACATCCGCCGAGACGGAACAGTTCCGCGATATTTCCGCGGATGACATCTTCTTCGGCTCGAAGAAGGTTACGGAGGACAAGGACGGCAAGGGAGCCGATGAAGACGACGGCGCGGAACAGGACAAGGCCTCGCCGAAGGACGGCCCGTCCAGATCGGGCGGGACCGGTTCAGGCTCGGAACCCGCCGCATCTTCCCACGATTTCTCCAGGTCCTCGCTCAAATTCGACGCGCCTCCCTCGTTCCAGATCCGGGATGCCCGCACGGACAAGGTCGTCTTTTCCGGTCGAAGCCGACTCTCCAACCCGGGAAACCGTTCCGAGGGCAATGCGAAGTATTCCGGCGAAAATGTCTACGAGATCGATTTTACCGAGTTCAAGACGCCCGGGCGGTACTACATCGCCGTCCCCGGCGCGGGCCGCAGTTTCGAGTTCGCGATCGCGTCCGACATCTACAAAGAGGCGTTCGAAGTCGCATCGTACGGCGTTTTCGCGCAGCGATGCGGGATCGCCCTGGAGAAGCCGTATTCGGACTGGCTGCGCATCGCCTGCCATAATCACGGCATCCAGGTGACTACGCAGCGGAAGATCGACGGCGGCCAGTTCGTCGATGCGAAAAAGGCGATTTTCGAAAAGAACACCTCTCCCGACGTGACCGCTCCCCCCTCGATCTATTCGGGCCCCGGCCTCATCGCTCATTTCCCGTTCGACGGATCCGCCGCGAACTCCGTGCCGGGCGGCATGACGCTTTCGCCCTTGAAGGACACGAAACAGTCCTTCAAGGTCCTGCCGAATCTGCTGTGGGACGGCGACTCGAATCAGGTGTTCGAGACGAAATCCGAGCAGGATAACGGCTGGACCGGCAGGCTCGACTACGACAAGTCGTCAGGTCTCACGTTCCATTACTGGCTGCGCCGCACCGACGCGCCGAAGGGAAACCGCTACGACGGCGAGCTCATCGCGCTCCGATCCGGCAAGTCGAATTCCTTCCGCGTTTCCTGCAACTGGGGCGTCCCGTACTACGATTTCAACGGGTCCCGGTTCTATTCCGGAACCCGCATCGGCGATGACCGCTGGCATTCCTACGCCTTTACGATCGGACGGGATGCCGGGGCCGGGAAGTGGACGATCCGCGCGTACATCGACGGACGTTTCGTCCGGGCCGGGAGTGCCCCGGATTCCTTCACGCCGGGGAATGATTTTCTGCTCGGCGCCGTTACGAACATCGGGGCCGAGGGGTGCTATTTCGACGAACTGCGCATTTACAACCGCGTGCTCGGAGAGGACGAGATCGGCAAGCTGGCCGAACGGGTTGACGCCCTTGTTCCGAAAAAGATTCATGTTTCCGGCGGACACCACGACGCGGGCGACTACAATCCCCGTTCGCACATTGATGTGGCGCAGGTCCTGATGGATGCATATGAGGTCGCGCCGCGGAAATTCTACGACGGACAGCTGAATATCCCGGAAAAGGACAACGGTATCCCGGACATTCTCGACGAGGCCCTGTGGGCGCTCAGGCTTTGGATCGGGCTTCAGGACGAGGACGGAGGCGTGTACAACGGTACCGAATCCGACGGCGACCCGAACTTTTTCCAGACCGTCGACCGCGATCCGAAGGGCGATTTCGCCTATGCCAAAGACAGCCGCGGTTCGTTCCTGTTCGCGGGCGCCATGGCGCAGGCTTCCCGGCTTCTGAAGGCTGTCGGCAAGACGGAAATGGCTGCGGACTATCTGACCCGCGCGCGACGCGCCTACGACTGGGGCGTGAAGAACAAGCCGCAGACCAACGACACGAAGACTTTCGGATATTACTACACCGTCCCGCTCGCCTATGCCGCGGCCCAGCTTTTCCACACCACCGGCGAGGACGTTTATCACAGGGCGTTCCTCGACAATACCCCGTGGAAGAAGGATCCCAAGGCGAAAATGAACCCGGGCGACAACCGATACGATCTTTCCTCCGCGGCCTATGCCTATGCCGCCGTCCCGCCCTCCATGGCCGACCCCTCCGTGCATTCCGACGTCATTCGCGCCATTTGCGAGGAGGCGGACATGTACGTCGAGGCGTCGAACAAGGCGCCATACAAGTTCGTGCGGCATCCGTACGCCCCCATCAACTGGGGAACCGGAGCGTATGAGCATTTCGTCACGGTCGTCTGGCACGCCTGGGCATTCACGGACAACAAGCTCAAGGTCAAGTCCTACCGCGAAGCCATGATTAAAACGGCCGACAATACGCTCGGCTGCAATCCCCTGAACATCTGCTGGATCGTCGGGCTCGGCTCGAACAGCATCCACGCCCCGCTTCACAACAGCAGGTTCAATCCCACCGGATTCTCCGTTGCCGGCATGCAGGGGCAGGGGCCGGACGACCGCGGCAAGGAATACGGCTACACGGCCACGCTCTTCCCGAAACGCGATAACACTCCGCCGCTTTATTGTTTCATCGACTCCATCTTTGCCATCGAGATGAACGAAGGTACCGTGAACAACCAGGCGGAGACCATGGCAGTGTTCGGTCTCCTTCTTCCCGATGTGAAGAAAACGGACGAAAAGAAACCCTGATCCGAAAAAAACGCACGGGAAACAGGATCCCGTGCGGGATTGCGGCGTCATGTGCGGGCGGCGGACTCCGCCGCCATTCATGCGGCCCGGATCGCTTTCCCGCTCAGTAGCGGTAGCCTTCGGGCTTGAAGGGGCCGGAGACCTTGACGCCGATGTAGTCGGCCTGTTCCTGCGTGAGCTTCGAGAGTTTCGCGCCGCACTTCGCGAGGTGGAGACGCGCGACTTCCTCGTCGAGCTTCTTCGGGATGAGGTGGACTTTCTTCTCGAGCTTTTTCGACGCGATCTCGATCTGCGCGAGGACCTGGTTCGAGAAGGAGCAGCTCATGACGAAGTTCGGGTGTCCGGTGGCGCAGCCGAGGTTCACGAGGCGACCTTCCGCGAGCAGATAGATGCTGTGTCCGTCGGGGAAGGTGTACTTGTGAACGGGGCACTCGCAGCCCTTGATCTCGGTGACTTTGATGCCCTTGACGGCCTTCAGCCCGGCCACGTCGATCTCATCGTCGAAATGCCCGATGTTGCAGACGATCGCCTGGTCCTTCATCCCGGCCATGTGTTTCGCCGTGATGACGCGGCAGTTGCCGGTGCAGGTCACATAGACGTCGGCGGTCTTCAGCGCGTCCTCGACACGGGCGACCTGGAATCCGGCCATGCACGCCTGAAGCGCGCAGATCGGATCGACTTCGGTCACGACGACGCGGGCACGCTCGTTCTTCATGGCTTCGGCGCAGCCCTTTCCGACGTCGCCGTAGCCGCAGACCACGACCTGCTTGCCGGAGAGGAGCACGTCCATGGCGCGCTTGATCCCGTCGGGGAGGGAGTGACGGCAGCCGTAGACGTTGTCGAACTTGGATTTCGTGACAGAGTCGTTCACGTTGATGGCGGGGAAGAGGAGTTCGCCGGTCTTCGCGAGGTGTACGAGACGGTGGATGCCTGTGGTGGTCTCCTCGGAGACGCCTTTGATCCCGGCGGCGATCTTCTGCCAGAATCTGCGGTCTTTCTTCCGGATGTCCTTCAGAATGCCGAAGATGGCCTTCTCGTCGGCGGATTTCGGCGCGGTCTTCAGGAAATCCGGGGCGAGTTCGCCCTTCACGCCCATGTGGACGAGTCCCGTGGCGTCGCCGCCGTCGTCCACGATCTGATCCGGGCCCTTGCCGTCCGGCCAGATCATCGCCTTCATGACGAACTCCCAGTATTCCTGAATGCTTTCGCCTTTGTAGGCGAAGACGGGGATGCCGCGTTTCGCGATGGCGGCGGCCGCATGGTCCTGCGTGGAGAAGATGTTGCAGGAGCACCAGCGGAGGTCGGCGCCGAGTTCGGCAAGCGTCTCGATGAGGACGGCGGTCTGGATGGTCATGTGGAGACAGCCCATGATGCGGATCCCCGCGAGGGGCTTCGCGGCGCGGTATTTTTCGCGCGTGGCCATGAGGCCGGGCATTTCGTATTCGGCGATTTCGATCTCCTTGCGTCCGAAGTCGGCCAGTCCGATGTCGCGGACGAGGTATTCGCCCTTGTTCTTATTCGTGGATTTCGCGGTCATTTCCGGGGTTCCTTGTCGTTGTATGGCATGTGGTATGGTAATTGACGGATAATCAGATCATGGTCCTGATGCGTTCGCGCAGACCGCGCCAGACGTCTTCCGGCAGACGCGCGCCGAAATGCGACACGGCGGCGGCGCCGAGGATCGAGCCGATCCGGCCGCAGACTTCCGGCGCGGCGTGACGCAGGAATCCGAACAGGAATCCGGCTTGCCAGAGATCGCCCGCGCCTGTTGCATCGACCGGGTCCGCGGGTTCCGGCGCGATCCGGACCGTGCGCCCGTCCATGCGGACGATGGATCCGAGTGCGCCGAGCTTGACGGCTGCGGCGGGGCAGAGATCGGCAAGCGCGCCGAGCATGGATTCCGGGTCGTCGGTTCCGGCGAATTCCGCGGCTTCCAGTTCGTTTGCGAAGACGACGTCCACATAGTCGCGAAGGAGCTCGCGGATGTCGTCGCGATATTCGCGGACGATGCCGTAGGACGCCAGGTCGAAGCTCACGGGGATGCCCGCGTCTTTTGCGCGTTTCAGGAGATCGGGCAGGAATCCCCGGTCCTTCAGGCCGCAGAGATATCCCTCCGTGTGAAGCAGATTCGCGCCGTTCAGATCGGCGGGGAGGATTTCCGCCGCGCGCATTTCCGCCGATGCGCCGAGATCGGTCACCATGGACCGGTCGGCGTCGGGCGAGATCAGGCTGAGGCAGCGTCCGGTGTGCTTCGCCGGGTGGTATTTGAAGGAGCGGATTCCGCCGCCGGCTTCCGCGAAGGTGTCGCGGTAGTACATGCCGTCGTCGTCGAGGCCGAGCCAGCCGAGGAAACGCGTTTCGCAGCCGAGTTCGGAAAGACCGCAGAGGAGATTCCCGGTGGAGCCGCCCGGAGCCTTTTCCGGACGGAACCCGCATTCATGCAGACGGCGAAGCAGCTCGTCCAGTCGCGCGGCATCGACCCAGGTGGTGTTGCCGCGTCCGTCGGGCAGTTCCCGAGCCAGGAAGTCGTCTTCGACGCGGACCAGCAGGTCGACGATCGCGGTGCCCGCTCCGGCGACGGCGTTCTGGCTGTTCATACCGGGACGCTCCGCGCGGGGTCAGTCGGCGTATTTTTTCGAGGCGGCGAGCAGGGCGTCCACCTTGTCGGTGGCCTCCCAGGGGAATCCGTCGCGTCCGAAGTGTCCGTAAGCCGCGGTCTGGCGGTAAGTCCAGCCCTTGCGCTCCTTCAGACCGAGGGCGGCCGTGATGCCGGCGGGGGTCATGTCGAAGACCTCGCGGATGATCTGTTCCAGCGCGTGGTCGCTCACTTTGCCGGTGCCGTAGGTGTCGGCGAAGATGGAGACGGGATCCGCCACGCCGATGGCGTATGCCACCTGGATCTGGCAGCGGTCGGCCAGTCCGGCTTTCACGATGTTCTTGGCGATGTAGCGGCACATGTAGGCGGCGGAACGGTCCACTTTCGAGGGGTCCTTGCCGGAGAAGCAGCCGCCGCCGTGAAGACCGCGTCCGCCGTAGGTGTCCACGACGATCTTGCGTCCGGTCAGCCCGGTATCGCCCGCGGGGCCGCCGATCACGAATTTCCCGGTCGGGTTCACAAAATACACGGTCTTTTCGTTCAGGAACTGTGCGGGGACCACGTCCGCCACGACTTTCCGCACGAGGGCTTCGATCTGCCCGCGCGTGGCGTCCTCCGTGTGCTGGGTGGAGACGACGACGGTGTCGATGCCGACCGGTTTGCCGTTCGCATAACGGACGGACACCTGGCTTTTCGCGTCGGGACGGAGGAATGCGTATTTCGCGGGTTCCTGCTTGCGGAGACGCGCAAGTTCGGCGACGATGCGGTGCGCGTAGTAGATCGGGGCGGGCATCAGAGCGTCGGTTTCGGTGCAGGCGTATCCGAACATCATGCCCTGGTCGCCCGCGCCCTGCGCCTTGTTCTCGCCGGCGTCGACGCCCTGGGCGATGTCCGGGGACTGCTTATGGATCTTCAGGAGGATTTCGGCCGTATCGGCGGAAAAACCGAGGTCGGGATCCGTGTAGCCGATATCGCGCACGACGCCGCGGGCGATCTGTTCCCAGTTCACGTCGGCTTTCGTGGAGATTTCGCCCGCGAGCAGGATGAAGTCCGTGGTGCAGAGCGTTTCCAGCGCCACGCGGCTGTCCTTGTCCTGCTCCATGCAGGCGTCGAGTATAGCGTCGGAAATCTGGTCCGCGACCTTGTCGGGATGTCCCTCCGAGACGGATTCCGAGGTAAACAGATATTCTTTTTCAGTCTGGTCCATAATAGAGGCTTTGCTATGGGTAAGGAGTGGATTGGAAGACGGCGTCCGGCCGGAAGACAAAAAAACGGCCATATAATAATATAGCATGACCGGCCCATTGATACAAATTCACGGCGCGAATAATTCCGTTTTTTACGCGTTTTCGCCGCGCTCCGATCCGTCGCGGGGATGAATGCCGCATCAGATGCTGAAGAGGGACCCGATCTTCTTCCCGAGCAGGACGGATGCCGCGGCGAGGATGGAGGCCAGGAAGCACATGGACCATACGCCGAACGCCGCCGCGGTGTCCGGTCCGGACCCGAGATACTGGGAAAGCTCGTAGATGGCCTTCGTGATCGGATAGAATTCCGCCTTCTGCGCGAGGATCAGGGAGTCGGAGACTTCCATCATGGAGAAGCTGAACGCGAACAGCGCGCCGACGACCAGGTTCGCCGCCACCAGCGGGAACGTGATCTTCGCGAGGGTGCGGCAGTACCCGGCTCCGGCGTTCCGGGAGGCGTTTTCGAGCTCGACCGGGGTCTGATCGAGCCCGCCCGCCACGGAGCGCAGGACATACGGCACGCGGCGGACCGCGTAGGCGATGGCGAGCAGGAAGACCGGATTCGCGACCGGATCGAAGAGCGCGTGCGCCCACTGGTAGCGGATGGACATGCCGAGGAAACCGACGGCCATCACGACGCCCGGGATCATGAGCGGGGTCATGGCGACGAGGTCGAGCAGCCAGCCGGCCTTGAGCTTGGCGCGGCGCGTCAGAAATGCCGTCAGCACGCCCGCCGCCAGGGCCAGGATCATGGCCAGCAGCGCGTATTTCAGGCTGTTTACGATGCTCGGCACGACCAGGTGGTCGCCGAGCGCGTTCCGGTAGTGCATCAGGGAGAAGTGTTCCGGCAGGATCGTGCCGCTCCAGCTCGTGGAGGAAGCGATCAGGATCAGGCAGATGTGCGGCAGCGCCGCGACGAACGTGAATCCGGAGAAGACGGCGAGCGGGATCCAGCG
>Ga0310690_10012571_pt1 | contig 10381 bp, 6 predicted proteins | sample AusTroGonzalo_MG_2_FD_207661 | JGI IMG/M metagenome (GOLD analysis project Ga0310690, IMG submission 207661) | Bovine rumen microbial communities from tropical cattle in Woodstock, Queensland, Australia - Gonzalo_04 (v2) (version 2) | ecosystem: Host-associated > Mammals > Digestive system >...
TCTCAAGAATCAACGATTTTTTCAAGAGACCTGTCCGGTGTCATTGCTGTGGGGGCAAGGAGAGCATGCTGTTACGAAAAATGCGGTCGCAGGGTTGCTGTGCCAGCACCATCAGTAAGTAGAGCATTGAGAAGTAGGGAGACTTCAGGATGATGAATAAAAGTATAGTACTAAAGTTGAAATAAGGGGCGCATTTTTGGTCAGTTCGTTTTTTTTTCGTAATTTTGCAGCCTTGAAATACCAATTGAATGAAAGTATGGTTGAGAAAGTAACTACTGAGAATGAAGAAAAGAAGTCTGTGAGTTTTGTTGAACAGATGGTGATAGATGACCTGGCAGCAGGGAAGAATGGGGGACGTATGCAGACACGCTTCCCGCCTGAACCCAATGGCTATCTGCATATTGGCCACGCCAAAGCCATCGCTCTAGACTTTGGACTGGCCAAGAAATATGGAGGCGTGTGCAACTTGCGTTTTGACGACACCAATCCACAGAAGGAAGACACAGAATATATAGAGAGCATAGAACATGACATCAAGTGGCTTGGCTTTGAGTGGACCAACATCTACTATGCCAGCGACTACTTCCAGGAATTGTGGGACTTTGCTGTGTGGCTTATCAAGCAGGGTAGGGCTTACGTTGATGAGCAGAGTGCTGAAACTATTGCCATGCAGAAAGGCACCACCACTAGTCCGGGTACCAATTCGCCCTATCGTGACCGCCCCGTGGATGAGAGTCTGCGCCTGTTTGAATATATGAATAGCGGTCAGTGCCAACCTGGTACGCTCACCCTGCGCGCGAAAATAGATATGTCGCACCCGAACATGTTGTTCCGCGATCCACTTATCTACCGTGTGCTGAACATTCCCCACGTTAAAACAGGCTCGAAGTGGAATGCCTATCCCATGTACGATTTTGCTCACGGGCAAAGTGACTACCTGGAGGGTGTCACCCATTCGTGGTGCACACTGGAATTCGTAGAACATCGTCCTCTGTACGACCTCTTTGTCACTTGGATGAAGGAATGGAAGGGCGAGACAGATGATATTGAGGATAACCGTCCGCGCCAAACAGAGTTTAACAAACTGAACTTGAACTATATCCTGTTGTCGAAGCGTAATCTGCGTCTGTTGGTAAGCGAGGGCGTGGTGAGCGGATGGGATGATCCTCGCATGCCTACTATCTGTGGTTTTCGCCGTCGAGGCTACTCACCAGAGAGTATCAAGAATTTCATCGATAAGATAGGCTACACCAAGATGGATGCCCTTAACGACATGGGACTGCTAGAAAGTGTTGTGCGCGATGACCTGAACCAGCGATCACTGCGCGTATCGGCTGTCCTTGACCCCGTAAAGGTTGTTATTACCAACTATCCAGAAGGTGAGGTGGAAATGCTTACTGCCGTTAACAACCCTGGTAATGATGCCGACGGCACTCATGAAGTGGAGTTCAGCCGCGAGTTGTGGATTGAACGTGAGGACTTCATGGAGGAAGCCGACAAAAAATTCATGCGTCTTGCTCCAGGCAAGGAAGTAAGACTAAAGAATGCCTATATAGTTAAATGTGACGAGAATCATCCCTGCGACAAGGATGCAGAGGGACGTGTGGTCGCTATCTACTGCACTTACGACCCTGAGACACGTAGTGGGCTGCCTGGGGCAGATCGCAAAATAAAAGGAAAAACGCTACATTGGGTGAGTTGCCACAATGCCGTGAAGGCCGAAGTGCGCCTTTACGACCGTCTATGGAAGGTGGAGAATCCGCGCGACGAACTGAAACGGCTGGAAGACGAAGAAGGACTGAAGGGCATAGATGCTATGAGGGCTATGATGAATCCCGACAATCTGAAGGTCCTAACTGACTGCTACGTAGAACCCTTTGCAACCCGGCTGCCCCCGCTGAGCTACCTACAGTTCCAACGCATTGGTTACTTTAACGTAGATCTTGACTCCACTGACCAAAAGCCCGTGTTCAACAGGACGGTTAGTCTGAAGGACACAAAAAACAAATAGTTCTGTTTGTGAAAAAGACTGGCGACGATTATTTCGACTCGGAAGAATTCCATGAGTTGCTTGCTGAGTATGAGAACGCCTTGGAGACAGGAATGCCTGTCTTCATGGATGCTGATGAGTTGGCAGAGATTGCCGACTACTATCAGATGGAAGACCGATACGATGAGGCTTGTGCGGCCATCGATTTGGCTCTGAGTCTCTCGCCAGGTGCCGTGGCTCCGCTGACCTTTAAGATTCACGAGGCTCTATGGATAGGAAACATAGACGAGGCACGTCAGTATCTGAGCAAGATCATTGACACCGATGATCCTGACTACGTCTACGACAAGGCAGAGATATTACTGGCTGAGGAACATGTGGAAGAAGCTGACCTGTATCTGAATGAGGAACTGAAGAAAGTGCCCCAAGAGGAACATCAGGATTTTGTGGTTGATGTGGCCAACATCTTTGCAGACTACAACTACCCCGAACAAGCCATGATGTGGATGGCGCGCGCTCACCAGGAAGACTCGTCGGAGTTCAAAGAGCTGATGGCCCGCACCCTCTTTGGTTTAGGGAAGTACAAAGAGAGTGAAAAAATCTGGGGCGAGTTGATTGAACGCGACCCATTCTCCAAGCACTACTGGAATGCGATGGCTTCTACACAATTCATGAACGAGAACTACAGCGGCTCGGTCGAGAGCAGCGAGTATGCCATTGCCATCGATCCAGATGACCCAGAAGGTATCCTTGCTAAGGCTAATGCCCTCTATCGTCTTAACAACTATGAGGAGGCACAGAAGTACTTCGAGCGTTATAACGAATACATGCCCTCCGACGAGTTCGGACTTATGAACCAAGGAGCTTGCCTTGTCAACTTGGGGCGTATTGCTGATGCAATTGTAAAGCTAGAGAAGGCCATTGCCATCTCTCCTGTCGACTCTCCCTATTTAGCCGATATCTATCAGGAGTTGTCGTTCGCCTATAGTGAGAACGGCGACCATGATAAGGCATTGCAGATGCTTGACAAGGCAGATGAACAGCCCGAAACCGACCATGTGCAGATTATGCTTGTAAGGGGGCACATCACGCTTGCCTCTGGCCAGCTGGCCAAGGCTGAACGCATTTTTAAGCAGGCGGTGATGAACAGTGACACCCCTAATGAAACGTTGCTGCGTGTAATTGTCTCCATCTACGATAATCGCTATGCTGAGGCTGCTTACGCACTCTTCAAGAAGTACTTTAAAATAATTGATGAGGGCTGTGTTGACGGCTATGCTTACATGGCTCTCTGCTGCTACGACTTGAAACGGTATGATGAGTTCCTCAGTTATCTCAAGGCAGCCTGTGAACTTAATCCTGAAGAATGTCGTACGGCACTCTCACATCTTTTCCCCGAAAACTTGGAACCTCAGGAATACTATATTTATATTAAAGATTGCCTTTAAGACACTATAATTATCTCCTTAGATTCTCTTATGAACTGGCTACTCAATAATCTGACTTATCCCAACATCTTTTTGCTCATGTTGCTTGAAAGCACTGTAGTGCCCGTACCATCGGAACTCGTTGTGGCTCCTGCTGCTTATCATGCAGCAGCAGGCAATATGAATGTATTTCTAGTGGTTCTTTTTGCCACCATCGGTGCCGCAGTCGGAGCTAGCATCAACTATGTTGTCGCACTCTATGTAGGTCGCCCCGTGGTGTACAAGTTTGCAAACAGCAAATGGGGGAAAATGTGTCTACTCAACCAAGAGAAGGTGGAGAAGAGCGAACGGTACTTTGATGACCATGGCGTAGCTGCAACTCTGACGGGACGTCTCATTCCTGGCATACGCCATCTCATTAGCATTCCTGCTGGTCTGGCGCGGATGAATTATGGTAAGTTCTTGCTCTACACTACTCTCGGTGCTGGAGTTTGGCACAGCATCTTGGCAGCCTTGGGCTGGTATCTGCACGCCATTGTTCCAGAGGAGAAGCTTGATGCTACCATCGAACACTACAATCGCTATATCGTATTGGCGATTATAGCGGTAGTGCTTATAGCTGTGGCTTATTTCATGATCAAGAAACGCCGTCATTCCCATCATGCCAACAACTGATTCTACCCGCCGCGCTAGCCGGCAGCTACCCATAGATAACACCTATGCCCATGTGCAGCCACAGGCTCTTGAGGTTGAACGTGCCGTGCTTGGCGCTATGCTCATCGACAAGGATGCATATGCCGTCGTTTGCGAGTTGCTCTTTCCCGAGAGTTTCTACGAGAAGCGTAACCAATATATTTATGAGGCCATCCGCGACCTTTCGTTGGCCGAGAAGCCCGTCGACGTACTCACTGTTAGCCAGCAATTAGCTAGTAACGGGAAACTGGAAGAGGCAGGCGGGGCGGCCTATATAGCTGAGATTTCAAGCCGTGTTGCTAGTAGTGCCCATGTAGACTATCATGCTCGTATCGTGGCACAAAAGTTCCTGGCCCGTCAACTCATACAGTTTGCCAGTGACATTGAGACGAGAGCTTTCGACGAGGGCATTGATGTCGACGAGCTGATGCAGCATGCTGAGGGTGCACTCTTTGAACTCTCGCAGAAGAATATGAAGAAGGGTTACACGCAGATAGACCCTGTTATTAAAAATGCTCTTGACGTTATTAATAAAGCAGCCGCTAATACTAGTGGCTTAACAGGTGTGCCTACTGGTTATCACAAATTAGACGATATTACCAGCGGCTGGCAAGCTAGTGACTTAGTCATTATTGCCGGACGTCCAGCCATGGGTAAGACTTCTTTCGCACTTTCTATGGCTAAGAATATTGCTGCAGACTTTAAGCAGCCTATGGCCTTTTTTTCACTCGAAATGTCTAACGTCCAATTGGTGAATCGTCTCATCTCGAATGTTTGCGAGATACAGGGTTCGAAAATTCTTAACGGACAATTGCAACCCGACGAGTGGGAACGTCTGGACAAACGCATCAACTCCCTTACGGGTGCACCACTCTACATTGATGATACACCAGGACTCTCTGTTTTTGAGCTTCGGACTAAAGCACGACGTCTAGTGCGAGAGCACGGAGTGAAGATTATTATGATTGACTATCTGCAACTGATGAATGCTAATGGTATGCGCTTCTCAAGCCGTCAGGAAGAAGTGTCAACGATTTCACGCTCATTGAAAGGTCTGGCCAAGGAACTAGACATTCCCATTATTGCCTTGAGCCAATTGAATCGTGGAGTAGAATCACGTGAAGGACTCGATGGTAAGCGACCTCAGCTCAGTGATTTACGTGAGTCAGGAGCCATTGAGCAGGATGCCGACATGGTACTATTTGTACATCGTCCGGAGTATTACCATATTTACCAAGATGATCAGGGACGTGACTTGCGTGGGATGGCTCAAATTATTATTGCCAAACACCGTAAGGGTGCCACGGGCGACGTGTTGCTCAACTTCCGTGGCGAATACACCCGCTTTGAAAACCCTGAGGATGGTCAATTAAAAATAAAGAGCGATAACACAAGTGGTGAGATTCTTGGCTCGAAGTTAAATAGCGGAAGTTTGTCTCCGCTTGACGAGAGCGACTTCCGGTCTTTTGACGATGAAAACCCATTTCCACCTCCATCCACTGATGACCCTGTTTTTTGAATTACGACCAAAGGAACATGTATAATTAAAGGAATTAAGGAAGAAAAACTCCTTAATTCCTTTAATAGCAAATGGACTATTTCTATCCCTGTATTTCCCATCCTACTGCTGAGGCACCGAGAACAGCCGCCGAGGCACCATCGAGACCGCTAACCAGGAACTGTGCTTTGCCACGGAAAATCTTCAGCACGTGCTTATCGTAGGCTTCGCGAATGGGTTTCATAATTAGCTCACCTGCCTTTACCATTCCTCCGAAGAAAATGAAAGCTTCGGGAGAAGAAAAGGCAGCGAAGTCAGCGCAAGCCTCACCTAGCATATGTCCCGTGAATTCATAGATTTCTTTGGCAAGTTCATCTCCTTTTCCGGCAGCAATAGAAACATCGAGAGAAGTAATTTTATCGGGATCCAACTCGCGAAGCAAAGAGGGACGCTCTGTCTTTGCAAGCAGCTCGCGAGCAGTACGTGCTACACCCGTTGCTGAACAATATGCCTCCAGACAACCGGTACGCTCACATCCACATGGTCTGCCTTCTGGTCCGCGCACCACAGTGACATGCCCAAGTTCACCGGCAAAACCGTCGCAGCCATATAGTAGCTGTCCATTGACCACGATACCTGAACCTACGCCTGTTCCCAAAGTAATGACAATAAAGTTCTTCATGCCACGAGCTACGCCGTAAACCATCTCACCGATAGCAGCAGCATTGGCATCGTTAGTCAGTGCCACGGGAACACCTAGCTTATCGCTGAACATCTGTGCCAAAGGGACTTTGCCGTCGTGTGCCCAAGGAAGATTCGGAGCAAACTCAATGGTTCCACTATAGTAGTTGCCGTTTGGGGCACCAATGCCCATTGACTTGATGTTCCCTATGCCACCTGTCGATTCAATAATGGGCTGAAGCGCGGCTACTGAAGCGTCAACATATGCCTCAGCAGAGGTAAAACCACCTGTCTTAATGGCTGTTGTGGCTTTGATCTCACCACGAGAGTCGACGATTCCGAAAACTGAATTTGTACCACCTAAGTCAAGTCCGATAACATAGGGCTTTATTCCTGCTTGTGTGTTCATAAAAATATGTCTTTAGAAATTAATATTTGTCTGTCTGCAAAGTTAGCATAAAGTTAGCACTTTATTGCCATTCATGTGGAGAAAACCGATTAGTTTAACTTTTTTTTGTAAATACGATGTAAAAAACTATGAACTATTGTCCTCAGACTCCTAACTTTTTCGTACCTTTGCAAACATGTTACAAGTTGTACCGAATATTCTTGATTTCGTTTTCAAGGGAATGCTCATCGGAATCATTGCATCTGCACCGATGGGCCCCGTTGGCATATTGTGCGTGCAGCGTACGCTAAATAAAGGACGCTGGTATGGTTTTGTCACAGGTGTAGGTGCTGCTGTGAGCGACATGCTCTACGCAGGTATTTCTGTGCTGGGTATGACCTTCGTCACTGACTTCGTGGCCGACCCTACCTATAGATTCTTTTTGCAGGTGATAGGCAGTGTGGTGTTGCTTATCTTTGGATTCTACACATATCGTAATGACCCGCTGAAGAAAATGCGGCAGACAGGGAAACAGTTAGGTACGCTGTGGTATAACGGCTGGACTGCTTTCCTAGTTACGCTTTCCAACCCACTAATTATCATTCTGTTCGGCGCACTCCTGGCGCAGTTCGCCTTTGCTCCATCACAACCTTTTGATTTAGTGGTTGGATTCTTGAGCATAGCAGGTGGCGCTCTGCTTTGGTGGTATGGTCTTACATGGCTCATCGACAAAATCCGGGCAAAGTTCGACTCAGGCGGCATTCGGATTATCAATCAGATCATCGGTGCTGTTGTCATGCTGGTGAGCGTCATCATCTTACTAGGTACTGTTACGAACCTCTACCGCATCTTTTAACCTAAGAATACAGCTGATACTAACCTAACAAATTACATGATGAGAATGCTTAAATTCGTTACGCTGGCAGCACTGGTGGAGCTGCTGGTATTGCCTATTAGCGCCGTCAACACACGCGAGCGTGTCGAACAGGTTGCGGGTCTAGTGACGCTTTCCGATGACGTGGACTACATTGTTACATCACCTACTCCCTTTACCGAAGAAGGAGTTGTGAACATTGCTAACACCGAGCATGCCGTACTAATATTGGAAAGTATAAAACCATCTAAGCTTACGTCTGCTCAACTGGCTTCACATGTGCAGATTAACGGTGTGAAAGCAGTAAACAACAGCAATTGCCAAGTGAAGATGTACAACCGTGGTTGTATCGTCATGCCCTATGACAAGGATATAAAGCCGCTCACTGTCTATAGCGAACAGAATTTCGAAGGCGACATCTGCAACGACTTTGGACTGGAGAGTACCAATGGATTCATGAACACGCTCACCAAGGAGAAACTGAACAACCGAATCCGCTCATTCAAGCTAAAACGGGGATACATGGTCACATTCTCATTGAAATCTGAGGGTTACGGCTACAGCCGCTGCTTTATAGCTGATGATGCCGATTTGGAAATGGCAACTTTACCGGCCATACTCGACCGTAGCATCTCCAGTTACCGAGTATTCAAGTGGCATGATGCCGGAAAACCACAGTTGGCTGCTGCTGGAGGGGACGATGCTGCCTGCTCGTCACTCAACGTAACGAGTACATACTCTTGGAACCAGGGTACAAACATGCTACCTGATGTAGAGTGTGCCTCGCACCAAATCTACACGGGCTATCCCTCACTTTCTAGCTGTGGAAACGTGAGTTACACGTGTCACTTGAAGACTAGCAATGAACCTCGTAATAGTTCTGATGATCACCCAGAGGACCTTGCATCCATCCTTCGTAATTGGGAGGGACTGATGCGCACTGGCATGCGCTTATGCTCGCCCTCATCATGGGACGGAAGCGACTACTGGAACGGTACAGGATTCCTAAAGGAGTTTTTTGACAGCATCGATGCACGTGGGTGGCGATGTGATATCCTTGATATGCATTGTTATTGGGCTGAAAGTAATTTCGGAAATCTTAAGAACTGGATAAATGCTGTGCACCGTCCTATATGGATCTCTGAGTGGTGCTGGGGAGCCTCATGGAACAACAACGGAGCCTTTGCCAATGGTGTAACCCAGAATCAGGTGCGTGATGCCCTGCAACGCATCTGCAATACCCTCAATGGCATGGACTACGTTGAGCGATATTTCTATTGGAATGGTGAACGCGACATCTCTAAAATATATAAAGGCGGATCCCTCACTCCTGCAGGGCAGATGTATTCGAAACTTGATGGCGGACTAGCCTATAATGGTAAGTATGACTACGTGCCGAAGGTTCCGAAGCAGCTAGACCCTACAGACTTCTCTGTTTTTTTCAACCGAGAGGAGGGAATCGCAAGTTTTACATGGCTTGAGTTCAATGGCGAGATGAACGAATACATACATTTAGAAAGACGCAAGACTACACAGAGTGCATGGGAGGTGGTTTATGATGTACCTCTAGGTGAGGCCAAAGGTACATGGGGCATCTTTAATATTATCGAGGCAGAGCAGGGCTGGGAGTTCCGCATCAGCGAAAAAGATGCCAACGGACGCATACGGAACACCAAATCGACGATGTGCGCCAGTGCTGACATGCGTCCCGGTGATGTTGTCGAAGTAGATGGGAAAACTAAGTACTTGGGAGGAAATCTTATCATGAACGGTAATTTTGACCTCGGCCTCTACGGATGGACAAATGGTCTGGGGCAGCAGTTGTCGGAACCTTGGTTTCAGGCATTGGCACATGGGAACAGCAATAACGGACCATATTTGCAATGCTATGGCAACGGCTCGATGAATAGCGAATCGGCTGTAAAAACCATCATACCATTGCAGACAGCCACCGATTATTTTTTCATTGCCGAGTCTGCTGGCCTAAACCAAAATACCAATCAGCTCATTGCAAGTCCTGACGGCGATAAGACTGGCAAAGTTGTTGCACTGCTCGATAACACCAGCATGTTCTGGAATACTAAATTTTCCACATTCAATAGTGAAGATTATCCCTACGCTATTTTGTCCATGCGCTCGTTGGGCTGCAAGGCTCGCTTTGCCTATATGATGCTCTGCCAACTCTTTGAAACCCCTGAAGAGGCCGTCGCCGACGGATTGGCAAAGGAACTGCTACGTTTCGAGGCTGTGCAGCAATTGCTTCCCCAGTTTAGCGATGCACTGGCATTAAGTTTGTCTGCCACTGTCGATGACAAGGCCGCTGAGTATAAACGTCTACGTCAGTTAGTGCAAGATGCCCTGGCTGCAGACCGTCAGCTTCCACAGCTTAAGCGTTTGTGGCAACAAGCCCAAGCACTCACCAGCACATATCCTTTGCCTGGCCATGAACAACTGGAAGCCCTTTGTGCTCGCATGGCTCCAATACTTACTGCTGGCACCTCCTACTCGCCGCAGTGGGTGTTGCAGCAGTTGACGGATCTCCAAGAGGCTATGGATATATTCATGCCGATGGAGGTACTCGACGATGTGGTGCAGAACCCCACTTTCATTGCTATTACAGGATGGGATACTAAGACTGGTACGTATCAGGGTGGCACTCAAAATGTAGGTAAAGACTGGGATCCTCAATACTGGAGTGCCCTATGGAAGATCCCCCAAGAAGGCAACGAGTCCGAGACCATGGGCATCAGTCAAACCATAAAAGGCGTGACCCATGGTCTCTATTCTCTTGAATGTCAGGCGGCGACCTATCATTTCAGCTGGACCGACC
>Ga0310690_10012572_pt1 | contig 10380 bp, 9 predicted proteins | sample AusTroGonzalo_MG_2_FD_207661 | JGI IMG/M metagenome (GOLD analysis project Ga0310690, IMG submission 207661) | Bovine rumen microbial communities from tropical cattle in Woodstock, Queensland, Australia - Gonzalo_04 (v2) (version 2) | ecosystem: Host-associated > Mammals > Digestive system >...
ACGGGTCACCTGGGCGTTCAGCCCGGTGACAAAGAAAGTCGAGAGCAAAAAACTGTATTCCCGCAAAGGAAAAAACCGTGGCAGGGGCGACGATTCCAGCGCGGCTTGGGACGCACAGGATTGAGTGCACCATGATCGCCTGAATTCGTTGTCAGTAAGCGTCAATTAATCGGTGTCTATTAACCCAAGGCTAGATCTGCTACCATAATCCCGAGTATGAAGAGATACATACTGCGCATTTTTCGTACTTCGTACAAAAAGTGCTGGCATTTTCGGCACTCGAGTACAAAAAATGCACTTCAACGAGACCGCTGAGTGCACAGTGGATGGTGAATCGGATATTTTACGCAGATTGGGCTGATTTATCCCGTTTTCTGGGTGTTCGTGGCTTTGTGTTGCCCGGCGGAGCCGCAGTCTTGACAAGATTTCTTTTTTCATCGGCCTCATAGCATTGGTACCGCTGAGACCATGGCATCAGATCAGGCATGTATTCCTTCCCGTTGTCGTAGAGATGCAGTGGCATCTGCTCCAGCAGATACTTCAAATAGTAATAGGGATCAGCCTGGTTGGCTTTGGCTGTTTCAATCAGTGTGAAGAGAACAACCAGTACTTCAGCACCGTTTGTAGTAAAGCTGAAAAGGCTGTTCCTTCTGAATTGAGCCACAGGGCGCACAGACCTTTCGGTAGCACCATTATCCAGGGGAATGTTGCCATCATCCAGAAACTGCCGGAGGCATTTTTCCTGATTCAAGGCATACTGAACTGCATCCCGCAGTTTGTCGCTGACCAGCGGATTACTCAGATCAATCGAATGGATGAAATCAAAGAAGGCATTTACCTTTGGGAGAACATTTTCCTGACGCTGCTCATAGTGCTTGTCAGCAGGTAATTCCTTCAAAGCATTCTCAGCAATGTAGATTTCGGCAATAAGCGCAACAGCTTGGACTTCCGGAAGTTCCCGAATCTGCTCATCCGTCAGTTTTGTCAGTTTCAAGATCAACAGTGCCTCTATAAAACGCCTTCTGCAGTGCATATAGCAGCCGGTCAGTATCATCAGGCCGCCGGTTTCGCCTGCAAAGCACGGATAAGCACCGTAAGCATCGCAGGTCAGAAAAATCGTCTGTAGAATTCCGGCATAGAAGTTCCGGAGGTGATCTGCGCCTCTTGTTTTTTCGTAACAGTAGGCAACAATTGCCGGACCGGTCAGCAATTCACTGGAACGGTGAACCCAGATAAAGCTCTTTGCGCCGGCCTTTCGTTCGTCCAATACTACTTGCCAGTAGGTTTCGTCACATTGCTGGTAGCGATATGTCTTCAGTTGGTCGCAGAGATACAAATAGACCTTCTTTAGATAGTCCCGGACAACAGTGCTAATCCAGCTGGACATCACCTGGCGGGAAAGCGAAAAGCCAAAGCGCTCCTCGTTCATTTCCTGACGGTAGAGCGGTAAATACATTTTTCCCCAATCCAGCATTATTTCTGCAAGCAGAGATGGAGATGCCACGCTTTTCGGTATCAGCGCATTCTCCCAAACCGGCCGAACCAGATGGTGGTCAAGGCCAACGGAAACAATTGGCTTAAACACAGACTTCACGTAAGAAATCTGGCGAATCCTCTCCACTGTTTTTTTCTCGGACCAAAAGGCGAATCTCCAGTTTCCCTCACCATATTTTCGGTTCAGTTCATCAATGTCGTAATCAAAGATGGTCTGTACAGGAAGCTTGGACAAATCTATCCGTTTTTTTCGTTCTTCCTGTCCGCGACCATCCAACTCACCAAACAGCTTAATAATGCTCTTGATTCGTTGAAGTATTTTCTTTTTGGTTTCCTTGTTGCTGTCGGTATCAGTATTGTCCTTCGTTTCTTCACTGTCTTCTGCCAATGGATCCGTTTGTGGAATCCCGTCATTGAGAACTTGCCCAAGAATGTCCTTCGTCTTTTCAGTGCTCCGTCCGAAAAGTTCATTCACCTGAACGGTCTGGACACCAGTCAGATGAACATTTTGCTTGCGGAGAACTTCATTTTCCTTGCGCAGTCCGTCCCTTTCTGCCTTTATCTGCTGAAATTGAATCGCCATTTCAGTACTGGCGTTTTCATTTTCCTTCAAGCGGATATTTGCTTCATTCCAGGCACAAAAATACTTGACAGCAATTTCGTCGGTTTCAGCTTTCGTTTTTCCCTCCAGGGAACGACGAAAAGCTTCCACCTTTGCTGCCATCATATTGCGACACCCCTCTGCCTCTGAATAGGAAGAAATCTCAGCTTTCTGTGACCAGCCCGCGGATTCGTTGGATCGTGGCGGTCATCCGTTGGTTCTGTTTCCTGAGTTCGGAGAGTTCCTTCTCTGTTTCTGAGAGCTTCAGCCGCAACTGTGTCGTCTCTGCAAGAGCCTGCTCATATTTTGTCTGCAGCCGGTTATGTTCTTCACTGTCCACCTGCGCAACCGTCTCATCCGGCTGGCGTTTCTTCGGACCGCGCTTTCCGCAGGGTACGATCTCCCCGGTTGCTGGATCAATTTTACCGATACATTTCCGCCTGGACCTGGATTGGCCAAGTTCCGGAACCCAATAGCTTTCAGATTCATACACGTAAGTGGTATCGGTATCCTTATGATACTGCTGGATAATTGCCATTCGGATCACTCCTCGTTTCAGAACTATCCTCATTATATCACTTAAACGAGAAGATGTCAAACGAAATAGTTACATAATTATTAAAGTTATATCACTATTTCATGAACATTAAAAAGGGCATCTAATGCATTGAGAAATCGACGATTTCCTTTGTTTTGCGGTCATTTTTTCACATGCCTACGGATGCTGGAATCGACCGCAAATCCATCCAGGAGACGCTGGTACTGCTCCAGGGTTATGTCACGTGCTTCATCCGGTGTACTTGGCCATTGGAACCGGCCGTCACTCAAACGCAGCGTGAACAGGCAGAAACCTATTCCCTCAAAAAGCAGACCTTTAATTCGATCCTTTTTCACACCACAGAAGAGAAACAAGGTTCCTTCTTCTAACGGATCGAGTCCATATGCCAGACGAACAAGGGCTGCAAAGCCATCGATACCCATGCGAAGATCTGTCCTGCCGCACGCCAGGATAATCCGTTTAATTCCCGCTGCTTCTTTAAGCATGCTGAATCACCGCCATAATCGTGGCCAGCAGTTTTTCGCTGACAGAATCTCCTATGTATATCTGGTACTGTCCAAACTGAATCATGGCTCCAGCCGTGAAAGAAGTGACCGGCACAGATTGAGTCACTGGCTCGTTTTCTTGTGGTTTCAGTTCACAAAACACTGGGAGCGCCGGCGCAGGCCGAGGATTCGCCTCCTCGATTTGTCGTACTTGAGTTGTGGAAGATGGAAGCACAAGATCCGGATTCCGCTGCAGGACATATTCACGGATTTGTTTCTGCCAATAGAAGAAACTGCGACGACAAATTCCATTCTGTTCAATAAATTCATCTTTGGTCATGCCACTGGCCGCTGCTGCCTGGATGATACCTGCCCATTTCTTCATCCGGACTTCCTTGATCGCTTTATCCATTAAAACGCCTCCCTGATAGTCTGGTTTGATCCATTCTATCTGAGCAGGCGTTTCAATAATAGACACCGATTAATTGACGCTTACAATGGAAGCTCCGATTTACTGAAATACCAGGTATACACACATTGCGAAGCAGTCTATGAGGAAATGCACTGACAATGATTATAGTTTACCGGGGATCCAGGGAGAATAGTCTTTTCCTTCCAGGATATCTGCGATCCGCTCACATGCATGCCCATCGCCGTACGGATTGGATGATTTGCTCATGCGTTCATATTCTTTCGGGTCTTCAAGCAATTCCGTAAAGGCCCTGTATATGACTTCCTCATCCGTTCCAACCAACCGCAGCGTCCCTGCATCTATTCCTTCAGGCCTTTCCGTTGTATCTCTCATTACAAGGACGGGAACTCCATAGGAAGGACACTCTTCCTGGATTCCTCCTGAATCCGTCAGACAAAGATAAGACCGGGCTTCAAAATTGTGGCAATCAAAGACGCCGATCGGTTCAATGATATGGAGCTGCGTACATCCTCCCAGCTCTTCTTCAGCTGCCTCTCGGACAACAGGGTTCATATGGATTGGATAAATTGCTTTGCATTCCGGATGCTCATCCAGCACTCGCCGGATCGCCCGGAACATATGATGCATCGGTTTCCCGAGGTTTTCCCGCCGGTGAGCCGTGATAAAAATCAGTTTTGAATTGCCCACCCATTCCAGTTCCGGATGGAAATAGTCTTCCCTGACCGTATGGCGCATAGCGTCGATGACTGTATTTCCAGTCACAAAAATACTTTCAGGGTTTTTCCCTTCCCGCAGCAGGTTGTTCTTTGCCAGCGGGGTTGGCGCAAAATTGTATTTGCTGATGATCCCGACTCCCTGCCGGTTGAATTCTTCCGGATAGGGGCTGTAGATGTTGTATGTCCGCAGCCCTGCTTCCACATGTCCGACAGGAATTTGAAGATAGAAGCAGGCCAGCGCTGTGACAAATGTTGTGGAAGTATCCCCATGCACGAGTACAACATCCGGCTTTTCTTTTTCCAGCACTTCCCTGATGCCGTTCAGCACATTGACCGTGATGTCAAACAGCGTCTGCCGGTTTTTCATGATATCCAGATCGTATTCCGGGACAATACCGAAAAGTTCCAGTACCTGATCCAGCATTTGCCGGTGCTGAGCCGTTACACAGACGACAACTTCAAGGCCGGGTCTTTTTTTCATTTCCAGGATCAGCGGGCACATTTTTATCGCTTCCGGTCGTGTGCCAAATACAGTCAGAATTCTGCTCATGTTTATCTCCTTTGGCGTGTTTTGTATATATTCGTCAGACATCTGCAGCGAGCGACTATAAGATCCTTCGCTGCAATGATTTGCACGCGACATGCTCAAGATGACACCGGGGGAAAGATCCTTCGCTTCGCTCAGGATGACACCCTACGATGCTATATGAATTCGGCAGTACAATATGTTCGTGAGTATAATATAGTATATCACACCTTTTTTTCTGCCAGACGGCAGAACTCATCTATATCCTTCCTTATCACTTCCAGAGAGGAGCACCAGAATTCCTCGCTTCGGACGTCGATGCCCACGCCGGCGGCGACATCCGCCACGGGCGCGCTTCCGCAGGAACGGAGCAGACGGCAGTAGTCCGGCACGAAGGCTTCGCCCTTTTCCAGCCAGCGGGCAAAGACTCCCTTGCCAAAGAGCAGGCCGAAGGCGTAGGGGAAGTTATAGAAATTATAGCCGGAAGCGTAATAATGGCTCTTGCAGGCCCACATATACGGATGGAGGAAGTTCTCGTCCAGGCCGTCGCCGTAGCTGGCCTTCTGGGCGCGAAGCATGGCATCCTTCAGTTCGTCCACGGTCATGCTGTGGTCCGCCCGGGTTTCGATGACTTCGCTTTCAAAGAGGAAGCGGCTATAGATATCCACCACGGTCTGGGTGGCTTCCATGAGACCGTTTTCCAGGAGATAGAGGCGTTCCGCGGGGGCACAGGAGGAAAGCACCTGCCAGGACAGCATCGTCTCGTTGAAAATACTGGCCGTTTCCGCCAGGGGCATAGGTGTATCGATCATCGGATAAGGCAGGCCGGCCAGGCAGCGGTTATGCCAGGCATGGCCCAGCTCGTGGGCCAGGGTGCTTACATCGGAGAAGCTGCCCTGGAAGTTTGTCATCACCAGAGAACGATCCGCAAAGTGAACGGAGGAGCAGAAGGCACCGCCGGTTTTTCCATCCCGGGGATAGAGATCAATCCAGCGCTGTTCAAAGGCGTTGTCCATAAACTTCGCCATCTCCGGGGTGAACTTACCCATTTCCCGGATCAGCGTTTCGCGGGCTTCCTCAACAGAGAAGGTTCGCGTGCTTTCCCCCACAGGCGCGAACAGGTCGTAGAAGGGCAGACCGTTTTCATGACCCAGGAGTTTTCCCTTGGCCTTCAGATAGCGACGGAAATCCGGCAGGTATTTTCGGATGGCGCTCCACATAGCATCGAGGGTTTGGCGGTCCATGCGGCTGGAATGCAGCGTCATATCCAAAACGGAATCAAACCCTCTGGCTTTCGCCAGCGTCCGGGCTTCCATCTTGATACTGTTCAGGCAGAAGGACATGGGCAAATCCATCTTCGGATAAGCGGCTAACTCCGCATCATAGGCATCCTTGCGAACCGCAGGATCTGGATCATAGGCCTTGCCGCGGACAGCAGCCAGGGGCAGATGCTCCTCCCGGTAATCCACGGAGAGGGTCGAATCCAGCTTATCCCGCAGCTGGCTGAAAGCATTGCCGCCGGACAGCTGCATTTCCAGCATCCAGGGCTCGGCGGCGGGCGGCAGCAGGTGCGCCGCATTGCCCTTCATTTCCCGCAGGGCGAAGGCGATGCTCTGCAGCTTCTGGGAAGCGGCGATGACGCCTTCCAGGTCCGGGAGGGCGGCCACATAACGGGTGACGGCGGAAGAGAGAAGCTCCAGAGAGGTGAAGGCGACTTCCAGCTGATCGTTCGCGGCGCAGGCATCGGCATTCGTGGCGTCCACGGCCAGGGTGCACATGATGTAATTAGCCAGGCCATCCACCCGGGCACTGAGCTTTTCATTTTCGTCCAGGAAGCGCTCCAGGCAGTCCACGGGGGACAGGGATTTGTCGGCGAGAAGCGCCTGCAGGCGTTCCACTTCCAGCGGCAGGGATGCAAGATCCTTTTTCAGGGCTTCGTCATCGAAACCCTTATAGAGATAAGAGAGATCCCAGCGGTCGTTCATAGGTTATTCCTCCTGAAAAAATAATTCTTTCTTGCGATGAATCATCTCATCAACACGGGTGATATATTCCTGAATATTGGCGACATTCGGCGCGCGCTCGATATGACCTTCCTCCGGGAAGATTTTTTTGGAGATACCGCCGGCACCCAGGGCGAGAATATGGGAGGTTTCCTCCATCATGTCCACATTGTAGAGGCAGGCATGGCCGGGGAGCGCATAGCCGGTGTTTTCCAGATTGCCGGCCATATATTTCTGGCGGTACAGATAATACGGCACCATGCCGAGCGTCCGTGCGGTTTCCAGCCCCTGTGCCACCATACGGGCCGTCATTTCCCCGTCCGGCAGCGGCGCGTTCTCCAGCGACATGCGGGAAGATCGCTTGATGGCCAGGGTATGAACCGTGAGACTTTCCGGGCGCAACTGCACCGCTTCCTCCAGGGTGCGGTCAAAGTCGATCTCATTTTCCCCGGGCAGGCCGGCGATCACGTCCATATTGATATGCGGAATGCCTTCTTCCCGGGCCAGGGCATAGGCATCGCGCACCTGCTGCGCGGTATGCGCCCGGCCGATGATTTGCAGGGTTCGGTCGTTCATGGTCTGGGGGTTGATGGATATTCTGGAGATTTCCGCTTCCCGGATTGCCCGAAGTTTTTCCCGGGAAAGGGTATCCGGCCGGCCGGCTTCCACCGTCGTTTCGCAGGCGGCCGGGAAACACTCCCGGATCAGGGAAAGCAGGCGACGGAACTCCTTTTCCGGAAGGGCCGTAGGCGTTCCGCCACCCACATAGAGGGCCCGGAGGCTGCGGCCTGAAGAAGAAATCAGCGGTGCGCAGGCACGGATTTCGTGCTCCAGCGCTTCCATATACGGCCCCACCAGACGGCCGTCTCCGATTTCCCCGGAGGAAAAGGAGCAGTAGGCGCAGCGGGTGGTGCAGAAGGGAATGCCGATATAGACATCCATAAACGCATCCCCGGGAGGCGGTAATTGACGCTGGACCGCGGCGATTTCCGCCAACAGTTCCGCCTTCGGCGGGGTCACGTCATAGTCCCGGACAAGACGTTCCACCGCGGCTTCCGGAGACAGGCCTTCCGCCAGGGCTTCCAGCATGAGATGGGTCGGACGGACGCCGGTGAGGCTGCCCCAGGGGGGATGAATTCCGGTCATTCTGCGGAGCAGGTCATACAGCGTCTGCTTGCACAGGCGCCGGGCGGCCCGGCGGCGGTGGAGCTGCTGCAGGCGGGGATCCGGCTCGGAAGGAATGGCGGTTTCCCGCGCGGCGGACAGGTTTTCAAAGAAAAAAGTGATCCGATAAGTTTCCGGCAATTCCTCGGCCTGCATCCGATAGTGGGCGGGCGGATCCCAATACGCGTCCGGAAGACCAAAAAGCCGGGTCATGGCAAGCAACTCCGGCTGAATGGTTTCAAGGGCGCTGGACAGTTCGGTCACGGGAATCTCCTTTGGTTCAGTCAGTCATCGATCATGAGGATCGTATCGGGAGTTTTTTGGGGGAAAATGATCAGGTTTCATGCCCGGGGTGGAAGGGCATCGTCCGGGCCAGAGGCATGACGCGGCGAAGGGAGGCGAACAGCGCGTGCTCGTCCCCGCCGGGGAAGTCGGTGCGTCCCCAGCCATGCTCAAAGAGGGTGTCCCCGGTGAACAGATGATTCTCAATCCGGTAGCAGACGCTGCCGGGGGTGTGGCCGGGAGTATGCAACACTTCGATTTCCAGACCGGCCAGGGTGCGGCGGGTGCCCTCCCGCAGCAGGTCCGTAGCAGCCGGGGCAACGGTTTCCCGGTTCATCAGGAGGCGGGAAACGTTCAGAACCGGGTCGCCCAGCATCGGGGCGTCCAGCTCGTGAATCAGCAGGGCTGTATCTTCGTCCATCAGGGCGGAGACGGCACCGATATGATCAAAATGGCCGTGGGTCAGAAGGACCGCGGTTATTTTTTTTCCGTCCGCCGCACGGCGGATGCGCTCCGGCTCCGCACCGGGATCAATAACGATACAATCCGGGCGGTCCTCTTTGCTGAGGATATAGCAGCAGGTGGCCACGGGGCCTACGACAACCGTCTGAATAACCATAAAAACCTCATCAGAAATTCTTTTCACTATCCAACAGGATCGTCACCGGACCGTCATTGACGAGGGCTACCTTCATCTCCGTACGGAAAACACCGGTTTCCACATGAATCCCTTTCTCCCGCCAACGAACGATCAGCTTCTCGTAAAGCTCATCCGCTTTATCAGGTTTGGCAGCCCGGATATAGGAAGGGCGGCGGCCGCCCCGGGCATCCCCGTAAAGGGTGAACTGGGAAACGGCGAGGATGCTGCCGCCCACATCCAGAACGGAACGGTTCATGACGCCGTTTTCATCGTCAAAGATGCGGAGGTTCGGAACCTTTTCCGCCATATATTTGAGGTCGGCTTCCGTATCATCGACGGAGACACCGATGAGCACCATCAAACCGGCCTCGATTTTTCCGGAAACGACTCCGTCCACGGTGACGGAGGAAGAAGTGACACGTTGAACAACGCAGCGCATAAAAACCTCCTCAGGTTGCAGTTCTGTAGACATCCAGGATGTCGGATTTGTTACGGAGAGCCTTGATGACACGTTCCATTTCTTCCCTTGAATGCACGTCGAGGGTCAGACGGAGGGTTGAGATCCGGGTCTTTCCGCTGGACTGGATGGAGGCGGCCCGGATGGATACGCCGTTTTCCCCGATGATCGTGGCGATTTCACCAAGCATATTCACCCGGTCGTAAGCCAGGATGGTAATCGTTGCGGAGAAGGTGCCCTCGCCGTCCAGCGCCCATTCCACGGCCACCTTGCGCTCATCCTCGCCGGCGGCGGCGTTGACACATTCCGCCTTATGGATGGTGACACCGCGGCCGCGGGTGATATAGCCGACGATTTCATCCCCGGGAACGGGGGAACAGCACTTGGCAAAGCGGACGGGGATATCCAGATCCTCGGAGCCGGTCATGACGATGCCGTGATGGGCGCGGCGCTGAGACAGCTGCTGTTCGGTGGAAACAAGATCATTGACGGTTTTGACAGCCTGGGCCGGGGTTTCCTTTGCCTTCTGTTCATCCAGCAGGCGGGAAACCACATAGATCGCAGCCATGCCGCCGTAGCCGACGGCGCCGCATACATCCTCGAAATCCAGGAAGCCGTATTTCCGCAGGAGCGGTTCATAATACTCCGGCTTCACGATGTCGGACATCTTCACGCCGCGGCGCGTGCATTCCTTTTCAATAATGCTGCGGCCCAGATCGATATTTTCTTCCTTGAGGGACTTTTTCAGGAACTGGCGGATTTTCGCCTTGGCCTGAGGCGTTTTGCAGATCCGCAGCCAGTCGGTGCCGGGCCCCTTGGAGGAAGCGGAGGTGATGATCTCCACGCGATCGCCGGTGGAAAGGGCTGTATCCAGGGGGACGATTTTCCCGTTCACCCGGGCGCCGACGCACTGGTTGCCGACGGCGGAATGGATCCGGTAGGCAAAATCCAGAGGGGTTGCGCCTTTGGGCATGGAGATGACATCGCCCTTGGGCGTGAAGAGGAAAACCTCCTCGGAAA
>Ga0310690_10012573_pt1 | contig 10380 bp, 10 predicted proteins | sample AusTroGonzalo_MG_2_FD_207661 | JGI IMG/M metagenome (GOLD analysis project Ga0310690, IMG submission 207661) | Bovine rumen microbial communities from tropical cattle in Woodstock, Queensland, Australia - Gonzalo_04 (v2) (version 2) | ecosystem: Host-associated > Mammals > Digestive system >...
GCCTATCGCTGTATATATTGATTTATGATTCCGTTAAGAGTTGCAAGACTTCTCTTTGGATAATTATATCAAACCTCAATAGTATATAATTAGAAAAAAGGTCGGATGATTAGATTTTACATATGCGGAAATGCGGATTGCCGTCCGTTTAATGAAGAAAGATTATTTTCTATTGTAAGTAAAAATAGGAATAAGAAGATAGATGCTGTTGGGCGCCTCATAGCTACTATGCAACGGTCATGCGTTCATAGAGTGCCCTTCAACATTTAATATTCTAAGGACATAGTTAAATAATAAATAAATTGATTTTTTTAAAAAAATATAATAAAATATAAATGTAATAAAAGGAGTGAATAAAAATGGCAAAGAAAAGAAAAGGAAGTTCACATAATGGTGAATCTCAATATACTGTTACTCAACATAATTTAGATAAAAAAGGAAAAACTAATAAAAAATTAAGAAGTAATCCTATGGCATCTAAATATTTAACTGCAAAAGGTAAAGAGATTAAAGAAGCTGCTGCTGAGTATGTTAAAGCACATCCAAAAGGTTCTGGTAGAAGACATCAAAAGGTGGCTGCCGCCTCATAATAAAGGAGGCGAGCTTATGTCTTTACATAAAGCAATTAAGAGTGGAAAAGAACATAGAGTAGAATATGGAACAAAAGGACAACCTTTTTGTAAGGCTGTTGACTCTACTTGCAGAAATCATGGCGGAAGAAGCGGTGGTTCTGCAAAACAATGTCCTTGGTGTTTGGATAATAGAACAAAAAAAGAAAAAACTAAGGACAGACTAGCAAAAAAGGAAATTCAAGATTTTCAAAAATATCAATAACACTATATATAATATAGTGTTTCATTCATCGCGGGGTAGTGTAATGGTAGCATACGGGGCTCATAACCCCGAGGTCCAGTTCAAATCTGGCGGCCGCAACCATTTGATTTTTATTGATAATTTTTTAAAAATAATATATAATAATAAAGTAATAAGAAATGGGTAAAAATGGTAAATTTACCTTTAATACTTTTCTAATAATAATAGAAAAGGAGAAAAATATTATGGAAACAAAAATATGTACAAAATGCGGTAGAGAATTACCATTGGATATGTTTAATTGAAGAAATAAAACCAAAGGGACAAGAAGAGCAGATTGCAAAGAATGTCATTCTGGTTATATGAAACAAAAATATCAAGAAAACAAAGAAATTATCGGTCAAATGAAAGCTAACCAAGGATGTGCTAAATGCGGAGATACAAGAAGTTATGTTTTAGATTATCATCATATCGATCCGAGCACTAAGACAGAAGGAATTGCAAGAATGGTTAGTAATCATTATACATCTTTAAATGAAGAAACATTGAATGAAATTAAAAAATGCGTTGTTTTATGTGCTAATTGTCATAGAGAATGGCATTATTTAAAAGAGAGAGATGCTAATTTAACATTTGAAGAATATATTAATAATTAATTCATTGTCGGGTGGTGAAGCGGTATGCACGACGAGCTTTGACCTCGTTATTCGTAGGTTCGATCCCTACCCCGACAACCATTTTGGGGAACTAGTGATAACGGCTAGCATGCCTGACCTGCAATCAGGCGGTAAGGGTTCGATTCCCTTGTTCTCCACCAATTATGTCGCAGATAAGGGAAATCTTAAATGCGGCTATATATATCACAAACCTTCCTATTACAATGTGATGAGTGAGCTTTTAAAGCTCGCTGATAGGAGATTGGCTCATATCTTTCAAGAATGGGTGGTAGCTATCAATCTCCTATCAGGGGGCTTTAAATCGTTATGGGCTTGAAAAGGTTTCGACTAGTATATTAGAATACTGGAATACAAGCGGTAGGCAGTTACCTTAAAGGCAAAATAAAAATAAATAACAACATTTTAACAAAAATTGTTAATAAAGTTAAATCTTTATTCTCTGTTAATAGAGTAGTATTTGCGTAATACTAAACAAACTTTTATATATTGTCAGAGCGTGGCAGATAATATATAATCGTATTAAACCCCAAAGCCTGCTAGTGTGCCAGCTATCTACACCAGCCGCCGCTAGTAATAATGTGTAGACTTACTTTTGAGATTAATATATGGTAAAAAGTATGAATAACAATATATTTAATGCTTGTGATTAGATTGAGATTTCTGGTATATCGGTATGACTAGGACGCGAGTTCGATTCTCGCCAGGTCCACCATGTTTCGGTAGCTCAGTTGGTAGAGCATTTGACTTTTAATCAAAGGGTCGAGAGTTCAAACCTCTCCCGAGACACCAGTTTGTTTTTTAATAGAGGTAGTGTAGAGTCGTAAAGGAATGCCTTGCGTTATAAAGAAAGAGTCTGGCTATAAACTAGTAGTGACGCCAGTGATCAAGTAAGGAGGGAACTTAATAACAAATCAGTAGCTTTCTAGAAGCGAACAAGAGTAACACGCTGTCCTGTTAAGACAGAAATGCAAGTCTAAGTCTTGCCCTCTATTATTATATATGCAGTATTAGCTCAGTTGGTTAGAGCACCCGTCTGATACGCGGGTGGTCCTAAGTTCAAGTCTTAGATGCTGCACCATTTTGGAGATATAGCTCAGTCGGTAGAGCGGGTGGCTGTAAAGTGTTAGCAGCTTTATATGGAAACGTATAAATGAATAATCTCGCTAATTCGGGGAAAGCTAAGTAGTAATATATGCTAATCCCGAGCAAGAAATATTAAGAGGTATGTTTATGAATAGTAAAAAAATAGGCAATATTGGAGAAGCAAAAGTTTTATGTAAATTTGTATCTTTAGGAATTCCAGTATATATTCCTTTTGGAGATAATGAAAAGGCAGATTTAATTGCTGAGTTTAATGGAAAATTAAATAAAATACAAATTAAGACTTCTCAAAAAGCAGAAAATGGAGTTATTAAATTTGATATAACTTCATCAACAATGCATCGTCAAAATGGAGTAAAACATATTTATACAGAGGATGAAATTGATTATTTTGCTTGTTATAATATTGCAAGAGATAAGATTTTTTTATTCAATGTAAATGATGTTTTAAATACTAGTATTACTATTCGATATGAAAAACCTAAAAATAATCAAATTCAAAATATTAGATTTGAAGAAGATTATTTAATTGATAATATTTTATGTGTAGAGACTTTACACGAGACACCTAATGATAATATCAATGGTGAAGAGAAAGTCCAGACTACAATAGAAAACTAATGTAGTAAAGTAACCACTAGGTCGTAGGTTCGAGCCCTACTATCTCCGCCATTTTTATGGGAATCGTCCAATGGTTAGGGCCGGGGTCTTATACACCTCTTATCAAGGTTCGAATCCTTGTTCCCATACCATGTGATAATAAATTTTATTTATTATAAAAGAGTTTTTCATTTTATTCTCTTGAAAAATAAAATGCTTCCTTTTTTTCCGAGCAGGTCGTGGTGTAACTGAGCATAGCTCTTAAATATATTTTTTATTGATTTTTTTAATAAAAAATGATATAATTAATATATAAAAAAGAAAAGGAATGATAATTATGAAGAAATTTATACCTAATGCGAATGTTGATTACTTTTGGGAATATGAATATGGTTTTGGTATGGACTTTTTAAAAAGTTTATTTCAAGAGAACTATAAAAGAGTATACTCTAAAGGCGGAGATGGCATTTGTGATTTAGTTTTATATAATGATAAAATTTATGATATATCTTTTAAAGAAACTAAAAGTATGGTTGTTAATGATGGCAAAAGTGCTTTTAGAGATGCAGATAAAGATATTGTTATAAATAAAATTAAAGATGGCTTAAACCAATTAGGTTTAGAGTATGCAAGTAATTGCGGTAAAGTTATTACTTGTAGATTAAACAGTAGATTTATTGCAAAAATTGAAGTTGTAAAAAAATCTAATATACCTGTTTAAAGAAAATTGCGGTGATGTATCTTCGGATCTCGCCTAGGTAAATTGGATGCGTCTAATTTACTTTATTAGCTCATCTACCAAGTGTAGAAGGAGCGGAGACGAGTACGCGGTCGGTTGATGGGAGATGACAGCCCCAGCCTAGCTTTGGCGACCTTATAGGTTAAACACAAAATAAAAGTAAGCGTATTTGACTTGTATATCAAGTCGCTGTCAATTTTTGCCCTTGTAATATAACGGTAGTATGGGTGACTTGTAATCATCTCATTGTGGTTCGAATCCGCACGGGGGCACCATTATGTGGGTATCGTTTAATGGTAGGACTTCACTCTTCCAAAGTGATAATGTGAGTTCGATTCTCATTACCCACTCCATGTAGATGTAGTACAATGGTTAGTATGCAACCTTGCCAAGGTTGAGATGAGAGTTCGATCCTCTTCATCTGCTCCAATTGATTTTAGATGGCGCACTATTCTAGTAAAAATACAAATTATTGTAGAAGAAAATTCCTAGAGTGTTAATCTATTAAACTTATAGTATGAACTCAGTGGTAATCAAGTCGTATGCATGGGTAACCGCATACCTCAATTTTAAAGCGGAAGCGCGCATTGGTAACGATGTGTACATTGGTGGAGAAATTCAACTTGACCTAAGTCGTAATGTTATTTAATAGAGTGCCATTAATTATGCTGGATTAGGCAAACGGCTAAGCCATCGCACTTTCTATGCGACATTCACGGGTTCGAATCCCGTATCCAGTACCAATTTGTTTATTACTAAAGACACAAACAGCAATTTTAAATACAATTAGCGGTTTTATTGTTTATGTGTCTTGTTAATATGGGAGTATGGTCCAACGGTTATGACGCCAGATTGTCACTCTGGAAATCGGAGTTCAACTCTCCGTATTCCCGCCATTTGAATATAATATTTTTATTATAGATGTTTCTTATTTTTGAGAAAATAAGTGGTAACCTGTGAGATAAGTTTCTTATTTTAGAAAAAAATAAGTGACGACCCATGAGTTAAGTTTTCTATTTCTTTAAAAAATAGATAAGAGGTTTATCCTCTTAATATTTAGGTCCTTAGTGTAATGGCAGCACATCGGTCTTCAAAACCGTAAGAGCGGGGTCTCCAAAACCTCGGGTGTGGGTTCGAGTCCTACAGGGCCTGCCATACAGAGATCGTCCAAGGGCTAGGACTGCAGTCTCCAAAACTGCGTATCTGGGTTCAAATCCTAGTCTCTGTGCCATGGAGGGTTGGAGTAATGGTATCTCAACAGCTTGCTAAGCTGTCCTACGTTTATGCGTAGTATGTGTTCGACCCACATACCCTCCGCCATTATTTTGCCTAGTTGTGATAATTGGTAGTCAGCTTGTCCTGAAAACAAGTGTTCTTAACGGAATTAAAGGTTCGAGTCCTTTACTAGGCGCCATTTATGGTGAGTATAGCCCAATGGTAAGGCACTAGGTTGTGGCCCTAGGTATTTGAGTTCAATTCTCAATACTCACACCATTTATAGGCTCGGTAGCCAAGTTTGGTTAAGGCAGAGGTCTGCAACACCTCGATCATGTGTTCAAATCACATTCGAGCCTCCATTTATGCTCCTATGGCGGAATGGTAGACGCGTGTGACTTAGGATCACATGTTCTTAGAGCGTGTAGGTTCAAGTCCTACTGGGAGTACCATTTATTGCGGTGTAGCTCAGTGGCTAGAGCATCCGGTTCATACCCGGCAGGTCGTGGGTTCAAATCCCACTGCCGCAACCATTTTTGAATATTATATGTAGATATAGTTTAATTAAAAAACTACCGCTTGATACACGGTAATACAAGTGTAACTCTTGTTATCTACCAATTTTAATTTTATATATATTTTAAATCTATGTGCGGCGGGATGTCGCAGTGAAAGGCCTGCGTCCGCGGGTTAAGATAGAGTAAAGTGTTAAGTGAAAATCTTAAATGGGATGTGGCTATTGTAGGTAACGAAGTAGCGATGGTAAATTATGTAAAGTTAAAATTATATATACTTTTACAAGTATCAAGAGAGTGAATCGCTTTTGAAAACAAGTGTGGTGAGGCACAGACAAAAGTTATCTGGCTTTTGTTTAAAAGTATATATTATGCGGATGTAGCTCAGTCGGTTATGAGCACCTGCCTTACAAGCAGGGGGTCCTAGGTTCGAGTCCTAGTATCCGCACCATTTATCTCTGTGTAGCTCAGTTTGGTTTAGAGCGCGTGGTTTGGGACCATGAGGTCGCATGTTCAAGTCGTGTCACAGAGACCATGGACTGATGGCGTAGCTGGTGCGCGCGTTGGACTGAAAATCCAAAGGTCCTAGTTCGATTCTAGGTCAGTCCACCATTTTTTTGATAAAAGGGGGAAGTATTATATCATGAAAGATTTAAGTAAAGTACCAACAGTAATGTTAGTTAATGCTATCTCAGATGCAACAGACCAAAGAATAATTAATATCATTGCATTTGAATTAGCAAAACGCATTTATGTACCTGGTACATCTCAAAGTTTTGAAAAATTATTAGCCTCATTTGGCTGATGTAAAATTGAAAAAGAAGAAGAAAACAAACTAACTCATATGATGTAGTCTTTTTCTAAATATGCCTCGGTGACGGAATGGTAGACGTAACGGACTTAAAATCCGTTGTTCGAAAGGGCGTGTGGGTTCAAGTCCCACCCTGGGCACCAATTTTGATTATAACAAAAAGACGCAAACAGCAATTATTAAGATAGGATAGCTTTACTGATACTAGAGTAATATTTTAATTAGCGTCTTGGTTATTATATCCTTATAGTTCAATGGATAGAGCACTTGGCCACGGACCAAGGAATGAGAGTTCGAATCTTTCTAAGGATACCAATGTCCTCATAGTACAATGGATAGTGCATCGGACTTCTAATCCGACAATTTAAGTTCGACTCTTAATGGGGACACCAGTTAGAAAATAAACGGAGGAAAAATATGACAACAAAAGGAAAGTTTACTTTTCTTAACAATAAAGTCATAAAAACCTTAATTGTTTTTATAATAGGAATATTTTTGATATTCGCATGTTGTTTTAATCAGATGAAACAAAATAATCCTAATGACTCTATTGTTCAAAGTAAACAAGTCTATGTAGATAACGCAATTGGCGGGTATGTAGACAAGTTACAACGAGAACAGGGGTATGAGAATATAACTTATGAATTAAGTAAGGTTGCGGAAATGGCCGATTTATACCACATTCCATCTAGAGTGAGTGTGGATTTAGATAGTGCTATTATTAGAAGATATGATTATTATGCAGAATATTATAAAGTTGCAATAAGTGGTAAAGAGTACTTGTTTAAAACTAAGGATAGTGCTAATGATTTTGTTTCTAAGCTAAAAAAATATGGTGTAACGAATGTTAGCGTGGAAAGAAAAAAAGATTTTATCTCAAAAGAAACACCACAAAAAGATATAGATGCGGAAGTGTCGACTCAAAGATCGGCATACGAGAAAAAAGTAGCTGAAGAAAAGGCTCGTAAAGCTCAAGCCGCGTCTCAAAATCGTACATCGAGCATTCCGCAAGCTACAGGCAGCGCCGCAGAATATCAAAGTTATGCTCATAATTTGGTTATTAACACATATGGATGAAGTGAATATGATTACGAATGTTTAGTTAAGCTATGGTATCGAGAATCTGGATGGAATCCTAACTCACATAATAAATCATCGGGTGCGCATGGAATTCCACAAGCTCTTCCTGCATCTAAAATGGCAAGCGAAGGTTCAGACTATTATACTAATGGCTATACACAAATTCGATGGGGATTAAAATATATTAAAGGACGATACGGAACACCAGCCGCCGCATGGTCTCATTCACAACAAAAGGGATGGTATTAGAAGCTTTTGCTTCTTTATATGGGTAGATAGCGAAGCGGCCAAACGCGGGAGGCTGTAAACCTCTTCCTTCGGGTTCGGTGGTTCGAATCCATCTCTGCCCACCATTAAGTTCAGAAAATTTTTGACAAAAACAAAAATTTTTGATATAATATACATAGAAAATGATAGACAAGATAACAGCAAATTAAAAAAGATATTTGTACATTCACAGGCTTTAATTTGATTTTTACCAGCTATTGGTAGATTAAATAAATGGTTCTTTGAACCACGTAGACGGATGTTTCTAAGGTAGCGTATGTAGAAATGTTTCAACGAAAGATATAGGTATGCTTCTTGTCTAGAGTTTTTCATTCATTCCCTTTCTTTCAGGTCTTTTGATTAAGACCTGATTTTTTTGTGCAATAAAAAAAGAGACGCTATTAAGCGTCTTTTTTTAATCGTCATTAACAATTTCTACTTTAGTACAAGGTACTCAAGTATTGTTTACTTTTATTTTAATAACTGGAGTAACTCAGTCATTACCAGACTTAGCTCATATCATATTTACAAAAGGAATATCTTCTTCTCATATTGCATATAAAGTTGCATCTCCTTCTGTAGTATATCTAAGACCTTGTGCATCATCACTAATTACATAAGTTGGTATTGTAGCAGCACTATTTGTATCTCATCCTAATAAATTATATCCACTACGAGTAAAACCACCATTTCTTAAAAATAAAGGCGTTCCTCAAGTTTTTGTTTGCGGAGATACAGTGCCTGATCCACCATTTGCATTATATGAGATAGTATACGTAGGTAAAGCCGTGCTGGTTATTGTTGCTGCTGTTGAACCCCATGCATAAAAACTATCTCATGGGTCATCTAAATTAACAGAAATTGAATTACCAGCAGATACAACATAAGATTTACCTATTGCAGCATATCCACCTCATTCTCCTCGAGCTGGTACAGTATATGAAATATTTCCTAGTTCTACTTTTGTTCCATTAACATAAATATTTCACTTATCTCCTGTGGTTGAAGCTGAAGTAGTAGTACTGCCTTTATGAATTCTAAATGAATCTAATTGAATTGTAGAATTACCATCATTATTAAATCAAGTTGTATAATTAATTTCAGCTTCTCAGTTTCCACCTGAGCTTGCTTTACCAGTTATATAAACTGCTCCTACTGTAGCCATAAGATATTACCTCCTATGTTAATCTCTTCCATGCATAAATTGGAGATAAATTATTATTTGCTAAATCTACAGATGCATGTACATAAACAGTAGGTCTTACATCTGTTGCTGTAGCACCACCAAAATTCCATCAATATATATAAACAGTTTGGTCTGCACTCTTATACCAACAGTAAGATTTAATATGATCTCAATTGGCACCTCCATATCCAAAACTATTTTGACATATTGGATTTAGTAATGGATAAGGCATATTTACACTATCATATGTTGCTTGTAGTGGCATATTTATTGATTTATATATATATCAAGCTTCAAATTCTCCATGAGCATTAATTTCATAACTACCATAATCAACATAAGTTCCTGTAATTGCGCCACGAGCAATTACATCTTGACATTCAACTTGTTGTCATGTTGTACCAGGGAATGTAGTAGCTGGATTAGTACTACTTGTTGTTTTATATATAGCTCCAACTGGATATGCTATATTAACAAAAGTAGATGTATCAACTGCACCACTTGGATCTACCCATACTTGATAATTAGTTGCGGTAGGTGCGGAAGTGCCGACATATACGTTCTGAGGGTTTACTCATGTTCCATCATTACGTAGATATGTTGTTGTACTAGACCCGATTTGCGGACCATTTGTTATAGTGTTTTGTCCGCTAAATTTTGCAATATATCCACTTGTACGAGTGCCACTACCAGTTATATTGTTTGTAATACTTGGGGTAATAGTAACATCAGTTGCAGTGCCGCCGCTAGGCGTATATGTAAATTTATTAGTTCCACCTGTGAAACTATATGTTGTATTATTATCAGTCCATGGTATATTAACTGATAAATCTCCATTTTTATCTAAACCAACCGCATATTGTTTATTTGCTGTTGAACCCATACTTGCGGCTTCAAGTGTTGATTTAGTTTCTGATTTTAAATCACATTTAATTGTACCTGTTGTAGTAACATCTCCGCCAGTTAAACCAGCACCTGTTGATACTTTAGTAACAGTACCTGTATTAGATGTTTTGTTGTTCCATGTATATTTCTCACCTGTTGTACATAATGAAACTGCGGTTCCGCCGCTTGCCGCAGCTTTACTCTCGTATGTTGTATCTGTGAACTTAGCATCACTAGGTACATCCTTAAGTACAGTGTGTCCAGTAGTGGTCGCCGCATCTTGTGTATACTCTCTTAATTTACCATTTTTATACCAATATATTCTTTGAGTATCTACAAAAGTCATTCTATAATAATCATAAGCATCGCCTATGTAAATATATAATTTTCCATCATCCGAAGTAGGTAAAGTTTGTGTCCACCATTTAGTGCTATCAAGATAAAATAAACCATCACTACTATTAATAGCTCCTACAATATATACAGGCTTA
>Ga0310690_10012574_pt1 | contig 10380 bp, 6 predicted proteins | sample AusTroGonzalo_MG_2_FD_207661 | JGI IMG/M metagenome (GOLD analysis project Ga0310690, IMG submission 207661) | Bovine rumen microbial communities from tropical cattle in Woodstock, Queensland, Australia - Gonzalo_04 (v2) (version 2) | ecosystem: Host-associated > Mammals > Digestive system >...
CTTAAGAACTTATCAGAATACGATGCAGCGACCATACCTTCGGGCAAAGGTCGCTGCTTTGTTATTGTTGTGGCCGAATGGAACGCGCAGGTCACAAACGCCATGGCCGAAGGTGCCATTAAAACACTGAAAGAGAATGGTGTTGCGGACGATGACATTCTTGTCTGCCACGTTCCGGGCACGTTTGAGCTCACCTACGCTGCCGCACGCTACACGTACGGCAGCCTGCTGGTTAACGGCAACCGCGAGGCCGATGCCGTTATCTGCATTGGCTGTGTGATTCAGGGTGAGACCCGCCACTTCGATTTCATCTGCGAAGGTGTGGCCAACGGTCTTTCAGCACTTAACGCCGAAGGCGATATTCCGGTAATCTTTGGCGTATTGACCACCGACAATCTTCAGCAAGCTTTGGACCGCGCTGGCGGCCGCCTTGGAAACAAAGGCGTTGAGGCAGCTGTGACGGCGCTGAAAATGGTGCAGTATGTGAAATAGAAAAGCACATTTTGTGATATAAAACCGCCGTAGTCATTGATTGCGGTGGTTTTTTTGTTCGAGAAAATCGGTTTAATTGAAATTGTGGTGCTGCTTTTCGGACTCAATAGCGCAGCCTTTTCTTGCGAGGCGCAACGCGGTGAATGAGGGCCGCCAAAAGAAACGATGCAACAATGCTGGCAACGCTCACTATCAGCCATTTGAGCGGAGCCGCAGTATCGAACGGCTTAAGTATCTGAATAAAAGTTATGACAGGAAGCGGATGTATGGCGATAACGCACAACACAAGCTCCGAAAGCCGCTCGGCGGTTTTGCTCTTCTTGTTAAAGTATTTGTAGAAAAGAGTCTCGAGAAAGAAACAAAAACCCATGCTTGCCATTGGTTCCCATAACGACAAGAGAATCGATTGTGTCGTTACACGCCCCGACACCTCAGTCCAGCTGCCGCTGTAGTAGATGGCCAAAACAAGAAACGGTAGGCATAAGAGGGTGGACATTACCCATGGCATTGAGAAACCGATAGAAACCTTTGTAACCCAACTGTTTTTGGCGGCTATAAGACCGGAGCAGTACATTCCAACAAAAAGTGCGATATAGCCGATGTGAATTAGCGAATAAAAATCGGGAATTGGCGCAACAATTCTGATGACAAACGACACAAAGCCAACACCCAGAACAAACAGTGCCGACCGCAACGGTGCTGCTTGCTGCCGAAGTTCGATTATCCACGGCATACGTCTCTCGAACCACTTTTTGTAAATGCAGTAGCAGATGTTGAATATAAAAATCACAACAAAAAAGAAGAACGGACCGGAATTAAGTTGCTGCCAGCAGAACTCAAGCATCGACCTCCGCAACAGTGATTCGACATCAAACCGATTGATTACCAAATACAAACTTGGCTGAATGACAAGCAAGAAAAGAAGTATTGGTCCGCCTATTCTGACAATGGTTTGCTTCAGGAAAGTTACAGGTCCGTAGCGCTCATAGAGTTTGAACGCGCTGCTGCCAATAATGGTGGCGATAATGGTCATTATTGTTACGCGTAAAATCAGAACCATTATAACCGAGGCCATGTGCGGAAGCCCCTCAAACGATGTGCGGTCAGCTTCAAACCAGCCGCCCATAATGCTGTAAATAACCATTGTCTGGATAAATATCAGAAGGCACGCCAATGTGACGCGCAACGGATGCATAAAATGATATTTCTCTGAATCCAACACTGCTCGTTTGTTTGCAGAAAACAAGGATACGCAGATATGGTTGAAAATCCAAATTTAATCGGGAAAAACGAATGCTGATTCACACAAGCGCATAATTTGCGTATCTTGCCCCCGCTTTTAGGGAAAGGCTATGCTGAAACAGAGTTTACAACAGAAACTGCTTCAAAAACTGTCGCCGCAGCAGATACAGGTCATCCGGCTGCTCGAGGTGCCCATTATGCAGCTCGACCAGCGTATCAAGAGCGAGATGGAGGAGAATCCTGCGCTCGAGGAGGCCGAGTACGACTCGCGCGCCGATAACGAGGAACCGCTGCCCGAGGAGCCGAAAGACCAGGACGAGCTGTCGATGGAAGGCTATCTAAACGACGATGACTACATTCCGTCGTACAAGTTGCGCGCCAACAACTACTCACCTGACGATGAGGTGCGTGAGACGCCGCTGTCGCAAGGCCCCACATTCCACGAAAGCCTGATGAACCAGCTTGGGTTGCACAAGATGAGCGACCGCCAGCACAAACTTGCCGAATATATTATAGGTAATATTGACGACGATGGCTACCTGCGCCGTGAACTGGAGTCGATTTCCGACGACCTGGCCTTCTCGCAGAACATCGAAGCCTCGGAAGCCGAATTGCGCGAAGTGCTGAACATCATTCAGAACTTCGATCCGGCAGGAGTGGGCGCACTGACGCTTCAGGAGTGTCTGCTGCTGCAACTCAAGCGCCGCAACCAGCAGTCGGAAACGGTGCAGCTTGCCACCAAAATAATCGAGAAATGCTTCACCGAGTTCTCGAAAAAGCACTACGACAAGATTTTAGCACGCACGGGTGCCACAGAGCAGCAACTGAAAGATGCGCTCGACGAGATTCTGAAACTCAACCCCAAACCGGGTGGAGGCTATTCGAGTCCGCAGGAGCGAACCCTTCAGCCCATTACACCCGATTTTCTGCTCGAGAACCACGACGGCATTCTTGAGGTGTCGCTCAACGAGTTCAACACACCCAATCTGCGCATCAGCCCAACCTACACAAGCATGCTTGAGCAGTTGGCCGTCAAGAACAAACGCACCACTCAGGACCGCGACACCATAAACTTTGTGAAGCAGAAAATTGATTCTGCCAAATGGTTCATCGATGCCATACAGCAGCGCAAAATCACCTTGCTCTCGACAATGCAAGCCATTGTCAACTATCAGCGCGACTACTTCCTGGACGGCGACGACAAAAAGTTGCGCCCGATGATTCTGAAAGACATTGCCGACATCACAGGTTTGGATGTGAGCACCATCTCGCGTGTGGCCAACAGCAAGTTCATTCAGACCGATTTTGGCATCTTCCCGCTCAAATGGTTCTTCTCTGACTCAATCAAAACCGACAGCGGCGAGGAAGTATCATCGCGCGAGGTGAAGAGCATTCTTGAGGAAGCCGTGCAAGGCGAGGACAAGCGCAACCCCCTCAACGACGACGCCCTGGCCGCCATCCTCAAAGAGAAAGGCTACCAGGTGGCTCGCCGCACCGTGGCCAAATACCGCGAAAAGATGGGCATCCCCGTTGCCCGGATGCGGAAGGAGTTGTAGGAAAACGCCTAAATCAAGCCTTATTTCTTCTCAAATCCCACAGGATTGTTCATTATTGGGAGTTGCTTATCATTTAGCCCTAACAAAGTTTTGAGGCCTTCAGTGTCGTGCGTTGCGCGTGGTACAGTGGCAAGCCCCACCGACTGGCAGTAGAGATTGATGTTCTCGCTGACAATGCCTGCATCAACGCATCCCATCATCTGTGCGTGGCTGTCCTGGCTGCCGAATTTCTCAAAGTCGATAACCATCAGCAGCGAAACGGGGCAGTCCATTACAAAATCCTGCTTGAATTGCTTGCCGCCCGCAATCAGTGAGCGATGGTCTCCATCGGCTTTCTTCACAAGTTTGTTATCCTTTGCAACGTACTCAAAGGCGCCGTTTTTGGTGAAGACGAAAAGCCGAATCTCTTGCTTGTTCATTGCCGTTGGGGCGGTGATGTGCTGAGCGTCGCGCGTTTGGCCGCAGGCAGCCCAGCAAAGGTTGCTCAACTGTTGGTCGGTGAGTTCCTTGTTGGAGAAACTGCGTACCGAGTGACGTGTTTTCAAGGCTTCGATAGTCGAAGTCGACTGTTGCGAGAAATCGGGAGCCGGCAATTTGATGTCCTGAGCGTTGGTCATTGTCACGGCTGCCACCGATGCGATTGAAAGAAGAATCTTCTTCATAGTTGTAGAGATTTAATTATTAATGAGTTTCAAAAATATTCTTTTCCCCATCAAATTCATATGTTTATTAAAATTATTAGACCAACGTTCGTTTTATCTCTTTCAGATTTCCGTTTATCACGATGTGAAATAAAAAAGGGAACCCTTTAGGATTCCCTTTTTCTATTCCGTTAACGAGCGGAGGCCCGTTCAAAATTATTTTTTCAAATACTCATCCATATTGGCTGCAGCCTTGCGGCCGTCGCCCATTGCAAGGATAACGGTTGCACCACCGCGAACAATGTCGCCGCCTGCAAACACATCGCTCACAGCCGATTGCATTGTCTCTTCGCCGACAACGATTGTGCCTTTCTTCGAAATCTCGAGGCCTTTGAAGTTTGTCGGGATAATCGGGTTTGGTGATACGCCGATTGCAACAACCACAAGGTCGGCAGGGATGGTTTCGGTTTTGCCTTCAACAGGCACCGGAGAACGGCGTCCTGAAGCATCAGGCTCACCCAGCTCCATCACTTGCAGAACGGCTTCTTTTACGCGGCCGTTCTCGTCGCCATGATACTCAAGCGGATTGTGCAGCACGTGGAAATCGATGCCTTCCTCCATTGCGTGGTGAACCTCCTCGGCACGTGCCGGAAGCTCGTCAAGACCACGACGGTAAACCAAAGTAACAGTCTCGGCACCCATACGTTTTGCTGTGCGGGCAGAGTCCATTGCAGTGTTACCACCACCGCAAACAACCACGTTCTTGCCTTTCAGCACAGGAGTGTCAAAGCCTTGACCGCGGCCAGCGCCCATCAGGTTGATACGTGTCAAATACTCGTTCGACGACATCACACCAATAAGGTTCTCGCCAGGGATATTCATAAAGCGCGGCAGACCGGCTCCCGAACCGACGAAAATGCCGTCGAAGCCCATCTCGTGCAGTTGCTCGTAACTTATTGTCTTGCCGATAATTGTGTTCGGTTGGAAGTTAACGCCCATCTTGCGCAGAGTGTCGATTTCAGCATCAACAACGCTGTTTGGCAGACGGAATTCAGGAATACCATATTTGAGCACACCGCCAATCTCGTGAAGTGCCTCAAACACAGTCACATCGTAACCCAATTTAATCATATCGGCTGCAAAAGCCAAAGCTGACGGGCCTGAACCAACGGTGCAGACTTTCTTGCCGTTCTTTGCAGCGCATTCTGGTGCTTTCATCTTTCCCGACTCACGCTCGTAGTCGGCGGCAAAGCGCTCCAGATAGCCGATAGCTACCGGTTTCTGTTTCATTTTCAACTTTATGCAGTTGCCCTCGCACTGTTTCTCCTGCGGGCAGACACGTCCGCAGACAGCCGGCAGGCTCGATGTCTTTTTGATTGTGGCAATTGCGCCTTCAAAATCCTCGTTTTCAATTTGTTTAACGAATGTCGGGATGTTGATTCCAACCGGGCAGCCCTTCATACACGATGGGTCGGCGCAGTCGAGGCAGCGTTGTGCTTCAGCCACGGCCATCTCCTTTGTCAGACCTTGTTGAACCTCCTCGGTGAAGGTTTTCACGCGGTAGTCGGGTGTTAGTTCGGGCATTTTCACGCGCTCCAGAGCACCACGGTCTTTCGGACTCATCTTCTTGCGCAACTCATCGCGCCACGGCTCATTGCGCAGAGCCAATATTTCTTCTTTTGTCATAGTCGTAATCATTTATTGTTAAACGCCGCAAGTGCCTCTGCCTCTTCGGTTTTGTAGGCGCGCATACGTGTCATAACCTCGTCGAAATCGATTTTGTGGGCATCGAACTCAGGACCGTCAACGCAAACAAATTTTGTTTTGCCATCGACAGTCACACGGCAGGCGCCGCACATTCCGGTGCCGTCCACCATAATGGTGTTAAGGCTGGCCACTGTTGGGATTTCATATTTCTTTGTCGTGAGCGACGCAAATTTCATCATAATGGTCGGACCGATAACTATAGCCTTGTCAATCTTCTCTTTAGCGATGGCCTTCTCCATACCAACGGTCACGTTTCCTTGCTCGCCGTACGAGCCGTCGTCGGTCATAATAATCACCTCGTCAGACCATTTACGCATTTGGTCTTCAAGAATGATAAGGTCTTTCGAACGGGCGGCCAGAATCGAAATCACGCGGTTGCCGGCTTTCTTCATTGCCTCAACAATCGGCAGAAGCGGGGCAACACCCACACCGCCACCGCAGGCAAGAACGGTGCCAAAATTCTCGATTTCGGTTGCGCGGCCAAGTGGGCCTACAAGGTCAGTCACGTAGTCGCCGACGTTAAGGTCGGTGAGCTTGCGCGATGACACGCCGATGCGTTGCACCACCAGGTCGATGGTTCCTTTTTCAATGCTGGCGTCGCTGATAGTGAGCGGAATACGCTCGCCTTTGTCGCCAATCTTAACTATCACAAAATTGCCCGCCTTGCGCGATTTGGCAATCAGGGGGGCTTCAATCTCGAGCCTTACTACATTCTCAGAGAAGTACTCTTTTGCAACAATCTTGTTCACTTAATAAATGTTTTTTATTGATTATCATCAATTTGCCGATTATCGGCACTTCGTTCGTTTATACAAAAAGTGGGCAAATGTATTAAACAAATTCGAATTGAGCGGATTAAATGCCATTGGAGCATTCTGTCAGACTATCAACGGCATGGCTTTCTTATTGTGTTTCAAACCGAAACGCGGACATTAAGAGATTTGCGTAAAAAAATCGGAGTCGCAAAACTAATTAAATGATAAAAAGGCGAATGTTTGGAACTCACGATTATATTTGTAGTTCGACAAAAAACATTTGCTATGGACGAGAACAATAAGTCGGCCTCCGAAACGGCTGACGAGAATGTCGTGAAGACTCAAACCTCTGCGGACAGCGCGGCTGACACAGCCAGCGAGCCAAAGAAAAAGAAACGCATATCGGTTCCGAAAGTGCTGGTAAAGTGCTTTTTATGGTTCATTGGATTAATTCTGCTGATAGTGGTCGGACTCTTGCTTGTGGCCGAATTTGCTCACGATAAGGTGGTGAAACTGGCCTTGCCGTCGGTGCAGAACATTCTTAACGCGCCAGTCGATATTGAGCAAACTTCGCTCTCGTTCATCCGCTCGTTCCCATACGCAACGCTCGAACTCAATGGCGTTTACCTCGGCTCGGTCTTTAAAACCAACACCAAAGCCGACTCGCTTGTTTATGTCGAAAAGGTTTATGTGTCGCTCAAAACTGAGCCGCTGAAAAATGGCAAGATTGAAATCACTGAAGTGGAATTTAAAGGCGCTACAATCAAGTATCTTGTTGATAAAGAAGGTGCTACAAGTTATGATTTTCTGATGTCGACTGACACCACGCCAAAGGTTACTGACACCTCGTCCATGGGCCTAGTCATCGACCTTGAAAAGCTGACAATCAGCGATATAACTCTGATTTATGATGACCGCAAACTTGGTGCGCACGCCAAAGCCTATATCCCGAAGATTACCGCAAAAGGTGCGTTATCTGACAGTTTAATTCAGGCGCAAATAAAAGGAAGTGTGCAAGTTACCGAGGTTGATTACGACTCGACCAATGCCAATCAGCTGCAAATGGCCGAACTTAAAATCGATGTTGATTATGTGGGCGAGGACATCACCGTCAACGATGTGTCGCTCTCGCTCGACGACATTATAATTGCCATCAGCGGCTCGGCGCGAATAACCGACAGCATCTACACCAACGTTCACGCCACCTGCGACAATGTCGATTTTTCTGATGTTGCCAAATATGTGCCCGACGGCCTGCTCGAAGAGTTTGGTGTTAAAAAGTTGGAAGGGAAGCTGCAATTCAGCGCTGATGTCAACGGAAACATAAGTGACACAACACGTTATCCGCATGTTGACGCCAATCTCAAATTCGACAAAGGTTTGGTTCTGATGGATGGTTATCCGCAAGTGAAAAACATAGGAATTGATGTTGACCTCACAACTGGCAAGCGTGACAATGATGCTACTATAGGATTGAATCTGAAAGGTTTGCATTTTGAGACCAACAAGAGTTCGGGAACCATAAAACTCACGGCATCGAACATAAACCGCCCGCGCTACAACGTCGACGCCAATTTCCACGTTGACATGAGCGAAGTTGCTCCGTTCATTCCTGATAGCTTGAATATTAGCAAATTAACAGGGTCAGTCGATGTGAACGCCAACACAACAGGTGTTTATACGGGCAATGTTGACAATGCGTTCATCGAGAAGGCTTTACACAACACATCTATTGTTGTGGGACTCAATCGGTTATGCGTGGCAATGGACAGCGTGATAGCCGTTGACACTCTGAACATGAAGTTGGCATTCAAGGATTATGGCATCACCATAAGCAATACAAACCTGAAATTGCCAGACTATGGTATTTCGCTGGATGACTTGGGGTTAGACGCGAAGATTGGTGGTGATATTTTCGATTTGAAGAAGACCAAGGTTGATGTCAACCTGTTGCATATCGGAATTGCTGACAGCAAAATAGATCTGACCGCGAAGGTCAGCAACCTCGAAATGCCGACCTATGAGGCCAACGTTGGTATCGACCTTAAACTCAACAATTTCATGGGCATGTTGCCCGACAGCATTGCGCACTCGTTGGAAGGTGGCGTGGCGGTTAACGTCAATTCGCACGGAACGGTCAATCTCGATTCCATCAGCACGCAGATGTACGACTTGATAATCAACAACACCGATGTTGGCATCAGCCTCGATGGCATTGGAGCCGACATGTATGAGGAGATTGCCTCGTTCAGCGGCTTGGACGGCAAAATCAAAATTGCCAACGACACCGTCAGTGTTGACAGCCTGAGCGTTGACTGGAAAGGACTTAAACTGCACATGGATTCGACTGTGGTTGAGAATGTTATGAAGATTTTCCTGCTTGAGCAGAACAATAACAAACTGAAGGTTTTGACAAAAGTTTCGCTCGACGAGTTCGATTACGCTTGGGTTGAACAAAACTTCCCAACCGACTCAACGGCCGAAGCTGACAAGCAAGAGCCTGAAGTTGTTGCTATCGATTCGCTGCCGCAGACCGATTCGATTGCCATAGCCGACTCAGTTTTGACAACCGACTCACTGATGGCCGCCGACACCGCGCCTTACAGCTTCCTTGCCCTTGGCTATCCGGTTGAGGTGAAGGGAATGTTCAAGCTCGGACATTTGCAATATGGAAAATCGTCGATTGATACAGTATCAGCCAAATTCCTGCTAAACGACACGGTGGCTGTGGTTGAAAATCTGCGGCTTGGAGCATTCAAGGGCGGCATGGATGCATCGGCACGTGTCAAATTCAAGAACGATTCGCTCATGCATGTTTGGTTCCGCACCCACATCGAAAAAATGGACCTGAAGCAGCTGCTTGTTGAGTTCGACAACTTTGACCAGACCGATGTCACATCAGAGAACCTGAGCGGCTTGATGACCACTGACCTCGACGGCTATCTTGAGGTACAGAACGTTGACAGTATAATTATCGACATGGTGCCAATCAAAGTGCTTGGTCGTTTGAAACTTGAGGACGGTGCGATTGTCGATTTGGAAATGCTCAAGGCTCTTGACAAGTTCACGGGTATGCGCGAGTTGGATAACATTCAGTTCCAGACACTTGAGACCAGTTTGTTCATGCGTCACGGCTCACTGTTCCTGCCCCAAACCGATATAAAAACGACCGCCATGAACATGTCGTTGTTTGCGATGCAAGGCATGGCTAACAATAATTTCGAATACCACATCAAAATCTTCCCAGGCGAGATTATGTTTGGCAACTGGAAGGGCGTGATGAAGAAGCAGCAGCAGATGAAAGACAATTTGGCCGACGAAGATAACATGAAGTCATTCAATCTTTTGGCATACGACATTGATGGCGATTCGAAATACGGGTTCGACACCGAAACGCGCAAGAAGAAGATGAAAACCCGCATCAAGGTTCAGCAGCATCAGCTTGAACTGGGCTTTAATCCGCGCTTGGTCAAGTATAACACCGACGTGAAGTTCCGTTAGACGATGAAACGACGGATTCTGCTGGTGTCGGTTGCACTGTTGGTGTGCGCTGCCGCGATATTTGGCTGGTGGTTTGGCAGCCGCGAGCAGCGCCGTCTGCGATTTCGCAACACTGATGTCGAGATTACTGACAGCAACTTTGACATCTGCTATGGTTCCGACACTGCGCTCCTGACAATTTACATGTTTGCAAGCTACACATGCCGTCACTGCCGTGCTTTTTTGAATCTGGATTTGCCGATAATCCGCAGCCGCTACATCGACAACGGCGAGGTGCGTTTGGTGGTGAAGCCCATCGATATGGCCGAAACCCCCGACATGATGTCGGCTCTGCAACTGGCTTCCTGTATGAACCAAAATGGCAATGCCGACGGCATTCTGGAGCTTCTTCTTTCCGACCCTTCCGCGGTTTATACTGATGAATTC
>Ga0310690_10012577_pt1 | contig 10379 bp, 5 predicted proteins | sample AusTroGonzalo_MG_2_FD_207661 | JGI IMG/M metagenome (GOLD analysis project Ga0310690, IMG submission 207661) | Bovine rumen microbial communities from tropical cattle in Woodstock, Queensland, Australia - Gonzalo_04 (v2) (version 2) | ecosystem: Host-associated > Mammals > Digestive system >...
ACAGAAACCTCTGACGGGTTCCTTGTAGTGGGGGACGGTAACGGCAGCTACGTGTACGTGGGCGAAGACGGCACTCCCAGCAAGTTTATCGCGAAGAATCCGGTGGACCGTACCGCCGAAGAAAAGGCTTTTTTGGACGGATTAAATCAGGAGGCGGTTCATCAGAAACACCAAGAACTGAATGGTGGCCGATTTCCCGATGAAGAAGGACTGAATAACGAGACCTTCACCCATACGCCTGTGATGGCGTACAATCAAGATGGCGTGTCCGCCATGATGCTGCGCCGCCCGGTTTCTGAAAAGTGGACGAAGGGTGAACGCTGGTTCCCTGTGCTTTTGATTAGCACAACCGATAAATCTGCAGGTGATTCGGCGGAATTTTCCAATTTCTTGAACCAGCCGGGTTATAGCAAAAACAACAATATCGGAAGCCTGCGCGACTATTTCTTGTATGTGTCCGACAGCATGTTCTCTCCGCATTTCGATGTGTATCCAATCAAGATCAACAAGGCGTTGACGGACTATGGTAGGGGCGATAACTTTAATGAAGGCCAATTTACTGCCGATGGCGTTTCGGCGCTAGCAAATCGTGCCGATTTCAAGGCTGTTGCCGACAAGTATTGCTCAAGCGGTAAAAATGTCGACGGCTTTATCTTCTTGTTCCCGGGCATGGAAGAAGACGCCCTTAAGCAAAGCAGTCTGTTCTGGGGACACCAGTTCTGGATGCAGTCGAACGGGTCTTCGACGGGGTGGTTCCCCTCGGCGTATAAAGCGGGCGGCTACACCTTTGACAAGTATTTGTTTATTGCCCAGTATGCAGACGGCTCCAGAAATTCAAAAATCAACAAGATGGGAATCTTTGCCCATGAGTTCAGCCATGTGATGGGCTTGAATGACCATTATGGCAAGGATGCGAACAACAACCAGGTCGATGGCCCGAGTGTCTATGACATTATGTCGCTGGGTATGTACAATGGTTCTACGCTGAACGAGGGCAATGCGCCCATGGGCTATTCCGCCTACGAAAAAGAAATCATGGGCTGGTTAAAGCTGAAAGAACTTGAACCCGATAAAACGTATTCGCTCAAGAAGTTGAGCCGGATGGAAGCTTACTCCGTTACGAACCCAAACCAAAACGACGAATACTTTATCGTTGAATACCGCCCTGCGGAATCCTATGATTCGTACATAAAGAATGCTTTGGGTTGGGGTGCCCGCTCCAGTGCCAATGGCGTGTACGTGTGGTATATTGATTTTGACCAGAAGATTTGCGTGAATAACAATAACGCGAATGGCGACATTAACCACCAGCGTGTGGCCATTGTGGCCGTGCAGGGCGCTAAGGGCTATTATGCCAACTTCACGTACGTGAACAAGAATGGCAAGGCTTCTGTGCCGGGCGTTTACAACATTGTGCTGGACGGTAATGACAGGGCTTGCTTCACCACGGCGCAGGGGATGTCTTTGTCGGCTTGCCCCGAAGAGGAATCCAGTTCTTCTGTAGCAAGCTCCAGCAGCGAAGCTAGCTCTAGCAGTGTTGCAAGCTCCAGTAGTGCAGCCAAAAGTTCCAGCAGCTGGAGTTGGACTAGGAGCTCTAGCAGCGTGCAGGTGTCTTCGAGCAGTGTCGCTTCTAGCTCCAGCCAGGCGGTTGTGGTGTCTTCTTCTAGCGCCGAGGGGCCGCAGTCCAGTTCGTCTGTTATGAGCATTGTCGATGCCGGCGCTACTGTACCGCAGGTGCAGTACACGCTTGAAGGTCGTATGCTCCACGTGCTGGCCGATGTGCCGGGCGTTAAGGATGTGCGCCTGTTCGATATGCAAGGCCACTTGCTCTATTCGGAACAGTTCACTGGCAGCGCGGTGACGCTTGACCTCACTAGCATTAGTCGCGGCGCCTTCGTGGTGCGCTTAACGGCCGGCAATAAGACGCTCGCTGTAAAGCGCTTGCAGTAATCGCCTATGGTAATGCCGTAAACAAAGTCGCATAACAAGTGTCGCAAAAAATAAGCCCGTCCGGATAAATCCGAATGGGCTTAGGTTTTATTAGAATAAGATTTTATTTCGCGATTTTGAGTCGAAGAGTTTTTCCGGCAGTCGTTTTTGCGATGAACGCTCCGCCGTGCTTTACGAGAGCCTTAGTGCTGGAGCGAAGTTCTTGCGTTCCCGCTGCTCGGACTATGCCAATGTAGCCCCCGTTCATGTCGAAGATTCGGTAGTTTTCTGCTTCGGTTGGCGCCTTGAATTTTGATACTGCGGACGGGGGACAAGATTCTTCGCCGTCATGGCAATCTGAATATTTCTCGAACATGAAGTAGTCTACGTCCATCCAGGAGCCGGTCACCGTGAATCGCAAGATGTGTTCGCCTGCGTTAAGCGTCACATTTGCACTGACCATGCCGTAATCGTCGTAGTTGTCGTCGCCTTCGTTCTTGGGGACAGAAATCACGTCGGTGATGTTCTTGCCGTCTAAAGACATCTGGAAACTGGAGGTTTCGTTTGCGGAAGCGACTGCGGCTACGAATTTGTAGTCGCCAGCCTCTTTCACATTCACGCTATATTCGAGCCATTCGCCTTCTTGGTTGTAGCCTACGATTACTCCGGTTGCTTTCTTGTAAAGGTCAACGCCGGTGCCGTCGCGGTAATCGGAATCTCCATGGTTTTCAGAGTCGTTTTCTTTGTAGGAGTCGTTGCCGGAACCCACGCCTGGAATGTCGAAATCTTCGGCTTCGATTTTGCCGGGAATTTCAAATGCAGTGCCCTTGAAGGGCTGTTGCGGTACCGGTTCTACGGGGGCGCGGTTTACGGCCTTGAGCATCTGTTCGGCGTAGCGCTTGCCGAAGGTGACGTAGGCGTCGTGATTAAAGTGGTAGCGGTCCACGCCGTTTCCGCCGAGGCCTTCGGAGGATGCGTAGTAGGTGTTGTCCATGGAGTTCGGGAGCTTTGAAACGCGGTCGGAATAGCAACAGCCCGAGCGCAATAGCTCACCTGCCACGAAGGGCACCGTGTCAGAACTCATGTTGAGTGCGGTGAGAATATCGTCGCGGGTCTTCTTCACGATTTTCGGCCAGTCGGAATATCCGCCGTCAGTTTCGCCCTGGTGAAAGATGAACCCCTTGATGACGCCCACTTCTTGGGCCTTCTTGGCGATGTCTACAATGGTCTTGTAAACGTTACCGTCGCTGGCGTATTCCTTGGCGTAATTTTGCAGCCAGGTTTCTGCCGAGGCGAGGTAGCTTGCGTATTGATCTTTGTCGAAAGCCTTGATGCTTGCGCCGCCAATGGCAACCGGAATAATGCCAATGGTGACATCGGGCATGCTGTCTGCCATGGTGCGGCCGAACCAGTCTGCAATAGAAATGGTGTTGCCGCAGTTAAAGAGCGAGGGCACGGCGGGGTAGACTTCGCCTAGGGTGTTGCGCCCCTTGCCGCTGCACTTTTGCGTTGCAAAAATTTTGAAGCGCGGGTGCTCAGCCTTGTCGGCGCTTTGTGCGTCGGCGGTGCCGCCCATATTGGACTGCCCGTAGGCAATGTAAATGTGAAAATTCGGGTCCGGAGCCGCGTGGAGTAGCCCGAACGTGGAAAAGCCGAGGGCAAATGCTGCCCCGGCAATAACTTTAGGAAGTTTGCCAAACATACCAATCCTTTATTGTTAACAACCCTATATGAATTTATACTCGGGATTGGGTCAAAAATCGGCTGTTTAGGCGATGATTATGGATTTTTTGTCAAAATTGATGCATTTGTTGCGGGCCGAGGGCCGAACTTTTTGAATTATATTTAGGGCAAGGTTGTTTAAATAAGTGCCTCTGAGGTTAGAGGCGCTAAAGGGTTGTTATGAAAAGACGCATCCTATGGACTGCGGCAATGGTCGCTTCCGTGTCTTTGGTTTCGCCGTCGTGGGCTAAAACGCTTCCGACTGCTACCGAAATGTTCAATCAAATGGGCTTTGGCATCAACATCGGTAACACGATGGAGGTTCCGGGCAATCCGACCGGTTGGGGCAACAAGTTCCCGACGGAGGCTTACATCGATTCGGTGAAGGCGGCCGGATTCAGCACCATTCGCATTCCCTGCGCTTGGGATAGCCACGCAAAAGACGGCGCCATAAACCAGAGTTGGATGGACTCGGTGCAGACGGTGGTGGATATGTGCATGCGCGCGGGGCTGGTCACGATTCTCAATATCCACTGGGATGGCGGTTGGCTCGAAGGGAACCTCAGTGACGACAAAAAAGACGAGGTGAATGCCAAGCAGAAATCGTACTGGACGCAGATTGCGACGCACTTCAAGAATTACAATGAGAACTTACTTTTTGCGAGTGCGAATGAACCCGCTACTACTGACGAAAATTACAAGCACGAAACTGAAATCCTGATGACGTACCACCAGACTTTTGTGGATGCGGTGCGTGCCACGGGCGGCAATAACGAAAGCCGTACGCTGATTATTCAAGGGCCTTCAACCAGCGTGGACCGCAGCTGCGAAGTCATGCCGGTGGATAAGCTTCCGAAAGATAAGATTGAAAACCGCTTGATGGTGGAGGTGCATTACTACGATCCCTACACTTACACGCTCATGAACGAGCCTGCCGATTGGGGCGCCATTGTGCAACCGCAGTATTACTGGGGCACGGGCGACAATCTCGCGACTGGTGACGATGTGGTGTACAACTGCGGATACAACGCTTGGGCGAATGCCATGGGTGATCCCTGCACCGGCGATCGTATGGATGACCAGTTTGGCAAAATGAAGGCGACTTTTGTGGACAAGGGCGTGCCGGTGATTATCGGTGAATTCGGTGCCAACGACCGCGTAGGCGTCTTGACGGGCGACAAGTATGCAAAACACCGCAAGGGGCGTCTTGAGTATTATGACTACCTGATGAATTCTGCAAAGAAGAATAAGGTGGTGCCCATTGCTTGGGATACGGGTCACGAAGGCGAAAACAACATGACCATTATCCGCAGGCAATCAGAACCCGATGGATCCATTTTCGATATGGAAGTGCTGAACATTATGCGCAAAGCTTACGGTTTGGGCGACTACGTGAATACGGGAATTACCCATGTCGAAAACTTTGTAGATAGTGGAACCGAAGTGATAGCCGTGCGAAACGGTGGCGTTACAAGTTCCTTTGGCAGCGTCAATCTCCGCCGCGAAGGAACTATGCTTTATGCAACCGGAAACATCAAGTTGTTCGATACAAACGGCAACATGCTCCGTAGTGGTTCGACCGAACTTTCTCTGCAAGGTTTACACCAGGGCGTTTACATTGCTAAAAGCGGCAACAAACTGCTGAAAGTGAATTTGCGCTAAGGCAGTTTGCTGTGTGCAAAAAAAGACTCCTCGGCATTCGCCGGGGAGTCTTTGATGGGGGTGGATTAGGAGGTCCTTGTTTATTTCTCGTAGTAAGTCATGCCGTTGGGGAGCGTAATTTCGGTCATGTCGCTCACGTCAACCTGAGCAACAGAGCCGACATCTCCGCCGTAGACAATCATGCTGCCGCTTGTGCTGGGCTTGAATGCTGCATTGCTTGTGCCGTAGGCGGTGCCTGCCGTGTAGCTTGTGGCGCTGCACTTGGGGTATTCTTCGGTGCGGCTGCCGAATCCGAGCAGTACGCCGCCGGTAATGCTGAATCCGCTATCGGTATCGATGAGGCCGCCAGCCATATTGGTGGAGCAAGATCCCGAGCTGTTGCCGCCCTGATTGCCGCCTTGGCCCGGTGCAAACATCATTCCGCCGCCGTTGCTAGTGCCAATTTCCAGGAGCAATACGCCACCGCTCATGGTCGCTGTACCGTTTGCGTCAAGTACATCGATATCATTGCCTGCTGCGTAAAGGTAGTGGTAACCACCGCTGATGATAATGTAGCCCTTGGAGCTGCTAGCCATGCCGCCGGGGCCGCCTCTGCCGCCCCACTGGGAACCGCTTTGAGAGTTTGCGTCTGCGGAGCCTCCAGCCGCATTCCATGCGTCATCGCTTGCGACCGTTGCGGTCATGCCGCCTTCGGCCCGAATGTAGAATGCTTCGATGCCTTCGACTGCCTTGGTAATGTTCACGGAACCATCAGCAATGCGTAAGGTGGAATCGGCGTGAATGCCGTCGTCGCCAGCAGAAATCGTGGTGAGGCCGCCGTTAATGTAGATGTTCAAGTTGGAATGTAAGCCGTCGTCAGCCGAGGTGATGTTGGTAATGCCGCCGTTGATGTAAATGCGGTTATCGGTGACGATGCCTTTGCCCTTGCTGGTAACGTTGATGAGCGGAATCGATGTCGAGTCGGCGACAAAGATGTAGTTGAAAGCCTGGATACCGTCGTCGCCGGCGTTGATTTCGAATTCGCCACCCGTAATGACAACGATTCCCTTGTTTTCGGTGATGGTGTTTGCATCTTCGCCTTCGTCGCTCTTGATGCCGTCGCCGTTTGTGGCGGTGAGGGTGAAGTAGCCGCCTTCGATGGTGACGGAGCCCTTGCCCTTGATGGCGTGGTTCTTTGCTGTGACGGTAATTCCCGGCAGGTCGCGGATGCGCAAGTCATTGCTGCACTGGATTCCGTTGTTGTAGTTTCCGGTGACGGTCAAGTCGCCGCTGCCTTTGATGGTGAGGTCGTCTTTGGCGTATACGGTTGCGTTGGTGGTATCGTTTGTGCCGTTTGCCTTGGTGTAAGACTGTGTGCGGGTTGCAGCGTCTTCAAGGGAATTCTTGGTGCCGTCAACAAGCATCAAGAAAACCTTTTCGGCGTTTTGCACGTAAAGGGGAGCGTCCGTTGCGCTGGCGAGTTGCAACTCATTCAAGTACAGGTAGACTTTGTCTGTACTGCCTGCGTTTACGATTACCTGGTTGTCGCTTGATTTGCCGGTAAGCTGATAGTTGCCCGCGCAATAAATGGTCACCACTTTTTCTTTTTCGGAAACGCAGCCGTTGTCGTTTTCGATGGTGGTCGTGCCATTGTCAAAAGTGATGACCGGATCGCCCGAAATTTCAGAAACGTCAACAGGTTCCGAAACTTCTGGCTCGGAATCTTCTTGGGTAACGGTCGGGGTGCTCGGAGTGGATGGCGTCGAAACTGGCGTAGATTCGCTGGTTTCACTCGTGGAATCTGTTACCACGGTGCTCTCGGCTTCGGTCGTCGTAGTTGCGTTGCTGCTGGAATCGCCACAGGCGCAAAGTGCAAGCGCGGTGCCGCAAACGAATAATGTCGATTTCAGTAATTTCATAAAACACCCCTTTGTTTTTCATAAAATTACCTCTGTCAACAACAAGAAAAAAGTGACAAAAAGTTGTCACTTCGTTATGCTTGTATTTGATTTGGAACGAAAATTCCCGTATGGGGCAATTCGTTCCGCTTACTGTTCGATTCTATTTCTAGAGTCCGGTGTAGCTGAACGATTTGTGGCCGAGCTTTTGTCCGCAACTGCTGACAAATACCGCTGTCAACTTGCCGAGGCGAATGCCTGCAAGGTTTCCGCCATTTTCGCCAAATTCACGGACGAGATTGCCCTGCAAGTCGAATAAGCGGACCTTCGTGCCTTCGGGGGCGCCGAGTACATGCAAGAAACCGTTAGATACATACATGTTCATTGACGGAGCGAGACGATTCATCTTCAATGCCGTCAATGATGTGTCTTTCTTTGATGTATCCTTTACGGTTGTGTCCGGCTTGGCTTCTTCGTACGGGAGCGACGGGGTTTCCCAATCGATCCAGTCCGCATAGTTGTCAATCTTGAATCCCTTGCCGTTCGAGGGTTTCACATGGATATCCGTATTGGCGCTCTTGTTGCGTAGGAACTTGTCGACAAATGCTGTGACCGATTGGTTCTGGCTGCTGGCGGCTTGGCAGTGCTCGTGATTGCCGGTAAAGTCAAAACCGATGCGGTCTTCGATGCCCATGGCCTTCCATACTTCGGTGGCGGCCATTACGGACTTGTAGCCCGATTCGTCGCCGAGCCATTCGTAGCCGGGGTTACCGAGCGCAATCACTGCGCGCGGGGCAATCATCGCGATGAGTTCGTGATGGTCGTGGGGGAGCTTGTACGGATCCTGACGTTGCAGGCTCTGCATGAACCAGCTGTAGTTCGTGTTGTCAATCTTTTCAATGTTCGTGCCGCGACTGGCGAAGTCCGCGGAAGTTCGCCAAGAGTTGATACCGCCGCCGCCCGATTCCTGGGCGATGGTGAGTGTCACGCGTTCGTCGAAGGCGCCAGCAAATAGAGCCATCTTGCCTGCGTAGGAGCAACCCGTGACCGCAATCTTGCTCATGTCCAGGTGGTATTCGTCGGCGATTTGGGCGAGACCATCGATAAGACGGCTAACGCCCCATGACCATGCGGAATAGTCGCCGTTGGAATTCTTGTTCCCGTAGAACTTGTAGAAGCCCACGTTCGTGTCCTTCTGGCCGTTCATGGAGTATTTGGCCACTTGGTCATGGCTGAAAGGTACTTGCACAAAACCGCTGAAAAGGCTTGAAGAGAGCGAACCCGTGCCACTGTTCATGCCGATGATAATGGGGTGCGGGCCATTGCCCGAAGGAATGCTGAACTTGGAGGTGATTGTTGCGGTCTTGCCGCCCTCCTTGACGGTGACGGTAAGGGTTCCGCCACTATACGTCGCGCTCACGTCTGCGGGAATCGGTTTTTCGCCGATTTCATATTTTTCGATATCCGCCTTGATTTCGTTACGACGCTTGCTCCAGTCGCCATACTTGGTGACTTTCGAACCATCGTGGAATTCGAAGGGGTTCGGCAGCTTCTTGTTCGTCTTGAGTTCGCCTGCGGTGGCGCCCAAGTCCTTGCCGCGGTTTTCGCTGTCAAAGTTGAGCGGTACCTCTGCTGCTATCGCAGAACATAAACCAAAAAGAAGCACCGAGTAGAGGCTCTTTTTCATCTTTTCACTCCTTACGCCAAACACGCACACCAATCCCATTGTGTTAAGTAACACCATTTATATGTGTTGTTTTAAATATATGTTTGAACGCTATGGACCAAACCGTATAAAAACTTTTACTGTGGACAAATGTGTCTACACCCCGCACAAGATTATACGGGGTTTTTATTAAAATTTTTGAGTTTTTTATTGAATTTTGTCCACACCCTCAAATACGATGTCGTCGATTTGAAGGAACGTTCCGCTTTTGGTGTATACGGAGAAAAAGCCTATTTCGGTCGCGATATCGCTGAAATGGACCTGGTAGCTGTCGTCTCGTATGGCTTCTTCTCCTGGGCGGAAAACGATTTCGTGCCAATTTTCGTTGGCGTTCCCTTTCCATAGAACCCTGCTATACACATTCGGTTCTACTTCCTTGTAATGTTCTAGCGTCACATAGAAATTGCAGTCACTGCGGACCTTCATGCGGATTGCTGTAAGGCGGGACATGTCGTAGTAACCTGTGTCGAGCCCAAGGTGTGTGCTGATCATTACGAAGCCGGTATCGGAAATATCGAATTTGAGGGAAAGATACTTGTTGTCGTCTCCTTCAATCGCGCCGGTAAAGCCGATGGTGGAATCCGGGACAATGAACTTTGCGTTGCCGACAGGGGTGTAGTGCCAGCCGGAATTAGGATGGTCCTTTGCAAAGTTGTTCAGGCTATCGCCATCGTCGAAATCCTCGAAGACATATTCGCGGGTCAATTCCGGGATGCGCATGAGCGTATCGAGAGAAGTACCCGCATCAAGCGAAACATCGGCAACGGGATGGTCCCACATAACGACGGTATATTTTCCCGACGGGACATGCGGGAACACGAACTCGTTCCCTTCTTGCCTTGCATAGTAGGGGGATGAGTCTAGCAAGACTGAACCCAACGAACTCGCTGCAGTCGAGTCTTCGGCCCCGGTGCGCACCGTAAGCGAAACGGACGGCAGGAGTTCGATTTCATCTGCCATGGAATCCGTCGCATCGAGTTTAGTCCACACCATGAGCGAGGAATCCTCGCCAGCAATTCCCTCGACATAGCACCTTGCATTCTGGCACTGGTCCAGTCGAGTCTCGAACTGCACCATTCCGGAATCATCCGCAGTGGCGGTTTCGAGCGCGGAGACATAAGACGGAAGGAACTGCGTCACGTCTTGAACCGTTCCTTCTCCGGACTGTCGTTCCGAGGAAGCGGCGCCAAGACGCTGGTACAAGGTAACGCGCGCCTGCGGCACCGGCCTGTGCGCCCCGTCAAACGCAACGACGGCAATCCCGTTCGTCGTTTCGCTCGTAGCTCCCGCAGTTTCGGGCCCGCTATCGGAACAGCCCAAAAACGCAGCCAGCATAAAGCCGAACGCGACACAGGCCGACAGGCGGGACTTCATCTCCTGAAACACTCTCATCGTTCTTCCTTTTTCATCATCGGGAACAACTGGAAATTTAATTGATAAACGCTGTCGCAAATCTGAGAGGG
>Ga0310690_10012578_pt1 | contig 10379 bp, 18 predicted proteins | sample AusTroGonzalo_MG_2_FD_207661 | JGI IMG/M metagenome (GOLD analysis project Ga0310690, IMG submission 207661) | Bovine rumen microbial communities from tropical cattle in Woodstock, Queensland, Australia - Gonzalo_04 (v2) (version 2) | ecosystem: Host-associated > Mammals > Digestive system >...
AACGATATTACATTAGGTGCTCACGATGAAGTAAATAGTGCTCCTAGTGGCATTTCAGTTAGAAATACTGCTGGAACGGTTACTGCTTATGCTCCTAATCCTGCGAATGATGCAAATGATACTAGAATAGCTACTACTAAATGGGTTAAAGACAGGGGTTATATTACTTCTTCTGGAAGTATTACTGGAAATGCAGCTACGGCTACCGCTTTTTCTGCAAGCAAATCTGTCACGCTTACAGGAGCCGTCATAGGCACGGCGTCTTCTACTGGCGGCTGGAGCATTCCGACGACACTGAAAACTTGCATTGGAGTTTGCGAAGGCGAGGCTAGAACAGACTGCTACTACAAAATAGCAAGCGGAAGCATATCTGGAGTATATAACCATCACGACATTGTTATTCTTATACAGGACGTAGTTAGCGGTGCCAGAGTTGGATTATGGCATATCCATCTTAATGCTGGAAGCACTGGTGGGGTATTTTCTTCTGGCTCATCTAGATTTTTATGTGCAAACGGTCTTAATACAAACACTTTTTATGTTGTTTACAAGAGCAATTCTGGAAGTACAGTAAACTATGAATTGTGGGTGTATCTGCCATCTAGATACACAGGCTACAGGTTTACCGTGCTTTCAGAAGCGCAGAGAACTAACAAGACCGTAGCAGATTTGCTGACGCTTGTAGATGCAGATACTACAGGGGGATCAACCAGCCTTCCTTCCGGCTACACTGCTTTGACCACTACATATGATGTTTCGGTAACGCAGAACGTATCTACTGCAAACAATACATATCCTATTCTGCTTTGCCCAACTGCAAATGCCACAGCGAATCAGGGCGATAAGACGTCAATATTTCCTAAATCAGTCAAAGTAAATCCTTCGACCAATGCGCTTTATGCCGATAGGCTGTATGCTACCAGCGATAAAGTTATCAGCGGGAATGGGTTATATGATACAACCAATACCGGCTCTATGTTTATTTGTGGCGGTTCGAGCATATCTACCAGTTCGCATATAAATATTACTGGGTATCAGAATACCGGCACGGCTACTTTTCTGCTTCGGGCTTTTTCTCCTTCTTCACAAGCTACGTCTACATATGCCGATTTGTCGCTGGGCTATGCCGGAACGCTGAAATGGAATGGACAAACTGTCCAGACTTCTTCCGACGAAAGGCTGAAAACTCCTATTTCTCCTGTAGACGATGGTGTTCTTGATGCGTGGGCCGATGTGTCTTGGGGGCAGTTCAAATTTCTCGACGCCGTTGAAACCAAGGGAGACGATGCGAGATTTCATGTCGGCCTGATTGCCCAGAAAACAGACAGAGCCTGCAAGAACAGGAACGTAGACATCCGCAGGTACGGTATTCTTTGCCATGACGAGTGGGAAGACGAATACGTGGAAGAAGACGGAGAGCAAGTCCTCTACACGAAGGGTGGAGACCTTTGGATGATCCGCTACACGGAAGCCCTCTGCATGGAGGCGGCCTACATGCGGAGGGAAAATGCGCGTTTGAAGGCGCGGATCGCCGCGCTGGAGGAAAGGCTCAATGGCTAATAAGTACATCGGTTGGCCCGACTGGATGCCCGCTCCGCAGCAGGATTCTTTCAGCATCCAGCCGGAAGACAGACGCCTCACTACGGAGACGGAGGCAGGCTCCATCATCCGCTACCAGTTCGACACGGACGTCAACGTCGCGGAATGCACGCTGATTCTCAACCGGGTGCAGGCGGCGTGGTTCGAGCAGTTCGAACGGGACATTCTTCGGCAGGGCAGCGTCTGGTTCGACTTCCCCCTATGGATCGGCGGCGAAGTCGTCTACGAATCGTGCCGCTTCAAGACAAGGCCAAAGGCGGGAAGCCTGATCGGCCTGCATACCACCTACACGTTCTCGTTGTATGTCTCAAAGAGGTCGCAGCTTGCTTTCCCGCCATGTCTGGCTGAAGTGTTCGTCTGCTGGCCGCCGTGCTTCTTCTTTGATTTTGACGACGCGCTCCGAAGAGTGCTGGGCGTTTTGTCGCATGTTACAGAAGCTAGGCTTACAGATGCTTTGACAATGCCGGAAGCATAGCGCAAATTTCTGAAACTAGACTCAAGTCTGGAGGTGAATGATGGCTACTCCCTGCTCCAACAATCCCGATGAAGTCATATCCAAAGTTGTCGATGCAAAGGCTAATGCAGACAAGTTCGACAAGTTTGTCAACGGAACTCAGACAGAAAGCGTGCAGCTCGGCACTGGCTCGGCAACGCCCACGATACGCAACGTCGTGCATCAGATGTACTCGGCAGCCGCTTCGCTCCCTGATGCCGACGTTAGCGGAAAGTTCGCCGCCACGGTAAGTGGAGAAGGAGAACCAATCTTGAGAACTTTGGCAGAACGCTTTGCAGACTGGATCAACGTGCGCGACTTCGGCGCACTGGGCGACGGCTCCGACGACACGGACGCCATACAGGCCGCGCTGGACTATGCAAACGAGGACGGCGACAACCGCCCCGTCGTGGCTTTCGGCGATTTCGTCATCACAAAAACGCTGGAGATGGGAAGGCCGGAACAGACGAGGGAGGACGAGCCGCAGCAGGCATTCTACTTCGGCAACTTGATCTGCGGCAACGAGGATAACCCGTGGCAGGGCGAAAGCACCGATCCCGCCGTTCACTTTACTGCGTGGCGGGGCATCCTCCACATAGACAAGATCAGCTGCCGGAAGCAGTGCGCGGGGTTGTTTGTCGATACATACGGTGCAGAGATTGTCAACCCGGCGATCTATTACTTTGCAGTCGATACCTACGGTATCAAATGGTCTTTGGGCGGGAACATCATCTGGAACCCCAAAATCCAGCACGACAGGTCTACGGAAAACGAGAATCAAGGGAGGATCCCCGGTATCCTCTGCTCTGGCATAGATTCCAAGGTTTTCGGCGGCATCATCGGAAACTGCTCTCCCGGCATCGACATCACGTCTGGGTCACTCAACTTCTTTCACGGCGTTCACATCTACTGCGGTTCGACAATCGACGACAGCCCGTCAGTCACGGATCCCGTTCTTGTCAAAAGCAGCACCAGCAACGTGAACTACCTGTTCAACTGCTACTACGACAGCGGGCATATAGATATCTACAAAACAGGGCTTCGCCTGAGTGGCGGGCATTATCTAAAGAACAATTCTATTGCGACAATAAACGGCCCTCTTATCAGATGCTATGCAGAAGACAACACTGGGAACTTCGCAAACATGAATGTGTTCAACATTCACAACGCGAAGGCATGTTTCAACGATGGGGACGGGCATCCCATACCCGCTTCTTTTGACTACAGCTTGATCAACGACCTGACAATTGGAGGCGGACAGGAATTTCGATACGAGCGTCAGACGAAGCTGATTCTTCCGAATAACTACAATACCGCTTTTGAAGCTGTGTATAAGCCAGCAGGAGAAATCCGCAAAGAGTATTATGTTGGAGGAATCCCTGAAGTAGAAGAAGGAGAAGATCCTGCACAAAAGGGCGTCAGAATCACATATCTTGACAACGCCATCCGCATCTGCGACCCGGCAAGCGGCAACAACGGTCTTATTTATCCGGGTGCCCGCATCCGTCTGGGCGGCGGTTCTGCTGGCATCAGCGAAAGCGCCGACAACGGGGGGCAGACATGGATCTGGGCCAACGCGACCGTGCATCTGGAATGCGCCGGAAACTACACGCCCCCGCCAGAACCGGGTTCGCCGGAAGAAGCCGAGTATGTGCCGTCAGCAGGCCACGTCCGTCCGGGCGTAGACAATTTCGATCTGCTAGGCACGTCAAGCCGGAGGTGGAAGGAATTTTTCTGCGCCAACGGGACTATCAACACGTCCGATGAGCGGAGCAAGCAGCAGGTTGCAGACATTCCAGAAGCAGTGTTCCGCGCATGGGGCAAGGTGAAGTTTCAACAGTTCAAATGGAACGATGCTGTGGCGGAAAAAGGCGAGTCTGCACGGTTCCATACTGGCGCTATTGCTCAGCGGATTGTTGAAGCCTTTGAGTCTGAAGGGCTGGACGCCAGTGCATATGGCCTGCTGTGCTATGATGAGTGGCCTGCCGAGACGCACACCGTGACGGTTGTAGATAAGGAAGCCGTTGTCGATGAAGAGGACAGGACTGTGGAACCTGAGGTCAGCCACGTTGAAACCGTAGTCGAACCTGCGGGCAGCAGATACTCCCTGCGCTACGGCGAATGCCTGTGCCTCGAAGCTGCCTACCAGCGGTGGAGGCTGGAACAGATCGAGGCGCGTCTGAACGAGCTTTCCGGCAATAGCCCCGCGCCATCCGGCGCTTCACCCGACAACCTCTAAACTACAGGCAGTTCCAATGGCAGAAGAAACCGTAAAGCTTACCGCCGATGCCGTCTGGCAGGACGGAACGCCGTTCAGCGGCTAGGAATCATTCCGCGCCTTCGGGCGTATCATTCAATAACCTTTAACAACAGGAGTTCATCATGGCAGAAATGCCCACCATCATCGAAACTGGTAAAAACAACGACAATAGCTGGGGCAACGGCCCGTGGGGCGCTGGCGTCGGCGCTTTCATCGGCTCCATGTTCGGCAACGGCGGCTTCGGCGGCTGGGGCTGGGGCAACGGCGGCCGCGCCATGCAGGCTGGTGCCGACGTCGCGATGGCGAACCAAATGGAGCATGTTTCTAACCAGATCCAGCAAGTCGCCATTTCCAATCTGCAGAGCGCCAACGGCACCCAGATGCAGATCGCGAACACGGGCAACGCCCAGACGGTCGCGACTATGCAGGCCCAGAATGGCATCCAGCAAAGCCTGTGCCAGCTCGGTGGCCGCCTCTCCGGCGAAATCGACACCACCGGCGACCAGATCACCGCCGCCATCGGCGTTAACGCCCAGATGATGGCTGACCGCCTCTGCGGCCTCAACCAGAGCGTCATCACCCAAGGCTATCAGGGTCAGCTGCAGACGAAAGACGTGCTCACCCAGCTTCAGGGCCAGCACGCCGACCTCAAAGCGACCATTATCGAGCAGGGCTGTCAGGACCGCGAGACCATGCGCGAGATTGCCGCGCAGGCCGTTCGCGACAAGCTTGCCGAAGCCCAGGCGAAGATTTCCCAGCTCGAAACCCAGGGCAATCTGACCGCGCAGCTCCAGAACCAGACGCTCTACTTGATCTCCCAGCTCAAGCCCACGACCACCACGGCCGCTGGCGCGTAGCCTCTCGGCACAGCAATCCGAACGGGGCTTCCTTCGGGAGGCCCCGCATCTCAACCAGGAGGAAAAGCACATGATGTACATCTTCAACGGAAACAGCGACCACGAAGCGGAGCGCGGGGCCGACAGCGCCCCATCCTACCAGAAGCGCGAGAGGCCGAAGGACTGGGCATACATGGAGCAGTCCGGCAAAGTCCTCCGCGTCATGCCCGACACATGGAAAGCCTATCCTCAAGACGAAAAGGGCAGGATGGACATCATCAAAATGGAGTACGGCGAGCTTCTGAATGCCAAGACGCCGGAGGAGATCTCCCACGAGCTTGTCCATCTTGGCAGTGCCACGCTCCACCTCTGGAGGCTGTTGAACCATGCAGAATAGCGCGTTTCAAGCTGGACCGATGCCCGACCCGCTCATCAAGGCCCCTTTCCTCCAGCAGCCCGCCGTCCCTGTCATGCAGACCCTGATGCTGAACCAGCTCGAAGGATGGACTCCAGTGGAGGAGTTCACGGACAGCACGGGCGTCCACTGGCAGCTCGCCAAGGCCGCCAGCGACTCCACCCGCGACATCCCCGATCCCAAGACGGTGCAGTTCGTCGGCGCATGGAACCACGAATTTCCGGCGAAGCTCTCGCAGAAAGTGTACGTCTACGCCGTGGAAGCCATCCGTCCTCCCCGCGTTGCCACGGAACAGCCCTCGATGCTCCTGTACCAATGGTTCTCCACGGTCAAGATGGATTTCAACCCAAGCATGATTACGGACAGGGAATGGCTCAAGGCCAACGTCTACGCGGCCCCGCTGGTGGACTCCCGCATGTCGAAGCTCCTGGCTATCTGCAAGGTCAAGGCTCCGGCACCGCAGGGACAGCAGACAGCGCCAGCCGAGGAAGACAAGCCTATCCGGGTCGAGGAGATTCTGAATGCCAATTGCGGACCTATGCCGAGAGATAAGAAGCAGAGCAGAGAAGGACGATAGGCCGTCCGAGCAGATATACGCCAGCCTCATGCAGACGGGAGCCCAGATGTACCTGTCGAAGCAGTGGCCCCGCGATGCCGTTATCGGCTTCTGCGCCAGCTTGGTGCGGTTCCTGGAGAACCAGACGCCGAAGCAGGAGCCGTAGAAACGCAGAAAAGCCCCCAACCGCAAGGAAGGGGGCTTTTCTTTTACGCCGTGGGCGTGCTGTCTGGGCGTCCTTGACGATGCCGCCCTACGAGCCATCTGACAAGCCCGCTCCTTAACAGTCACAGGTCACAAAAAAAGCGCCCCGCCAAGTCGGCGAGGCGAGGTGCAGGGGTGGTTCCGGCCTGCTCTCTGGCTGTGGTGCAGCCGTGGTGCAGGCGTGGTGCGGAAGCAGGGTTAGATGGTTGATTTTACTGGATTGGCCGTGGTCGGGGCACGGCAACTTCCGTCCGGCCTAACTCTCTGTTTTTTCTGGATCTGGAAGCTCTGGGCCGCACCATACTGCACCAAGGGACGCGCTGGCGGCCTTCTGGGCCTGCGGCATGGCGTGGGCGTAGGCTTTGAGCGTAGTTACTGGACTGGCATGGCCCAGGTTGGCCGCGACTGCGGCAACGTCAGCCCCCCGCTCAAGCGCGGTCGATGCCGAGATGTGGCGCAGAGCATACATGGGGAAAGACGGAAGCCCCGCTCTGGCGAATGCCCTGTACCACGTCGCGAAATAGCTCTGCACGGCATGGCCTCTGGAGTTCCGGCAGACATAGAGGCTTCTGTCCTGCCCATCGGAGCAGAACCGCGCCCACGCTTCGGCAAGATACTCCTTCACGGGATAGACGGTCTTCCATGCCTTGACCTTGCCCATCCAGACCTTGACCATGCCGTGCTGGAAGTCGAAAGCCGACCACTTGAGCCGGAAGAGCTCCGAGATGCCAGGTCGCAGGAAAAGCGCCAGTGCTGTCCGGCAAGCCCACTGGAGCCATTCCGGCAGATGCGGATAGATCTGCCGGAACTGGTCGAGGGTGCAGGCATGGGAGCCGTGCTCTGCCTGCAGGGGCTTGAAGCGCTCCCACGGGTTGCGGGAGATCAATTCTTCCTGAACGCAGTAGTTGAACACCGCCGTCAGCCTCTCGATCCATGCGTTGATGGTGACATTCGCGCACCCGCCCTCGCGGCAGCAGTCCCGCACCATGTTGAGGTCGCGCCTGTCCAACGAGTCCACAAACCTGTCGGCGATGCATTCGGCATAGCCTACCCTTCTCTTTGACCGTGGCTGGTCATCTCTGGCCCCGCCAACGAGCCAGCGATACTGCTGCTGGCCATGGGCGCACAGAGGCTTATCCTTGAGATACAAGCCCACGGCTTCGTAGACCGTCAGGCGGGAGCCTTCCCGCGCATCCTGCTTTTCCTGGTCTTCAAACTCATCTGCCTCCTCCTTGGTTTTGAAAGTTCGCTGAACCCACCTGTGCGGGCGTCTGGATGTGTCCTTGACCTTGGCGACCCACCGCCCATCACTCCGTTGATAGACGCTCATGCTACTGACTCCTCTTGGTGCTCCCGCACTGCTGGAGGAACCGCTGCCTGCCCTCTCTTGATAGGACAGATCTGCGGTCGGGTCTACGGGCCAGCACCTCCAGCACTTCGCGGGACTGCCTGCGGAGGTCTTCCAGCGCCTGCTCGTGGGCCATGATCTCCAGCTCCAGACGCCGAAGTTCAAGCACTGTCTCGTTAGCGTTCATTTCCTGCCCCATAAGAACCAGATGAGAAACCAAAACCAGATGACAACGCTCGTCACAAGCGTGTTGTCTTTAATCTGGTTGAGCGTCTTCAGAATTTCGCTAGCTGTCTGTGCGTCCATCTTTCTGCTTCTCCTTCCACTCACAAAGGTCCTTGAAGTCATTGAGCTCCCTGTCTACGGAGTCCATGGCCCAGGTACACCAGTGTGCGCTTGGGACGGTCGCTACAAGGGCTTCCAGGGCTCTGCGCAGAAGGACGGCCCGCTTGAGGCAGAGCTGGTATAGGGGCTTTGCATTCGAGTCCATCACGACCTTCCCTCGATTTCCCTCACGGCCTGGTTCCATGCTTTGACGGCATCCTTCCTTGTCGGCGCTGACGGCCCTGTTGCTCCGCACCCAAGGCACATGACAGCGTAGCTCACTGGGCTTCCCGTCTTCGGCTCCCCGTTTTGCTGGATAATCGTCAGACCGCACGGATATTTGCCACGATGCTCTACAACGCCAAGCCACGGACACGGCTCAAGCTTCATCCTGTACCTCCACCATTACGGTCTCCCAATCCTTGGTCTCGACCTTCGCGCACCGCCCGTCTCCAAGGTGGGCCAGAGGGCAGGCGAAGTACCAGCCCACGGGGCATCGCATCGACCAGACGTTTGCATGGTCCCTGCAGGCCTGCGCCAGGCCTTCGGCTGTGTGGCAGGCGTAGAGCGTCACGGTGACCTTATCGCTTTTCATCCGGCTCCTCCTTCGCCTTGGCGTGAGCGTACACGTCCGTCAGCCACCAGATATAGGCGCAGACCTCGTAGCTCTCCCTGCTTGTGAGGCAGATTTTCGACTGTTGCCCATCGGCGCAGAGCTTGAGCCTGTCGAGCGTCCGTGCCAGCACGATACCTGGTGCCTCTTCTTTCATAACCCCTCCTTCAACGGCCCTGCCGTCTCCATCAACCCCCTACGACTCTGCAGGGTTAGACGGCAGGGCCAGCTTCCACGGCGCGACTGCATTCGCGCCTTCTGGAGACCGCCTCCAGAATTCTTTGCCCTATGCCTTGGGCGAAATCTCTTCTGCCACGGCCTGCTCGGCTGACCGCTTCCAGCAGTCGGCGCAGTCAGGGCCACCGCATTCGCAGGCGTTTCCAGGCTCGATGTTTGGAGGGCAGTCGAGGATGGTGTGCGTGCGCTTTCCCAGAAAAGTGCAAAGCCACTCGACCATGCGCTTCTGCCTCAATACCTCCGCGACCAGCGCCACGCGCTCCTTGCTTCCCCACCGCTGGTGCTTCGCGGCCTGCTCCAGTTCGGCCCTCTCTTGCTCTGTCATACGACAACTGTCCTCCCGCCCCGCTCGACCACGACCAGACAGCCTGGGCGCAACTTCTGCCACTCGCCTGTCCATTCGTCCACGACCCAGCTCTTGCCGTCCATCTCGACGATAGAGATGCGGTCTGGATGTCCGATGCGATGCCAGAGGCGGTACGAGTCCCGAGGGCCGGACCAGTGGATGCAGCACTCCGGCACCCCGTTGGCGGGGTCATCGTCCCAGCGCGGGAGCTTCTTCACGGGCCTGTCTCTCATGGACATGTCGGCCTCCTATTCATACTTGACCACCTTCCCTTCCTTTGCGGCCCTTTCGGCCTCCTCGACCCATCCGGCGACATGGGTGCCCCCAAGAAAGAAGCACAGGCTTTTGAGGCTCTTGGCGAAGGCGTCTGTGTCGAGCGGTTTGGTCTGCTTCTGTTTGTTTTCAGTCTTGCTATTCTTCTTCTCCAAGCTCTTGCTCCTCGTCTTCTTCCTTGTAGGCCTGCTCGGCTTCCAGCAGGACCTCCATCTTGTGGACAACCTCGTCCATGAGGTCGCCAGCTTCGGCCTGCGCTATCAGGCCATCTCCTGTTCGGATGTCCCGCGACCGCGAGATAGCAAATGACAGCATCTCCGCTTGAAACTTGAGCTGGGCAAGTTCCTCCATGTCTTTCTCTCGTTGCTTATCCACTGTACTTATCCTCCTTTGCTAGCACGGCATCCCACATCTCAGCCGTGACGTCCTTACACATGCTGCGGAGCTTCGACGGCTTCTGCGGGGGCGTCCGTCCAAAAGGACACCCGCCCTTGGGGCTGCACGGCTGACCTCCCCATGCGGCGCTCCTGCACCGGATGGCCTTCGCCTTCGCTTCATCGCGCTCAGTCATGGTAGACGGCCTCTCTAAGCCAAGACGGCGTAGCCTCGACAAACGCATCGCAGACCGTGTGCCAGATCGGGAGCCTGTGGTTCCGGCGCTGTCGGTAGACATTCTGCATCACGGCCAAGGAACACGACCAGACGCGCCTCTGCAGGAAGGATTCCGGCAGGCGCTGCTTGAGCTCCAACAGGTAGTGCGTGTCCTTCGGATGGTTGCGAAGGCAGTCCAGCAGAATGTTGAGCTTGGCAAGCACGAAGCCGTCTATCTCGCCTTCGAAGTCGCTGGGCTCGAAGCTCCTGCCCATGGCGAGAAT
>Ga0310690_10012579_pt1 | contig 10379 bp, 7 predicted proteins | sample AusTroGonzalo_MG_2_FD_207661 | JGI IMG/M metagenome (GOLD analysis project Ga0310690, IMG submission 207661) | Bovine rumen microbial communities from tropical cattle in Woodstock, Queensland, Australia - Gonzalo_04 (v2) (version 2) | ecosystem: Host-associated > Mammals > Digestive system >...
CCGCTCGCGATTTTTACGGTGCCAGAGGCTGGACGGCGCATGTGGTTTGCAATCCGTGGGGCTTCACGGCTCCGGGTGAGCATCCTTCATGGGGCGCTACCAACACAGGCGGGGCTTGGTTGGCCTTGCACGCTTGGCAACACTTTGAGTTCACACAAGACACAGCCTTTCTGCAAGGAGCCTATCCATTAATGAAAGAAGCCGCCCTGTTTTTCCTTGATGCCATGATTGAGGAGCCTGAACATGGTTGGCTTGTCACCGCCCCGACCACCTCGCCTGAAAATGCCTTTTGGCTTAACGACAGCACTGCCGTCAGCGTGTGCATGGGTAGCACGATGGATGTGCAGATTGTCAGTGAGTTGTATGATGCAGTTTGCCAATCGGCGGAGATTTTGGGGGTCGATGAGACTTTTTCTGATAGTCTGAAAACTGCAAAATCGCATTTTCCACCTATGCAAATCAGTGAGCAAGGCTATTTGCAAGAATGGCTGAAAGACTATAAGGAAGTGGAGCCGCAACACCGCCATGTGTCGCATCTTTTCGGGCTTTATCCTGGAACGATGATTACTCCGACCAAGACACCTTTATTAATGGATGCTTGTCGTGAGACTTTGCGCCGCCGTGGCGACGAAGGCACGGGCTGGTCAAGGGCGTGGAAGATTTGTTTTTGGGCGCGCCTCGGCGACGGTGATCATGCTTATCAACTTTTGAAGAATTTGTTGCAACCTGCCATCGACAGTCTTGGCAACCATCATGCAGGCACTTATCCCAACCTTTTTTGCGCCCATCCGCCTTTCCAAATTGATGGCAACTTTGGCGGCACGGCTGGCATTGCTGAAATACTGGTTCAAAGTCATGACAGTTTCATCGAACTTTTGCCCGCCTTGCCTTCGATGTGGCAAAATGGTTCGTTCAAGGGTCTTTGCGTCCGTGGCGGTGCCATCGTGGATTGCACTTGGCGCAATGGCAAAGTGACACACGCATTTCTCACCTCACGCTGTGGTGGAACCTATCGTGTCCGCATGGATGGCGAAACGAAGGAGATTTATTTGAAACCACAGGAACGGGTTCGATTGCGTTGAGGCCAATTATGATAGGTAGAAATGCTTCTCTCGCAGATACGTAAAAGCTCGTTCAGGCATAAAATGCCTCACATCGCGCCCTTCTTTGATGCAGTTTCGGATGAAAGTTGAGGAGATTTCCAAAATGGGGGTTTCCAAAACGGTGACGGAAGGATGATTTATCAGCTCGCCGCCATCATAGCCCTCGCGGGGAAACACGAGGAGTTCGTAATTGTCGAGGATTTTTTGGTATTCGCGCCAACGGGGAAGGTTTTGCAGACTGTCCATGCCGCAGATGAAAACAAACTGGCAGTCAGGGTGTTGTTCAGAAAGGGCAGTCAAGGTATTAATGGTGTAGGACGGGGTAGGGAGGTGCATTTCGATGTCGCTGACGCAAAAACGTGGGTCGTCACCTACGGCCAATTGCACCATTTTTAGGCGCTCGTCGTCGTCCAAAAGGTCGGCTTTCTGTTTCAAGGGGTTTTGCGGCGAGACCACAAACCATAGCTCGTCCAAGTCGGAAAACTCAACGAGGTAGTTCGCCAGCATCACATGTCCGTGATGGATGGGGTTGAAAGAACCGGAATAGATGCCTACTTTTTTCAATTTTTTATTCTTTTAAGTAAGTGTTCAAAATTAAACTGCATGATTTTTGCCGCTTCGCGTCATTGCGAGGAGGAACGACGAAGCAATCTAGAGTTTAAGCTGATTGTCTGGACTGCTTCGTGCCTCGCAGTGACGCAAAGCGCGTCCTGTGTCTAGCGTTTTTTATGTAAACTAAATTTGCTCATCTACTTAATTATCAAGAATTTGAGAAATCGAAGAATCAATGAAACCAATCTATTTTTGAATTCCTTGGAATTTGAGGCATAAATCGCGGGCGATTTATTGGGCTTCGATGAAAGCTTGCACGACTTCGAGAATTTCACGCTTGGCAGTCTCCAAGTCGTCGTTGATGATGACGCGGTCGAACTTGCCTTGGGCGAATTCCATTTCCCAAGTGGCTTTGGCAAGACGGTTCTCAATCTCTTCCATCGAGTCGGTCTGCCGCTTGATGAGTCGCTCGCGCAGCACCTCCACCGATGGAGCCTGAATGAAGATGGATAAGGCTTGGTCGCCATAGTGCTTCTTGACATTCACGCCGCCGCAAACATCCACATCGAAAGCCACATGCTTGCCCTCGGCTTGCATTTGTTCTACCACGGAAAGCAAAGTGCCGTAGCAACGGCCTGGATAGACCTCTTCCCATTCGAGGAATTCGCCATTCTCGACGCGTTGCTTGAAATCTTCCATGGTTAGGAAATAGTACTCGCGACCGTTCACCTCCTCGCCGCGTGGCGGACGTGTGGTGGCCGAAACCGAAAAGGCCATTTCAGGAATGTTGGCCATGACGTGGTTCAATAATGTCGTTTTGCCTGAACCTGACGGGGCACTGAATATCAGTAGTTTTCCTTTAATCATAGTTGAAAGTTAATAGTTGAAAGTTGATAGTTAGGGGTTGGTACTATTCGCGTGAGTTTTTTGCTATGCTGTTGAGAATTTTATTAATCTCTTCGCATTTTGAGCTTATATCATCATATTCGGTTTGTGTCAGATAGTTTGTCCGAAAAAGAAGTTCAATCCAATAGTCCGTTTCAGCACATTCTTTCAAGGAAATGAAAATTTTAGCCAAAAAGTCCTTTTTGCTAATGCCATTTTGTGCTTCAACAAGATTTGCGCCAATGCTTGTACCACTACGAAGCATTTGTTTCGACAACACATACTCTTTCTTGTCTTCGCACAAATGCTTATAAAGATTTACAATATCAACCGCAAAATCCAAACATTTGTTTTTCAAAAACTTACCAAAATCTTCCATATCTAAAACTATCAACTATTAACTCTCAACTCTCAACTCATAAAATATTACAAACCTGTTCCTTAATCTTCTCCAATTCATCCTTCATCTGGACGACCAATTTCTGGATGTTCACCTCGTTGGCCTTTGAGCCTAATGTGTTGATTTCGCGACCCATTTCCTGTGCGATGAAACCGAGTTTCTTGCCGGCTTGGTCGTCGTCGCAGCTTTCGTTGAAGTAGTTGCAATGCTGACGCAGACGAACTTTCTCTTCGGTAATGTCTAGTTTCTCAAGGTAATAGATAAGCTCCTGCTCAAAGCGGTTTTCGTCATATTGGCCTGAAGTCAGCTCGGTGAGATTCTTCGTCAGGCGTTGCTTGATGACCTCGTGGCGGCTTTTTTCGTATGGTTCCACTTGTCCCAATAGGTTGAGAATCAGCTCAACGCGATGCAACAGGTCTTTCTTCAAGGTTTGGCCTTCCTGAATGCGGAAGCCATCGACAGTGTCCAAGGCTTGGTCGAGGGTTTCGCCAACTTTGGCGACGAAAGCCTCGTCGTAGCTCTCAGCGGGGATGTTGAAGATGCCTGGCATTTTGAACAAGATACCCGAAAGGTCATTGCTTTGCGGGATTCCGAGTTGGACCGAAATGGCCTCAATTTGTTCCTTGTAGGCCTTAACAATATTTGGATCAATGTGATAGGTCTGCGTTAAGTCGGTGTCGGTGAGGGTGATAACCACATCGATTTTGCCGCGTTGCAGTTTTGCCCCGATTTTGTTGCGGAAGTCCAATTCGGCGGAGCGTAACTCGTTGGGCAGCTTCACCTGCAAGTCCAACTGCTTGCTGTTCAAGGTCTTGATTTCTACGGTGATTTTCTTTTCCTTATAGGTCTGCTCGGCGATGCCGTAGCCAGTCATGGAACGAATCATAATGTTGGTTTATAGGTGTTTAGGTGGTTATTCTTGCACAAATCCCCATCTTCCGTACAGTTGGATGAGCGTGGGACGTGGTGCAAGTTTGACATCGTCCTTTTCGAGGGTGAGGCGCGATGAGAACACGCCGTAGCCACCCTTTATATTGGTGTAGTCAGGAACGGTTTGCGAATAGCCACCGCCTTGCGTGTTCACGAGGATGAAGTTATACAGCTCGTCGCCGCCCGCTGAAAGAGTGAGGACACAATTACGTACATAGCGTGTCACACCGATGGTGTCGCCTCCAATAGATCTCTCCAACAAGTTGAACAACAAACTTTTGGGGTATCCGAAATAGACAACGTTAGAGTTTTGTTCGTCGGGCATTTGGGAGCCAAAATCGTAGTGGACGGATTTCTGGTAAGTGTGCCCACCTTTGACTTCTTCGTAGTTGAATTGGAAGCTCAGTTCATAAAAAGTGGCATTGTCGGCGGTTTTGAAAGACACTCTGTTTTCGCCTTGCTCGTTGGGGATAAAGGACATCTGCTGGGTATTGATAGCGAAGTCGTCGTCGCCCACGATGCCAGTTTCCGCCGAAACAGTATCATTGTCTCTGTAAATCTCTAACCTATACCTATAAACGTTGTTTCCCGTGTTGCGTTTGAACCTTTGTCCATTTGTTGCGGTAGTGGCGAAATACACTTTCTGATTGGGGGAATAGAATAAGCCTTGCTCTTTGTCATGGATGGTTATCGTGTCAAGGATGAATTCTGTGCCAGTGGGAAAAAACTCGTTGCCATAACCTCGTTTTAGCTCGATAATGCGGGCGTTGAGTCTGCCAGGGTAGTTGCACGAGTCAGCAATCAGAGCCACCTCGTTGGCGTTGATGGGATTATCGTTGCTGCCACAGAAGGCGCGGTTGATACGGATGTAGTTTGTATCTTTTTGATAATCAATTAGTCCGTAAATAATGGGAATGTCCTTGTAGTCGGCGTAAAGATCCACGCGAGTGCTGCATGAACTGAACAAGGCAACGATGGCCATCAGGAGAAACAAAGTTTTTTTCATTGCAATGAATTTGAAAAATAAGCTGCAAAAATAGCGTTTTTTCCGAAAGTGAGGATTATTTTGGTATTTATTGCTATTTTTGTCCCGTTAAACAGTCAAAATCAACACTTATGAAAAAATTATTACTCGCTTTCGTGCTTTTGCTTGGCTTCACGATGCAAGCCCAAGTGGAATACATTTACGACTTCAACAGCCTCACCGAAGGCTCGCAAAACTTCAACGGTCAGGATGGCTGGATGACGCACTACCAGACAGCCACCTCGTCTCAGGATTTCGATGTCAGCTATGTTTGTGGCTCTGATATGGCTCCTGACGAGAGCATGGCTATCTGGTATCCTTACGGCGGTTCGGGCGTAGGCCGCACGGCCACGCGCAAGGCCTCCGACAACTTCAACTTCAGCTTCCAAAACGGCGGCATCATGGACCTTGAAATCGACATGAACCGCACTTGGTGGGGAAGCTTTTTCGGCGTGGGTTTTGATGCCGATGGCGACGGACACATCCTGCCGGGCATGACCGACCCTGATGGCGGTGTTTATCTTTTCATCAAAAGCCAAGGCGATAGCGGTCATGCCAAAGTTTGTTTACCCGATGGCTCAAATATTCCTTTTGACTACGAGGAAGGCGGCTGGACGCGCTACAAAATGTCGTTCGACTTTACGGCCTACGATGGCGCAGGAGCTGTGACGGTCTTCGTGAAGCCCGGTTGCGAAGGTGATTGGATTCAGATGGCAAGTTGTACCAATGTTTGCATGAACCTTACGCCCGGTAGTGGCGACAAAAACGATTACCAAGTGTGGGACGGCATCTTTTTTCACTCACAAGGCGGCACGGGCGGCTTCGACAACCTGCTTGTGCGTCAGCAACCCGATGGAAACGCTCAGCTCATTGAGATGGCCGACATCCCAAACCAACTGATTTTCAACGACCCGATTATCCTTGAAGCCACAGCTTCATCGGGACTGCCCGTCTCTTTCGAGATGATGGAAGGCCCCGCCACCATTGACGGCAACATTTTGACTTTGACGGGCGAGACTGGCGTGGTCAAATTCAAGGCCACGCAAGCTGGCAATGCCAACTGGCTGCCCGCTCCCGATGTGGTGAAAAGTTTCGAGGTCGTGGATCCTTATGCCTACGAACCCGAGGTGAAAATCCGCCGCCCGTACGAAGGCACCAAGGTCTATTTGGATGAGGTTCACCCTGTGATGATTGTCGTTTCTGCCTATATTGAGCACCCTGAAGTCATCAAGTTCACCGACATCACTGCGAACATTGACGGACAAGAAATCACCCTCCAAACCGACTATCCCAACGACCATGAAAATGGCTATTATTATGGCTTCTGGACCCCCAGCGGTTTCGGCGATTTCGACCTGACCGTTAGCGTGACGCAATCGGGCGACAAGACGACGACTTTCAGCAATCGTTTTGAAGTGACAAATGACATTGAAAATCAATTTGATGTACTGACTATGCATGGCGATTTGGTATGTACCCCAAGCCAACATAGCGCTCGCGGCGAATATGTTTTTCCATCACACGTTGGCGTGATTAATAACATCATGGCGCATTTCGATTATAATTGCGTGAACGGCAACTGCGATACCTACGACCGCATAGGAGGCGTGAAGATTCGTAATTATCGTGGTGAATGGATAGAACTGTTCCGCTACATCACCCCCTTTGGTAAGCAGTGCCAAGACGATGTGGATGTAAGCGACTACATGAGTCTGCTGCAAGGTTTGGTGGAGATAGAATATTATATGGAGCTTTGGAACGGCAGCGGCTCCAATCCCAACCTGCTTTTCAGTTTCACCAAAGGCACCCCCGATTACCTCTATGTCGATGTCGATGAGATTTGGTTTGGTACTTTCGCTTTCGGCGATTATGCCAACCAACAGCCGGTGCCTGTTGTGAACTATTCCTTCAGCGACAGGGCGCAAATGGCCACGCTTAAATTGACCACCACGGGCCACAATTGGACAAGCGGTACCAACAACACCTACAACACAGGCAATGCTGCCGAGTTCTATGAAGCGACGCACCATATTTTTGTGAACGGTCAAAACAAGTATGACCAGCACTTGTGGCGCACATGCAGCCCCAATCCGGCTGGATGTCAGCCGCAAAACGGCACATGGGCTTACAGCCGTAGCGGATGGTGCCCGGGCAGCATCGGCATGGTTTGGGACTTCGACCTCACAGAATACCTCGCCGCCGGACAGGCTGAGCTGTTTTATCAATTCGACCCGACCTATCTCGACTATTGCCATCCCAACCATCCCGACTGCGTTGATGGTGTGACCTGCACCGAATGTGCCGCACCCGACAACCCAGTCTTGCGTGTTTCGGGCAAGGTCGTCACTTTCAGTAATGATGAAAACATGATGGTGGATGTGCATGAGGCTCATGCTGAGTCTGCTTTCAACGCAGAGGTTTATCCCAATCCCGCCAAGGGACAGTTCACCCTCCGCACCGACTACGACAAGGGTGCCGTCAGCGTGATGATGCTCAATATGTATGGCCAAATGGTGATGTTCTTCACCGTCGAAGGCGAGCGCACCATTGATGTCAGCCATCTGCCCGCCGGAGTTTATACTTTGCAGATGTTAGGCGGTAGTGTTGTGACTAAGAAAATTGTTGTCGAATAAGACTTATTCCGCATCGCGAACCAAACGAACACTGAAGCCTCGGCTGCGGGGATGATGGCTAAAATCATAGGACACCTCGGTTTGGCAAAAGCCGAGACAGTAACTGAAATATACGTTTTCGGCACTCGAAGTCCAATAATAGCCATAGTCTCCAGCATTGAGATAGATTCCGCCACGGAAACCAGCCGCTGGCAAGAATACGGCTCCGTTTGGTTCGAACACAAGCGTCCATTCCTCTCTGGTAAATTGATTATCGCTGTAATATGCTGTTGGATTGTTGGCGTTGACAAACGTGTAGGTGGAATTGCTCCAATTGTCGGGTACAAGTACCAGACCAAGTGTTCCTTGCAACGAGGCTTTGGCATACCTCACCCCCGAAGGCGTGGTTCTCTCATGCAGGAGATAAAACCACTCGTCTTTGGTCAAGGTGCGCCATTGTCCACCGACATTGCCGCCGTTGCTGATGGGATTGGCACCCCAGTCGGCCAAACCAGTTTGGTCGTAAAGGTTGTATTCAGGAGCGCCATAGGCATAATAACATTCGGCCTCGGGGTCGGCAGTTGACCAAGGTTGATAACATCCTCCGCCGTGGTCGAAGCCGCTGGTGGCCCAACCGAAAAGGTCGCGGTCCACATCGGGAGAGTCGCTGTTTTGCCCTGTGAAGGAAGCCAAAATCTCCCATTGCTGCTCGGCAAATTTCCAATAAGGCGTGGCTGCGCTACCGATGTATTGCAAGTTGCCTTTTGAAAACCATACCTGACGGCATTCATCAATCGAAAAAAGACCTTTGGCAGCACCCGTTGGCGAATTCGTAGTGGTGTTGAGTAACTTTTGGTTACCATAGGCAATGCCCTCGGCATTAATAGCATAGGCGCGAACGAAATACATGGTTTTACCTCGCAAGCAACTCAAATCCACCTCAAAAACGCCCAAACCCGAACCATTGGCAAGGTGGTTGTCGTCAATGGTCGGATGGCTTTCGGTGCTCCAGCAAATTCCGCGTTCGGTCACGGCGAAACCGCCGTCGGAAACCACTTCGCCCACAGCAACGGCATGTGAAAGACTGATGCTATTCACTTCCACAGTGACCACTTTCAAAGGTTGGACAGGAGGTGCAAGCGTGGTGAAAGGCATGACTTTGCCGTATCCGATACCGTTGGCATTTCGGGCGTAGGCGCGAGCGTAATAAGTGGTTTCAGGCAACAGCCCCGTCAGTTCGCCTACAAACTCACCCAAACCTGAGCTGCAAGCTATATGCTCATCGTCAATGGAAGGTTCTTCATGGAGGCTCCAGCAAATGCCGCGTTTCGTCACGGCACTGCCTGCTTCATCGGTCACCTCGCCGCTTACGATGGCCGAAGTTTCGCTTACTTCAACAATTTCAAGAGTATGCACCACCGGAATCATTGATAGGGTAGTGAACGATTTTGTTTCGCCGTAGGCCGTGCCCACTTCGTTGGTGGCGTATGCGCGTACATAATAAACAGTGGCTGCGGTTAGGTCAGAAATCTCGCTTACAAATTGTCCCAAGCCGCAACTGTCGAGGGTATGTTGGCCTTCTATGGTTGGCTCTGGCTGCAAGCCCCAACAAAGACCTCGCGCAGTCACTTCGGCATTGCCATCGTGTGTTACTTCGCCGCCGCCAATGGCCATGTCGGAACCGACGTAAGTCATCTCCATAGTAGTCACGGTTGGAAGTTCGGCTTCTTCATCTCCACCACCATTATTAATTTGGTTCAGCGTGGTAAACTGTTTTGCTTCTGTGGTAATCGTTTGGTCATCGGCATATTCGGCTACGTACCAATAATTGTAAGTCGTGTTTGGCGCAAGGTTCGTTAGAGTGATACTGAAATGCTTGCCGTCAAGTTGGGTCGCAAAAGATTGTGGCGCATCGTTGGTGGCATTGGGCCGCAGTTGCACTGTGAGGGCATCCAATTCCACCTCAAAGGTGTATTTTCCCTCAATCTTGACAAAAGTCGTGTCAATGCTCAAGTTTTCTTCTGCAATGGCGAAATTGGCAGGGTTTGGCGTGTTGCCTTTTTTCTTGCAAGCATCAAAAAAAGCGCAAGTCAGCACCAAGCAGATGAGCAGCAGTATTCCGTTGATTTTCTGTTTCATGACCAAAAGGTTGTTGTTTTGAGGGCAAAGGTAAGGATTTTTGCCCGATGAGAACAAAAAAACTATCGGGGAGCCGATGGTTACCGACTCCCCGATGGTGATTGATGTCGTCTGACTTTTATCTGCGGGATGCTCCTGAGCCGCTGCGGCTGCTTGAACTGTTGTTTGAGCTTGAGGAGCTACTGCTCGAACTACTGCTGGAGCTTCTGGTGCTCGATGAGCTGCTGGTTCCAGAGGAGCTTCTGCTGCTTGAGCCGCTGCTGACGGTGCCGCTTGAGCTACGGGAGGAGCTGCTTGAACCGCTGCTGGGGCGACTTACTCCACTGCTGTTGGAGTTTGAGCCACTGCTCGGGCGGCTTACTCCGCTACCGCTTGAGCTTGATCCGCTGCTCGGATGACTTGTCCCGCTGCTGTTGGAGTTTGAGCCACTGCTCGGGCGGCTTACTCCGCTACCGCTTGAGCTTGATCCGCTGCTCGGACGACTTGTCCCGCTGCTGTTGGAGTTTGAGCCACTGCTGGGGCGACTTACTCCGCTGTTGCCTGAGCGACCGCTTGAGGAGCTGCTGCTTGTTCCGCTATTGCTGCCCGTTCCGCTGTTGCCGCTCGGACGGCTGACGTTGCCGTTGCTGGAGGGCGTTCTGCCACTTCCTGTGTTGCCCGAGGAGGGTGTTCTGCCGCTGCCGCTATTGTCGTTGCTGGGTCTCACGCTGGAGCTTCCTCCGTTGGTGTTAGGT
>Ga0310690_10012580_pt1 | contig 10378 bp, 17 predicted proteins | sample AusTroGonzalo_MG_2_FD_207661 | JGI IMG/M metagenome (GOLD analysis project Ga0310690, IMG submission 207661) | Bovine rumen microbial communities from tropical cattle in Woodstock, Queensland, Australia - Gonzalo_04 (v2) (version 2) | ecosystem: Host-associated > Mammals > Digestive system >...
TGTTAAATCTCAAGCTTCTGGCAAGCTGAAAAAAGGAAGTATAATTGAGATATTAGATATTGTAAAAGAAGGAAATAATATCTGGTATAAACACGCTAAAGGATTTTCAGCTGCTGTATATAATGATAAAGAATACATTAAGGAGGTATAATTATGGATATTCAGACTATTCAAACATTTATAGGAGCTTTTGGTTTTCCTATTTTTATGTGCTTAGCTATGGGATGGTATATTGTCACAGTACACAAGGAACTTACTAACAGTTTAAACAAGTTAAATAGTACTATGAAGGCAGTACTAGCTAAACTTGATATGGAGGAAGAAGATGAAAGTTAGATTTTATCAATTTGCTAAAAGAAAATCTACAGCTATTCCTACTGGTGAGTACCATGAAATAGATTGTACTTTGAAAGAAGCTACTTTTATTAAGAATCCTATAATTACAGTTCAAACTTTCATTCCTTTTAGCTTTAACTATGCTTATATACCAGCTTGGGGAAGATATTATTATATTTCAGATTGTCAAGCTAATGAAGGAATGTGGGATATATCATTAACAGAAGATGTATTAGCCAGTTTTAAAGCAGAAATAGGCAATACTTCTGCAAATATAATGTATGCTTCAGGTAGTACTAAAAATATAGCTGATACTCGTATACCAGTTAAGGCTGAAATATTACGTGGCCATGAATATACTGCTATTTCAGGTCTAACCATAACAGATGGTCAAGGTGTTATTATTGTAGGTATAACTGGTAAAGGTAGTTTTGGCCCTTATATGATGCAAGCAAGTCCTCATATTAAAGAATTGTTAGATGGTATAGACACATGGTGGACTACTACAGTAGATTCTACTATAGCATCAATTAAACAATGCTTTTTTGGTGGTTCAGCTGCTGAATGTTTAAAGTCTGCAATAGCACTTCCTTTAATTATAGGAGGTGAAGAAGTTAGTGATGGAACTACTGAAGATTTGTATTTAGGCAATTACCCTTGTATGTTATCTGATGGTCAAACACATATTAAAGGGTATCATATTACTAAACCAGTAATACATAAAGATACTACAATATCTATACCTTGGCAGACTAACGATTGGACTAGATTAAGTGCATATACTGATATTAAGTTATATCTTCCGCTTATTGGAATTATTAACTTACCAGCTACTGAATTACAGAATGATAGTTCAGTAGATGTTAGGTATTCTATCAACGTAACTTCTGGTGATATAGCGGTAGAAGTTAAAGGTACAACTTCAGGATATAAAGTAGCTACTGCTTCTGGTAACTGTGCTATGAATACTGCTTATGGAAGTACTGGAATAGATTTAAACAAACAAAATAAAGCTATTGGTTTAGGTATTGGTGCTATGGCTTCTACTTTTGGTGCTATGGCTAGTGGTGGGTTAACATTATTAGGTGAACTAGCTATAGGTGGTGCTTTAGCTACTGCTATGGGTACTTCAATAGCTGCTTTAGGTGGTACTTCAGATGGTTCTGGTGGATTAGGCGGTGGTGCTTCACAAGGTTTAGATTCTGTTATCCATATTTTCTTAACCACAAAAGATTTAGCAGATACTCAAACAAATTTTAATCCTATTATCGGTAAACCTTATATGGGTGTATCTAAACCTTCTAATTTTAGTGGTTATGTTCAAACTGATGGTTTCCAGTTTAAATCTAGTAGGGCTTATTCATCAGAAATAGAAGAAATAAATAAGCTGCTAGATACTGGTATATATTATGAGTAAGTAGGTGATTCTATGGCTTGGGAATATACAGTAGGTGCTGGCTATTATTATGGTCATATGGGAAATTCAGCTAATAACAGTGCTTACATCAAGGAATTTTATGAAAATCAAGGTGGATTTACTCAGGCATCAATAGTAGGAATGATAGCTAATATAGACCATGAATCATATTTAAATCCAGGTCAAGGTGAACATGGTAAACAGATGGATAATGATTATGGATATGGTTTATATATGTGGACTCCAGCAAGGACAAAAATACTTGCATATGCTGACCATGACCCATTAGGCCGTCCATGGTATGATGGTACATTACAGTTAGAATTTAGTTTATCAAATATTCCACAAACTTGGATTAAATCAAAAGCATACCCTTATAGCTGGGAAGAATATAAACAGATAACTGATTATAATTTAGCTACTAGAGTATTCTTTTATAATTTTGAGCGTGGAACGTGGCATGATGAACTAGATACTTATACTAGTTACTGGGCTACTGTTTTATATGGTGATATTCCACCAGTACCAGACCCACCACTTCCACCTTCACCTGATGAAGAAGATGAGGATTTAGCAGCGTGGATAATTATGAAGTTGACTAAATTGTTTGGATAATTTGAACAATTAATAAAATAATGTTATTATAAACAAAAGGAGGTAACTAAAATGAAGTATTCAGAGAAACTAAATCTTTTACTTAAAGGAGTAAAGATGGATGAAATTAAGCAGCTGGAAGAACAAGAAGCTTTAGAAGTAGCTGAAGCAGCTGCTAAAGAAGAAAAAGAAAATCAAGAAAAATCCGCTTTAGAAGTAGCTCAAAAAATGGTAAAAGATTTAGAAGATAAGTTAGCAGCTAAAGAAGATGAACTTACTGCACTTAACAGACAGTTTGCTGAGATTAATAACAAGAAAACTGTTAAAGAAGAACCAGAACATAAAGATTCAGCTGCTGACGTAATGGAACAATTATTTAAGCCTAAAAAGGAGGTATAATTATGGCAGTAAATTCAATGAGTTTTCAGCAATCTAGTACACTTCTTAACGCTGTACTTGAACAGATGACTGGTACTAGTTCACTTGCACCAGTTAACGAGGCTGAATTTGTATCTGTATGTACTACAACTTTACAGACTGGTTATGACCAGCTTAATAAGGCTGTATCTCAGGTACTTAACAAGTCTATCTATGTATCACGTGCTTATGATGAACTTTATCCTTCTATTATGCGTGATTCACAAGTTTGGGGAGGTATTGTAAGAAAAGTTACAATCCTTGATTTAGATTTTATTGATGATGAAGCCTTTAAAATCGCTGATGGTAATGGTCTAACAGATTGTGACCCATATCTAGTTAATAAACAGAAGGCTGTACAGTTTAATTTCTATGGTGGAAATGTTAAGGAAATGGTTGTTACTTACACAGAAGACCAGCTTAGGCAAGCATTTACATCTTCAGCAGATTTTGGTTCATTTATGGCAGCACAAGCTCAGAACCTTAGAAATCAGCTTAGACAGAAGGTTGAAGCTGAGTCAAGAATAACAGTCAATAACATGATTCTAGCTGCTTGCTATGAAGGTGGTGATAGAGTTCTTCACGTACTTTCAGAGTATAAGGATGAAACTGGAAACGAAACAATCACAGCTGCTAATTATCTTTCAGCAGCTGAATTTGAACCTTTTGCTAAATGGTTCTATGGTAGATTAAATACACTTATGAACTTTATGGCTGAAAGAACTTCTAAGTTCCACGCTAATATTACTACTTACAATGGCTCATCTTTAACTAAGCCTATTATGAGATTTACACCACGTGAGAACCTTAACATTTTCATGTTATCACAGTTTATGAATCAGGTTGATTCTTCTGCACTTTCAGGAATTTATAACACACAGTTCTTATCTATTGGAGGTTTCGAACGTGTAAATTTCTGGCAGTCAATAGATGCACCAGATACAGTTCAAGGTATTCCTAACGTACTTGATACTGATGGAACTTGCTATGCTACAGATGATGCACAGACTGCTTCAGGTGTTATCGGTATTCTCTTTGATGATGAAGCGTTAGGTATTACTCTTATTGATGAAGGTGTAAGAAGCATTGAAAACCCACGTGGCAGATATTTCAACAACTGGTATAATTGGACTGCTAGATGGTACAATGACCAGACCGAAAACTTCGTAGTTCTCGTATTAGATTAAAATAAGGAGGTATAGCTATGGCTAGTTTACCTTATTACTATGAAGAACTAAACAATATGAGGGGACATAAAGTCCCCTCTACTAATATTTGTTATTCTTCAGAAGTATACTATTTCTTTTGGCGGAGCTTATATCAGCGTTTAGCTTCTAAGTTTAAGTGGACTGTACCAGACCACTGGGAAAAGGAAATGTTTGAATTTTTACTTTATGCCTACGGATTTGTAGGAGTATTTAATACCGATAAATACGCTAGAAGTGCAAAAGAGAAGTTCGGTGTTATTCCAGCTCAGGCTACAGTATCAGGTATAGGTGTTCAGATGCAGCCTACCGAAATTAGAACAGCTAATCCTTACTTCTATATGCCTAAAAGTGAAATCATATATGATGGTGCTGGTCTTATTAAACTAACTGGTGATTATCGTGGTATACTTGATATTGTAGACTTTTATGCCGAACGACTTGCTGTATTGTGGGGAAGCATTGACCAGTCTATTATCAATTCAAGATTTGCGTATATCATCAGTGCTAATTCTACAGCGGCTGCTGCAACTCTAAAAGCTATATTTGATGCACGTAATTCAGGTAAGCCTTTAATGGTATATGATAAGGATAAGCTAAAGAAAAAGGATGCTGTAGATAAAACTGCACCACTAGAAGATAAAGAACCTTTTGATATTCTAGATTTAAAGGTAGGTCAAAACTATATTACCGATAAACTTCTAGCTGATTATAGAAGAATTGTATCACAGTTTGATAATGAAGTAGGTATACCTAATAATCCAGTAGATAAGGCAGAACGTTTAATTTCTAATGAAGTAGAATCTAACTCTGTTGAAACTGTAGCTAGATTTGAATACTTCATGGATTGTTTGGACAGAAGTCTAAAACGCACTTACAAGGTATTTCCTGAATTAGAAGGGGAACTGAAGGTAGAAGCTAGAACTTATGATACTGGCCAGACTGGTGCTGTAGAAGCTAAGATGCCACAGAAGGGAGGTAATGAAGATGTTAAGTAAACTAACAATCGTAGGATTATCTCAATTTAGCCCTGATATATGGGATAATCTTAACCTTCCTGAAGGTATTGATAAGGAAGTATTTATATCTGAAGTAATAAGACAAGGCGGTGAATTTAGTCTAGTATATCCTGATGCTGATTTTATGAAATACCAAATAGGGGAGTTTAGTAAGAAATGGTATCATAACTTTGAACGCTGGTATCAGGCTTATAAATTTGAGTATGAGGCCCTTTACAATTTAGATGTTAAATCTACTATCACAGAAGAAGGCCACAATGAAGAAGAAGGCGAAAAGAATACTACTGATAGTAGACGTGATACTTCATCTAATAGCGGAAATAGCAGCAGCAGTAATTCAAATACTCATTCTAAAGCCGCTTATGATTCACAAGCTTTCCAGCCTACAGAAAAAGATGAAGGAAGCAGCAATCTTAATAGTCACAATTCAGGGGAAAATACTTCTAATGGTAGTAGCAATGAAAAAACTAATGCTTCATCTAATCATAGAATAGTAACTGAAGAATATCGACGTGGCAATCAAGGCATCACAATGAGCCAGGAAATGCTACTGGCTGAATACAATGCTTGGAGAAGTAATATCTATACTATGATGGCAGAAGTATTTGTATCTGAATTTTGTGTATGTATCTATAATTAATAAGGAGGTAGAACTATGGGAAATATCAACTTTCCTTGGAATAATAAATACCCTTATGTGAATGATGAAGAATTGAATTTAGACTGGATTCTTAAAGCACTTCAGAAGGCTATTAAGGATATTAATGATTTTATAGGAATTAATACTATAAAATATGCTGACCCTATACTGTGGGATATCACCAGACAGTATGAAGCTAATACAATTGTAGTAGACGGACACAGTGGAAACGCTTTTATATCTACTAAAGCAGTACCAGCTGGGGTACATCTTAATAACACTGATTACTGGACGCAGATTTATAATTATGCTGATGTAGTAGATACACTTAGAAGTCAAATAGCATCTAATGAAGAAGAATCTACCACTGCTACTAAATCTTATAGTATCAATGATTTAGTATTCACTAACGGATTGCTTTACAGAGTTATAGCTCCAATGATAGCAGGAGATAGTTTTGTAGTTGATTCAAATATTAAGAAAACTACTATTTCTGATGAACTTATTAGATTGATAGCTACACTTGATGGATTTGAAGAACTATTAGAACTAGAAGCTGGAGCTAGGGCTGATGCTGATGATTTACTACAGCAGCATATTGATGATGAAGCTACAGCAAGAGAAGCAGCTGATACTACACTTCAGGATAATATAGACGCAGAAGCTTTAGCAAGGGAAGGTGCTGATAGTACACTTCAGGACAATATTGATAATGGACTTCTTCAAGAAGCTACGGCTAGAGAAGAAGCGGATAATGCTTTACAGAATCAAATTGATGCTATTGTACCACAACTAAAATTTTGGGTTACACCACAAGATTTTGGTGCTGTAGGTGATGGTGTTACAGATGATACTGCTGCTGTGCAGCGTGCTTTAGATGATGGAAGGCCAGTTCAGTTCGTTACTGATTATGCAGTAACAAGCGTTACAATGAAGCATGGTAATCAATATTGCAAGCATTTAAATGGTAATAATTTTAGATTGATATCTAAAGCTGCTAATCAACATACACTTAATTACAAACAAAATTATGCGTTAGTAGAAAATGTTAGATTTTATGGGTTAGGTAGTACAACACAAACTAGCTATTTATACTGGGTAGATAATGAATCTACTAACAGTGGATTTAATACCTTCAATAATTGTACTTTTGAACACTGCCACTATTGCATCCAGTATGGAGATGGTACTACACCAGCTGCACAATCTGAAAACTACCTAAACAACTTTAAGACTTATGGTATTGATATATTTGTGGTAATGAACGTTGAAGGCGGTATGTTATTCATTGATGGTAGCGAAATTAATGCTACTAATTACGGTACTTGGCAGACTACTAACGGACAAGTAGTATTAGTATATCAGGGTGATTGCTGGATTAGTAATTGTACTATAGAATCTACTCAGGATGCTAAAACCGGTATTCAATGCCAATCAGGTGCTAATGTATTCATAGACCAGTGTTTCGTAGAATTTCCTTACTATCCATTTGTATGTAACGGAAATATGTGGATTAGTAATGTAAGAAGCTATATATCTAACGCTAATGGTACTTTTATTATGGTAGGAGGTAACGCTAGATTATCAGCTAATCATATTAAGGTTGACCCAGCAAGTGCAAACGTTGACTTCATCTATTGTAATGCAGTAGCCGATAATATTGAACTTAATAATATTGATGCTAATTCACTATACCTTGGTACTATAGCAAGTACTGGATACATTAATAACGTTAAGTTTGGTGATTGCAAGTTTGACAATGGTACTTGTCATACATATAGTACACTTGATGTACCACAGACTATAGGCAATAGAGATTGTATGATATACTTTAACATATTAGATATTAGCGGTGGATATATCTATGTAGGTACTACTGGTGATTATAAAGCACTTGCGAACACAGCTGGTAAAAAGATAATACATCATAGATTTGCTGGAGGTACTACTCAGTTACAAGCACACACTGACGTAGGTGTATCAACTCATTTCATGATTACAGTTATCGAAAATATCAGGAGGGATTATTAATATGTATGAAATAGAAATGTATTTAGATAGTCTTAAACACAATAAAACAGATGCTAGCATATTAATTAAATCATTACTTGATACTAACCTTCAGATGCAAAAGACTATTGAACGATTGAAAGAACAATTAAATAAGTAGTTAAAGGCCCTAGAAATAGGGCCTTTATTTTTTGCAAAAAATTTTTTAAAAAAGTATTGACATTGTGTATGTGTATGTGTATACTGTTGATTATCAAAAGAGGTAACAAATAAGGAGGTACAGATATGGCAAAAAGAGATTTGGTTGCCGTACCAGAGTGCGACAACGAAGAAACTGGAGAGCATACTTGTTGGTCGATGAAAATGCAATGTAATAACAAAGATCATTATATTTGGATCACTAAATATGATGAAAAGGAATATATTGTTGAAGATTCGCATGGCCATAACCTTGTGCATCCAAGTAAAGTTTATAAGACTTTATCTGGGGCAAAAAGAGCGGCCGAAGCAACTTGTGACCAACAAGAACGCTTGGAGTTTTTTACTGATTAACTAAACAATTTAATATTCCATGCACGGGATAAGTTTTTACTATCCTTGGTGCATCGGGGATAGTAGATTGTAACCGGTGAAGTAGAAAATCACAATAATTTAAGTAATGTTTGCGTAGTTGAATACTTAGGTAAGCTATTAGATAATATGAATAATATATTAGACATAATTAAACGCACTTCAGATAATAGAAAATTAGTTAGTAAATGTATTAATAAAGTTGATAAATGTGATGATTATTATCAGTATTTATCATCAATGTATTTGAATGAACAATAAGGAGGTAGCATATGAAAATAAACGATATTCGTAAATCTGTTTCTATTGGTGAATTAAACCCTGGTGAAGTATTCGTTTATGGATGGGACCACTATATAGTGACAGACGAGTTTAAAGGTGAAAAAGTATATTGTGTTAATTTAAAAGATGGCCTTTTAGTACCTTATTCTAAACATGATACTGTGTTTAGATGTTCAGCTGAAGTAGTAATTAATTAGGAGGTGAACTAATATGTCAATGCAAGAAATTTTAAATAATAGAAATGTTAGGAAGCAGATACTACTAACTGAAGCTGATAACAAGAAGCTTCAGCTAGTATCTGAATATACTAAGTCTAGCCAGAACGAAATTATTAATAAGGCACTTCATGCTTATCTGGCCAGATATAAGAAAATATTTGTTGATTAATAGGAGGTAAAAAGATGGTAAAATCAACTAAGAAAACTGAAGAAGCAACTGTTAATTACAAGGTAGAAGTTATCAGGGCTAAAGAAATTAAATTAGGAACTATAGCTTTTGATATGAAAGTTAATGATGTGACAATCTATGGATGCTTCTATAAAGCTGGTGTATCAGAAAAGACTAAGAAGGACTATGAAATTATTAGCTTCCCATCTCATAAGGGAGCTGATGACAAGTATTATAATTATGTGTGGTTTAATATTTCTGATGAATTAAAATCTGAAATTATCAAGCAGCTAGGTGATTTAGTTTAATTTTGTTAGGGCTGCTGGTTATCCAGTAGCCCTTTATTTAAGGAGGTAGGGAATATTATGAATTTATATGATTTGCTGGCTGTGATACCCGAGTCACAACCAAAAGAAATAGCAATTAAATACCATGGTCAATTATCAGTAGATTTTTATTCTGATTATCAGTGTATTGAGATACCATTCCACCAATTAGAAGTACATAAGGTATTTACTACTAAATTTGACGATACGATTTCTATATTATGTTTAAACATGGAGGATGAAGAAAATGGAGAAAATTAGCATATATGATTTCTGTGATAGATTTTTAACTAAGAACACTGTTATTAGAATTGAATATCTAACGTCTAATGATTTTAGATATCAGGGTACTGTGCTAGATTTATATAATACTATAGATGCTGATTTAAGAGTGCTGGCTTCTAATGCTAATGTTGAAAAAATAATACCAACTTTAACATTATCTGAAGGTATACCTATTTCTATAACATTTCTTGTATAGGAGGTAATACTATGAATAATAATTTACATTATATCCAGCTACAGATTAAAGCCTTTAATAAGGCTTTAGCTAGGGCAGATAAAGCTGGTAAACTATCTAATGAAGCTTATGAACAAATAACTGATTTAATTGATTATGATAGAATGACTCAGGGAGGTTATGGTAAAGCTGGTACTAAGTATCTAGAATCATTAAGCCCTGAAGAACTATTAGCTTATTCATCTGATATTCAAGCTGCCAAGGATATTATTGAACTTGAAACACTAGAATCCAGAATAGATATAGAAGGTGCTAAAGATTCTAAAAGCTTACTATGGAGAATGTATCAGAAGCTGGAGGATATGGGCCTACCATTTGATTCTGATGTTGTTAAAATGGTAGCTGAAGGTGAATCTAAAAAGGTTAATTATAAATCACTGGCCCTTAAAATGGCTAAATATATGCACGATAAAAATTATGGTTTATCTGATGTACAAAAGTGGTTTGATGAAACGGAGGGTATTTGATGCACGATAGAAGCAGAATATACAAGGATAAATTCTATACTTTTGATATTGAAACCACTACTATTATCACTGGCTTTGATGAAGAAAAGAATCCTATCAGAAATGGAATTATCTGGTCTGGTCAATTCTATGATGGTATAGAATATACTCAGGTTAGAGATTTACTTTCAGTTATAGATAAGCTTAAA
>Ga0310690_10012581_pt1 | contig 10378 bp, 7 predicted proteins | sample AusTroGonzalo_MG_2_FD_207661 | JGI IMG/M metagenome (GOLD analysis project Ga0310690, IMG submission 207661) | Bovine rumen microbial communities from tropical cattle in Woodstock, Queensland, Australia - Gonzalo_04 (v2) (version 2) | ecosystem: Host-associated > Mammals > Digestive system >...
ACTGTTCAGGTTGAAGTTCGGGTTGCTGTTGTCAAAAGAGTGGATGCGCACGTTGATGCCGAAGGCGCCGCCCGTGGCACCAACAGTAAGATAACTACCCTTATCGCCACCAACGTTAAACGTATAGCCAAAGCCATAGCCTCTATAGCCTGCCCACAGACCGATATATTGCGAAGGACTGGTCTCCAGGTGTGGCCTGGCGCTGTATTCTTCACCGGCCATATTTCCCTGGGTTCGCATACTCACGATTGTCTGGCTCACATTGCCTCTTACGATGAGCTGCCAGGGTTTCTCGGGCGCATCTATATAGCGACGGTCAACACCCCTGACCGACATGGAGTCAATAAAGGTTCCCACTTTCTTGACCAGAGAAGCCACGTTTCCTTGGGCCATTGCCTGCCCGCAGGAAATGAGGCCTAAACCCAGTAATAAACACCTAAATGCCGAAATCTTCATACACAGTTTCCTTTCACTTTTCTACTTCCGTCACGAAACAGGCCACGAGGCCATAGGTGATGGTGGGACGAATCCAGATTTCAGTGAGCATATAGTTGGTATACTCGCTGAAAGGCTCCAAATAAATATCCACATTGTAGAGCGCGGCAATGATCATGTCGATGACGCAGATGGCCCACAGGTTACGCTTGGTATAGCCCTTCCAGTTTTTGCGCGCATAGAAATAGGTGAGCGTACAGAGCAGCAACACGGAGAGAACGAGACACGCCAGGTGGAGCCCGTAAAGAGACAGTGGGGGTGCGAAGAGAATATCGCGCAGCAGCACCGTTATGCCTACCGCCAAGGAGCACCAATAGTTGAAATGGAAGCTGTCAAGCCGGTTGAAGAAGTACATCCAGATCATCGTCAGACAGGCGATGTAAAACAGGTTGAGCACAAGTTCGGGCCACGCCTCGGCCAATCCGAAATGAAACACGCCATAGAGCATCACAACTACCGACAGCATTCCCGCCACGGAAGTGATGACGATGTCGAAAATCTTGGCTCCTTTTTTAAATCTTGCCTCCATATTTTTATGTTTTAAAATATTGTTTCATTACTTGTTCGTACGTTTTACTCCTTAATGAGGCACTGGCCCGTCATTTCCTTGGGCTGCTGAAGACCAAGGATGTGGAGCACGGAGGGGGCCACGTCGGCCAAGACGCCACTCTGCACCGTCGCGCTCTTGTTCGCAGTCACGTAGATGAAGGGGACGGGGTTCGTGGAGTGCGCCGTGTTGGGCGTGCCGTCGGCATTGACGGCATGGTCGGCGTTGCCATGGTCGGCGGTGATGATGACGTCATAGCCCATCGTCTTGGCCGTTTCCACCACCTCGTTCAGGCACTGGTCGATGGTCTTCACGGCGGTCTGGATGGCGCTATAGACGCCCGTGTGACCCACCATGTCGGCATTGGCGAAGTTCACCACGATCCAGTCGTAGCGGTCGGTCTTCAGGGCCTCGACCAACTTGTCCTTCACCTCGAAGGCCGACATCTCGGGCTTCAGGTCGTAGGTTACCACCTTGGGCGATGCCACCAAGATGCGGTCCTCGCCCAGGAACGGTTCCTCACGCCCGCCGTTGATGAACGAGGTGACGTGCGCGTATTTCTCGGTCTCGGCGATGTGCAGCTGCTTCAGCCCCATGCTGGCAATGTATTCGCCGAGGGTATTCTCCAGGTTGTCCTTGGGGAAGAGGATGTGTACGCCAGTGAAGGAGTCGTCATAGGGCGTCATGCAGTAGTACTGTAGGTTGGGGATAGTCGTCATGCCCTGCTCCGGCATATCCTGCTGCGTGAGCACCGAGGTCAGCTCCTTGGCGCGGTCGCTGCGGAAGTTGAAAAAGATGACCACGTCGCCCTCGCGGATGCGACCGTCGATGTTGCCGTTGACGAGCGGCTCCATGAACTCGTCGGTGTTCTTGTGCTCCTCGGTGTGGCTGTCGTAGCACGACTGCACGCCCGCCACCATGTCGTCCACCTCGCGCCCCTTGCCGTTGACGATGAGGTCGTAGGCCAGTTTGATGCGGTCCCAGTGCTTGTCGCGATCCATGGCGTAATAACGGCCGATGACCGACGCAATGCCGCCCGTGCCCGTCTCGTCCATGTGCCGCTGCACGTCGGCAATGAAGCCCTTGCCCGACCTCGGATCAGTGTCGCGACCGTCCATAAAGCAGTGCACGTAACAGTTAAAGATGCTGTACTCCTTGGCTATGTCGATGAGCTTCAGCAGGTGGTCCAGCGACGAGTGGACGCCGCCGGTGGACGTCAGGCCCATCAAGTGCAGGTTCTTGCCGCTGGCCTTGGCATAGCTATACGCCGCTTTGATCTCCGGGTTTTCCAGTATAGAGTTGTCTGCACAGGCGCGGTTGATCTTCACCAGGTCCTGATACACGATGCGCCCAGCGCCGATGTTCAGGTGACCCGTCTCCGAGTTGCCCATCTGTCCGTCGGGCAGCCCCACGTACCCGCCCGAGGCCTGCAGTTCGGTATTCGGATACTTGGCCTTCAGGTAGTCCATGTAGGGTGTGACTGTCTGTGCTATCGCGTCAGCCTTACCCTTGTCGCCGATGCCCCAGCCGTCGAGAACGATCAGCAGTGCCTTCTTAGCGTGGTAATCCAGCATGAGGCGGAAACCGACCGTGGTCGTAGGTGCTTGTTGCAGGCCAATGATTTCTCTGCCATGAAAACCTACAGTACATGATGTTGGTGCATTTTCGAAGCAGCCACCACGACCTACAAGTCGGTCACTCGTAGCCGGACCTGCGTAGTCTAGACCTTGCTCGGCGGGCAATTCATCCAAGTCCACATACCAGTCGCTGCAACGCTCCCATACGTTGCCGCTCATGTCATAGAGCCCAAGTTCGTTGGGCTGCTTTGAGGCTACGGGGTGAGTGGTGAGATTGGCATTATCAGCGTACCACGCTACGTCGCTCAGTGTGTTGGATCCAGCGTAGGTGTAGCCTTTGCTCTTTTGTCCGCCCATGGCGGCATACTGCCATTGCGCCTCGGTGGGCAACTGGAACTTCATGCCCTTGGGCAGTTGGTCTTTCACCATCGTGTTCAGTTTTTCGAGGAAACCGTTCGGTCCTACGATGTCGTAGTAGCTCACCATCGTTACGGGATACATGTCGCCATCGTTGATCTGTCCCTCTGGCTTCGCCCCCATCACGGCGGCCCATAGCTTGTTAGTCACCTCGACAGGTGCTATGTAGTAGTCCGATAGCGTGCCCGTGACGGTCTTCGTCTGGTTGTCTCGCTCGTACTGCATCGAGTACGCACCGCCCTTCACTAACTTTAGTTTCATGTCCATGTCGCCCACCGTGATGGTCAGTCCATCAGCCTTCTGTCCGCCACTGCCCGGCGTCGGATTGTCATCGTTCGACGAACACGCCGTGAACACACTTGCGCCGCTGATTGCCAGGATGGCGGCGAGCATCCATTGAATCATCTTTTTCATTATAATAGATTTTGTTACATAGTTTATTCTATAACCTCGAAATGTTGATAGTCCTTGCGGGTGGTCCAGTCACCACCCCACTCGAAACCGGCCTCGGTAAAGAGCTTAAAGCACAGGTCGTCGTGGTCTATCTTGTAGGGGAAGTCCCAGTCGCGGTTGCAGTAAGCCTCGGCGGTGGCGGGCTGGATGAAGAGCGTGCCGTCGTCGCGTACCTTGAAATAAGGATTATAGAGCGTGTTGATGTCGATGGCAAGTCCACGGGCATGCTTCGAGAGGTTGGTGCTGCCGGCGATATTGCGGTAACAGAAGCACGATGAGTTGTTGTCGCGCATCTGCGTCTCGTCGTCGGCATCATACACGTCGGGCAGCAGCATCCGTTGGATGGGGTACTTCGCATCGAACAGTTGGCGCAGGATGCCAGTCACGCAGTCGGCAATCTGCACGTTGCACACCATCTCGCCCACGTGCATCTGGTTGTCATAGTCCCAGTGCAATGCCCGCACATGGCGCAGGTCGTCACGCCCGATGTAGGGATTCTCCTTGAAAGTCTTGCCCTGCATGAGCGCCCATACGCCGTCAGGTATCGGCTCAGCGGCAAAACACTTGTCTATGCCGCCATAGGCTTCCACAGTCGCAGCATCAACGGTCTTTCCTGCCTGCCACTCCGTGAGCACCATCGTGTCGGGCGATGGTGCAGATCCATCTATGGTAAAACTGATTTGGACGCTTTCGAGATTAACATCTCCGCCGGCAAGCATTTCGACGGCGGCAGACGGTGTGCCTTGCCATGTGAATGTGTGCTTCGCTGCGTCCCATTTCCAGCCTTCAGCTACGGGGGTGTCCGGTTCATTCTCCTCATCATCTTCCTCGTAGGGATCTGTCTGTATCGTGATTTTGGAGATATTGCCCACCGCCGAGGTGAAGGTCAGCTTCTCGCCTTGCACAAGAGATATACACCCTATGTCGAGTCCGCTGTTCTCATCTGTAATAGCAAAGTTGACCGTGATACCCCCTTGGGTATTGTGGGCTGCCACTATCCTGTCTTTATGATAGTATGGAATCCCCACCCATATATATTCACAGAGATCCTCGCTCCAAATAATCTCATTGCCATCCAGCTCAACCTCTGGGATGGCATATATCTGACTCTTATAGCCAGGATAGCTGGCCTTATAGGATTCTAATGACGCTGCGGGTACATAGACGTTAGTCAATATACTCTGAACAAATGGATGCTCGCCAAAGGTACAATCCGTAGCATAGATGGTCACTTTTTCCAGATCCGAATCTTCTCCTGCAAAGGCCTCGTTACCGATGCTGACCACAGAAGCAGGAAGATCTACCACGCTGATAGGACAGTTATAGAAAGCGCGGTCACCGATGCTCGTCACGGCATCGCTGAAAAAAATAGACACGATGTCCGTCCGTCCTTCGTAGGCACTTTTACCTGGATTGGAATTGACGTACAGTGTACCAGTCGCAGCATCCCATAAATCGCTGGGCTTAGGTGCGGGATTGTCGTCGTGCGACGAACACGCCGTGAACACACTTGAGCCGCTGATTGTCAGGATGGCGGCCAGCACCCATTGGCTCATTCTCTTCATAATTTTAATTCTCTTTCTTTAGTGTCTTCGTGATGTCGGTGCCGTTTATGCTGACAGTATGCGATTCGTAAACATCATGGTAGACTGTCCAAAACCTAAAGGTGTTCTTTACTATGTTGAATTTGATCTCGAGATTACCTTCAGTGGAAAACCAGTTTTTATCTTTAGCGGAGAAAAAGAGTTCGTTGCCCTCCAGTCTCAGGAAACTATTGAAATTTTGAGCATTCTCACCAGCAATGGCGCAGGAGAACGTTCCACCCTCATTGGTGAAAGTAAAGGTGGTTGTGCCCTCGCTCCACTTGTATTTAATCTCCACCTTGGCACCTTTCACGAGTGCGTCAATCAGGGTAACGCCTTCGTCTTTCTCCTTCAGCAGCTGGGTAATCTCGACGTTGGAAACCTTCATCTTAACACCTGTCACCTTGTACTTCGGATCGCCTGGTATCACCTCGATGGTGCTCTCATTGAGGTCGATGAAAGCGGTCAGCACCAGGTCGGAAGTCTTTTTCTCCTTGACCGTGAATTTGATCACGTTGTTAGCCTTGTCGTACTCCATCGTAAATTCGCAATCTTCCTCTGTGATGGTCGGTTCGTCAGCACGCGTCAAGGCGTTGCCTGCAGCACGCGTCGTGCCATAGTCCAGAAGTTCGTAGGTGTCGCCCACTCTCACAAAGGCGACATAAAATTCCTCGCCGTTCACTTCGAAAGTAAAAGCCACTATGGTGCCATCGTTCAGGGCATCCAAAAGCGTCACTTCGTAATTAACGGGATCGTCATCTTTGCCACATGCAGTGAGCATAGTTGCAGCGCCGCATGATAACAGGACTACTACCAAAAAGTTGAATAATCGTTTTACTCTCATAATTAATAGTTTATTGTTTTCTTTTTAAACGACACGTCTGCGGATGAGGATTTGCCCACCGCAGGCGTGTCTGGAGCTCACTCTATATATGTGCAGGTTATCTGTTGCGGGATGCAGAGAACGACTTAGTAGCGCTGCTCAACAATCGCTGCATAATACTCTTCATAGGAATTATACGTACTCCACAACGACTTTCCATTTTGAGGCTCATTTGCAAATCCCATCATACAATTCCTCATACTAAATTCGTTGCCATTTTCCCAGAAAGCCGTCGCCCTAGGCCCAATATATAATTCATTGCCAGCAGCTCTTACCCCATCACAGCGTATTTCATCCGGGTCCAAGTATTCTGGATTATTCAACAACAGATTCGGTAATTGAGTAGTTGGTTTCTTGGCATAGACTGCACCACCTGCTAAATTATTACCAGCTTCTCTTCCCTCTACCAGCATTTCACTCCAGGCGATATTTCTTATATTAGCAGCAGACTTATAATACTTTTGCATGGCAAAAATCTCTTTCCAGCTAATCAACTTTGACTTCATTTCTGCCGGATTATCAATCTTGATGTCGCCAGCCTCATGCCACTCTGGTCTATAAACAGCCAACTTACCGTAAATAGCCGGATGCGGGGCCTCGTTATTCTTTCCTTTGTAGTAATACTTCTGCAACTGCTTGTGCATCACGAAGTGGGCACCCGGAATCTGGCATACGAGGAACTCATCGGGATTGGCAACCTTAAACGCACAGAACTCATTGAGTTTGGGCTTGTAGGTCTTGTAGTTGTTGTAGAGCGCTTTCTTATCGATGTCATCCAGACCACAATAGGTGGAGTAGAGGCTGATCATGAACAGACATTTGGTAATCATGAACATATCGTATGCTCTGTAGTTCATGCGGTCGCCTGTGCCCATGTGCTCCCAGGGGTACTTGTCGAATGTCAGTCCGTCGTAGATGCGGTCCATGCCTATGCCGTAAGTGGAATGCTGCACGGTGGTGAGGTACTCCATATACTGCCACGTAAGATTGATATACTCATTGTTGCTGCCCACCCATTTCTCTGCATATTTGCCTAAGGTGGCGCTTACTTTGGCCAGGTCGTCCTTGTTGTCGACATAGAGCTTATATGCATCGTCGAAGTAGGAGGTGTTACGCACTTTCAGCGGGTTGAAGTATGTTTCGTTTCGTTTGTTGAATATGTTCACAGTCTCTTGCTGATTCTGCTTTTCGGCGATAGCGATGAGACGGGCATTTATCTCATTGAGCTTTTGGTCCATCTGATCGAACCGCAGGTTCATCTGATTCAATATTTTCTCCTGACCAGTCAGCACCTCGTCGAGTTTTCCAGTGATGTTGTCAAGCTTCGCGTTAACCTCCTCAACGGGGTCGGGCATAAACAGGGAGAACAGCACATTCATCCCCATGGCGACTGCCATTGGGGCAACCCTGTTCCCGGCTCTAGTAGCTGCGACCTCATCGTTCCACACCAGCGGCTCGTCCAGACCATCAACATCCGAATCGTTCCAGTCGATGCTTGCGTCGGGTCCCCAATCGGCGGCTATAAGCTGATAGTAGTCCATCAGCGCCTTCCAATCTTCATCAGTGATATCCGAGCTCCAGTTGTCCAGATTTTCGCAAAGCCATGCGCAGGTGCCGGTTGTCTTCTTGCCTTCGTAGGTATACTCAAACTCCATCGTCTCGTCGGAGGTTGCGGTGAAGTTGACTGTCTGGCCAGAGAGCGGACTGTCTTTGATGGCGGGAAAGGTGATGTTTCCTTTACCAGTCTTATTGTTATAACTGATCTTTCCCTCTACGGTCTCGCTGATGTCCTCTGCCGTGTAGGTGAAGAAGTAGCCCTTGTCGCCTTCAATCCACATGCCGACGGTTGGCATCTGGGCCAGTTGCTCTATGGTGTACTTGCCTGAGGTTATAAGGGCTTCGTCATACTCCGTCCATATACCCTGTTTCAACTGGGCGGGAGCCACAACGACATCTTCCTGTCCTGACGACGGATTGTCATCGTTTATACATGCGTTCATACCTAGCAATAGTACTGCGGCTGCAAATAATGCAAATAAATTCTGTTTCATAATTGTTGTTGTTTATATAGTTAAAAATGTTAGTTCTCGTCCTCTGGGAAACCATAATCTCCGAGTTTTCTATTGATGACCTGTATAAACTCCAGCAACTGGCGCATGACGATGACACTCTGCTGCATGCGGTCGGTGGAGTGGTCCATGATATTGAGGACGTATTCGAAGGTCTTTCTGTCAAGCATATCGTATAGGCTGACCCAGTCCTCATCGCTGAATTTAACTTGGTACAGAGCCCAATAGTCGACACCCACCGGTGTGGTGGCAAGACGCAGGGGAAGCGTCTGGTCAGTAGCCTTGCAGTAGATTTCAGCCTTCACCAGGTCATTCAGCTTCTTGGTGTACTCGTCGATCGTCTCCTTGTCGGCATAGTTGCGTCCGACGGTTCTGTACTCATTCTCAAGTTCTAAGAGCGTCTGCAGATTGCCTACGCTGAAAGTGGTGGTCAGATCGTCGAGCAGGGTCAGTTTGGCTTCGTCGATGCTGCGTGTACCCAGGATAGAACCGATCACCTCGAAGATGGAGGACGATGATGAGTATTGGCTCATGTCGAGGTTGCTGATGCCGCCCATATTTTCGCCACTCTCCTTGACGGATAGCTCAAACATCTTACGGCCGTTCTGCGTCCAGCAGCACTGACCAGAGGCTTGGCCGTTCACACGGTCGCTGGAGATGGAAAGGACCAGCTGCGTCTTGTCGGCTTTCTTGCCGGCATCCTCAAGAATATCCGAATTCAGCGTAACTTCAGCATTGTATCCCTGGCTGACATCGGTTACGCCCTCTGGCAACTGATAGCGGATGACGCCTGAGAAATCGTCATGCCATGCGCCGGAGACCTTGGAGGACAGGGTGAACTCCAGGGCAGTAGGAAGCGTTAACACAAAGGCTCCATCCTCAACATCCTTGACTGGACTCACCTTCTTCACACCCGTGCCGTCCATATTCAGGGTCACTTTGTAAATACCATTTTCTACTTGCTGGGTCTTGGGGTTAAATCCGTTGAGAATGAATTCAAGGTTATCAGCCGCTTCAAAGTTGAAGTCCGTATGGCCTTCTCTCATCGTGAAACGGTATTTGAACTTGGAAAAGTCGAAGTCGAGGTATTTCTTGTAACCCATCGCAGCCAGTTCGCTGCCTTCCTCCACATTCTTTACATTATTGATAAACATTTGCAAGATGGTCCATCCTAACGAACTCTCGAACTCTTTATTGTTCAGCACGTACTGGTTGAAGAACATGTTGTAGGTATTAGCTGCATCCCATGAACTGAAGTTCAGATTCTCAGCCAGGTCCTTCAACGTGGCCCGGGTGTGGTCGATAAACACCTCACGATTCTTCTTTGCATCTGCCTGCTCCTGGGCAGGGTTGTCGTCGTTCGCACACGATGTGAACACACTTGTGCCGCAAACAAGGATGGCGGCAAGCATCCAATTCACAATCTTTTTCATAATAGTTTTGTTTTTGAAGTTAATGTTTCATTAATAGTTTGCCCTCACCCACTCGATAATCCTGAGGAAAAAGGTTAGGGCCGATGTCTCGTGGTTGGTGACGCCAAGTTCCTTGGTCGTTTCGGAGCTGTACTCACCGACAAACTCCTGTGTTTTGATGCCATGATCCTTGAGGAACTTGCTCATGGCATAAAAGTTCTCCACTGGTACAACATCGTCTTTCGTATCGTGGAAGAGCATCACGTCAAAGTCGCTGCGGGGCGTCCAGCCGCTGGTGAGCGCATCTGCGCTGAAGGCTTCCTTGAATCGGCGCGACAGGGGGCTGTTGGCATCGAGGACGGCCGCTGTGCAGATGTCACTCGTTTTCTTGGTCTTGATAAGTTCCTCGTCAAGGGCCTTGCGCTTGTACTGCTTGCTGAGGAACCATTCATCGAAGTTCTTGGCCACGGGATCCTTCAGATAGTCGTGGATGTCGTAGCCCAGGCCGAAGAAGTGGTTGAAGGCATAGAGCACGTTGCAGACGGTGCTGGGCATCTCGGTGTCGCCTTTGGCGATGGCGTCATACATCGAGTTGATGTCGTAAGGGCCGTCACCGGCGAATGCCCGTTTCACCTTTATTTCAGGATGGCGTTCCGAGATTTCGCGCAACACGCCCATCGTGGTCTGCCCACCCTCCGAATAGCCTGCGATGACGAAGTCGTCGCCTTTCTTCACCTTCAGATCTTCTATCAGCCGCTTGGCAGCGAGATAGGCATCGAGCGAGGCACGTCCGTTGGCTCGTGAGATACAGTAGGCCTGCGGCTCGTTCTCAGTGATGCCGAAGCCGTAATAGTCGGGTGCTACGACGATGAATTTGGTGAAGGCAGCCCCCGTTGGGAACTCGACGGCTCCACGCGAAGGTGCCTGCGAGGTGGCGTAGAT
>Ga0310690_10012582_pt1 | contig 10378 bp, 9 predicted proteins | sample AusTroGonzalo_MG_2_FD_207661 | JGI IMG/M metagenome (GOLD analysis project Ga0310690, IMG submission 207661) | Bovine rumen microbial communities from tropical cattle in Woodstock, Queensland, Australia - Gonzalo_04 (v2) (version 2) | ecosystem: Host-associated > Mammals > Digestive system >...
AAAGTTTTTTGAAGGCGACCATACAGATGCTTTGGTGGGTGATTACATTACGGAATCTTGTGTTTTAAGTAAATGTACCACGGCGGAGTGTATGAGTCGTTATTGTGTTTTTTCGGGACCTTTACGCGAAAAATGTACATATCCCGATGTTATGAATGATCCTCCGGTTTGGATTAGTCGTTTTTAGTTTTTGTATTTTAATTTTGTGTGGGCGAGACGATGAAAAAAGCAAATTTAACCGCAGACGAAATACGCTTGGTGGCGACTCTTGCAAAGATGGAAAAACAAAGCCATATCAAAGAACAGAATGAAAACATTCAGTTTGATGCTTTGTATTTGAAAATATCGGAAACACCGGAAAAAGAAAAAGCAACATCAATAAAGACTATTTCCGCCATGTTTGCTCCTATTTTGGACCACAAAGGCGGTGCAAAATTCTTTCTGTTAAACGGCGATATGGTTGTTCTGTACCCGTATATGTTAAAGATACTTATGGAACGTATCGTAAGTAAGATATTGTTTTATGTGGTGCCGTCTCAGTCCGATGATTTTGCGTTCTTTTACGATTTAAGGGAAGATGTAACTTCATTTTTTGATTTCATCAAAAAGCAAGTCTCAAAAAAATTGGTGAAGCAAGGGGATAAAGAGGTATATGTGGATTCCGACGAAGAACAGGATTTTTCGGAGTATTACGCCGATAATTTAGCGGTGGATTTGTACGCTACCAACGATATGATTCCCAAAGACCTTAAAGAAACTGACTATGAAAAGAAATTAAAATCCGATAAAAGAATCCTGTCCCCCGTATCTTTGGCGGATAATGAGGAAATCATAGCAAATTTTGACTTTTCTTCATGCGTTAAACAATCTCCGATTATGAGGATAAACAATGTTAAGGAAGAAAAACTTTTCACAAAACTGAGCATAGATGTTGAAAAATTCAAAGAAAAGGTTTTTCCGCAAATTGATTTTAACTTATCACCCATGCTTTTTATGAATCTGACGAAAAAGTTTGATAACGGTCTGTTAAAAACAATTTCCGGTGCCGCATATCCCAAACAGAATCTTATGCTTGAATTGAATATGGCATCGTTCTTATCACCGGAATTTTTACGCTTTGATGAGGCAACCGCCAATGAAAATAAGCAGGGTATAATCATAAAATTAAATCTGACAGATGTTTTCAGCGATATAGCGACTCTACCCATAGTTCGCAGTTTTGCGGATACTTGCGGATACAAGTTGTGCTTTGCCGACATACCTTTTGAAAGTTTAAGCCTGTTGCAGAATTTTGCTTTTCGCAGTGATTATGTGGGCATAAAAGGACGTAAGGATATTATGACCGATGAAAACAATGTAAAACTTATCGGTAACTATCTTATGAGTTCGGGACCGTCAAAAGTCATAATGTTTAATACGGACGACGAAAAGACGCTTGATATAGGCAAACAACTGGGTATAGAGCTGTTTTCAGGTAAGTACATTGATGATAAGTATTAAGTTACTTTTTTGCATTGATTCAGTTATATGAAGTTAATGTGCAAAAACCGTATGAGTTTTTATTTGCCCTTTTGTCAGGCAGAAATCCAAGATAATAATAAATAATACGACTGCCAAGGCGGAAAAAAATGTCTGTGCCGTACCAAAAGCCGATATTATCAGGCTTGCTACGCAAACGGCAACCCACCAACCGCTTTTACCCGCATCATGCAAACGGCGAACGGTAATGGCCAAAGTGGGAATTATCAGATATATATACCACACGGTAAATATAAAAACCGCAGGTAATAACAGATTACCGCTTTTTGAAATCCAGTGCATTGTTTCGGTTATGTTTCCATAGTAAAGAACATCATTATCATCTACCGTACTTTCCGAAAAGTATATCAGGAACAAGACCAAAAAACACACTGCGTTTATCATCATCAAAGACATAATGTAAGACCAAAAATCACTCCTTGATGATTTGCCTTTAAAGTCAAAATAACCGATGGTCAAATGTTCTAAAAAAATATCCATATTTTAAAATCCGAATACCGTTTTATCTTTACGTTTACGAGTAAAGTTTAGCCTTGCAAAAAAAGTTGTTCAATGTATACATTAGGATTACACAAAGTAGCTTTAAGGAAAGGAAAGTCAGATGAAAAGTTTTGCGGCTTTGATGCTTTCGGTCAGTATTTTTTCTTTTGTTTTCGGTGCGGAATCGGCCTTTGCCGGTGCTGTTTTGTCTGCTGCGATAAAGAATAAGGCTCCGGCGGAAGAAATACAAAGAATGATTAAAGAGGGAGAAAGGCTGAATACGGAAGATGAAGAAGGAAAAACTCCGCTGTTCGTTGCCATTCAACATAACCCCAGCCCTAACCTTATTGCTATGCTTATAGAATTGGGTGCAGATGTAAATTATGTGTCGGGTACTGCCTCAACACCTTTAATTTTTGCCATAAAAAATCACGCTATGCCCGAAGTGATGGATGCACTTATCCGAAACGGTGCAAACGTAAATCTTGCCGATACAAAAGGCGAATTACCCTTAACGGCAGCATTCGGAAACGATATTGCTTTATGGGTTTTGGAATTTTTGATTGCTCAGGGTGCGGACATAAATAAACCGCTCGGCAAAGGTTATACCCCGCTTTTTATGGCGGCTGCACATACTGCACATCCGGAAGTAATAAACCTGCTTGCCAATTACGGTGCCGATATAAATGCCGTTGCCGAAAACGGTTTGTCCGTTTTAAATCAAGCGGCTATGCTTAATCCGAATATCCGCGTTTTAGAGGCTGTATTGTCAAACGGGGCAAAGGATAATCCCGTATCCACGTCAAATTCTTTGATTTTGGCGGCGGAAAACAATCCTAATCCGGACGTGATACGTTTCCTTATCTCAAGAGGCTTTGATATAAACAGTCGCAATGTAATGGGGATAACGCCTCTTATGGCGGCAACGGTTAATCCAAATCCCGAAGTGGTAAAGATATTGGTTAAAAGCGGTGCAAACATAAATTACCGTACCGTCGGAGGAGTAACCCCCTTTATGTATGCCGTACAGAAAAAGGCTTCTTCCGAAATGCTTAATACTTTAATGGAATTGAAAGCGGATATTAACGGCAAAGATATAGAAGGTAATACCGCATTGACCTTGGCGGCGGCCTTGGATAACAACAAAGAAACGGTATCAATGCTGCTTAAAAAAGGTGCGAATCCCAATGAAAGAAATAATCAGAACGTTACTCCTTTAATGGCAGCGGCAGGACAGAACAACAATCCCGATGTACTGCGTACTTTATTGCTTAACGGGGCAGAGATTGACGCAAGGGACAGTAAAGGCAGAACGGCACTTATGTATGCGGCGATGAAAAATCCCGTGGTTGATGTTACAAGGGTGCTTTTACAGGCTTTTGCCGATGTCAATGCAAAAGCGGAAGGAAACATTACCGTTTTAATGTTTGCGGTCGGTTTTAATCCCAATGCCGATGTGATAAAATTGTTACTGGAATCAGGTGCGGATTTGAATGCTACCGATGATTTACAAATGAATGTCATTTTAAGAGCCGCTACCACTTCCACAAAAAAAGAGATTTTAAAAATGCTTCTTGATGCCGGTGCCGATATAAACAGCAGAGGACCGAAAGGTATGACGGTTTTAATGTGTGCCGCCTTTAAAAATACCAACCCGAAAATAATAGAATTTTTGATTGAATCCGGTGCAGACGCAAGTCTTAGAGATGACAACGGTAAGTCTGCGGTGGACTTTGCCAAGAAAAATCCTGCTTTATATTCCACAAAGGCTTACCTTATGCTTATGGAAAACGAAACCAAAAAGCAAGAAGTAAGGGAAGAAAGCCCTTCACAAGAGAACAAAGAAGAAAAGAGTATGAAAGACGGACTTATGGACTTCTTTATGTAAAATTTTGCGGTTTGCAAAGAATTTATAAAGAACATAATCTTTGAAAATTATATGTGTTGAATTTAACCGAATAAAGTAATACTCTGTAACATCTGACGATGATAAGTTGTTATCGTATTTAACTTAATGGAGTTGCAAATGCCTGAAATAAAAGATGAAAATACCGAAAAAAATGACAGCGTAACCGAAGAAAAAGCTGCAAAATCCAAGAAACAAACGGACGGTAAAGCCGAAAAGATTGCCGAACCTGCCGTTGAAAAAGCAAATATAACGTGGGACAAGTATATTTTCCCGAAAATTCATCCCGATGGTTGGAGATTTGTTGCCATAGCTGCGGCAATTTCTTTGATTCTGTTCTTTATTTGCGAAGAATTGGGCTTTTTGGGCTTGCTTGTAACGGTATTTATTTTTTACTTTTTCCGTGATCCGGAAAGGCATACTCCCATTGATGAAAATTTGGTAATAGCACCGGCAGACGGGCTTGTCAGTGCCATCGGTAAATATGCTCCGCCTTCCGAATTGGGTATGGGTGATGAGCCTGTTACCAGAATCAGTATTTTCCTCAGCCTTTTCAATGTGCATATAAACAGGATTCCCGCCAGCGGTAAAATTGATAAGTTGGTTTATGTTCCGGGAAAATTTTTCAATGCTTCTTTGGATAAGGCAAGCACGGATAATGAACGTCAACTGGTAAAGATGACGACTTCTTACAAAGATATGCCGATGGCGTTTTCTCAAATTGCGGGCTTGGTAGCTCGTCGCATACTTTGCGATTTGAAGGAAGGAGAAAAGGTAAAAAGCGGTGAAAAGTTCGGATTGGTACGTTTCGGCTCTCGTATGGACATATATTTGCCGAAGGGTATAGAGCCTTTGGTTGTTTGCGGACAGGAAGCCGTCGGAGGAGAAACCGTACTTGCGGATTTATCGGTTAAAACCGCTCGCAAGGGTGAGGTAAGGTAATAAACGTTAAGGTAGGTAAGGTATATAAAAATGGATAAAAATTTTATAAATACGGATTTTATCAATAAGGAAAGATTAAAAGAGGCTTTGCCGATAAGGTTTATTTTGCCCAACATTGTAACGTTATGTTCTTTGTGCTGCGGTGTAACGGCAATGAAGGCTGCCGTTTCGGGTAATTGGAATATGGCAGGCTTTCTTATATTTATTGCCGCCATTTTTGACGGTTTGGACGGACGTGTTGCCCGCTTGATGAACGGTTCCAGCAAGTTTGGTGCAGAGTTGGATTCTCTTTCCGACTTTATCAGTTTCGGTGTATCTCCCGCCTTTGTTATGTATTTTTATGCTTTAAAAGATTATCCGAAATTCGGGTGGATGTTGGCGTTGTTACTCGCAATATGCTGTGCTTTAAGGCTTGCACGTTTCAACACGATGTTAGAGGTAAAACATAAACCTTACTGGGATTATTTCTTTACGGGTATTCCCGCTCCTGCCGGTGCAATGGTTGCGATTTTTCCGTTGTCTTTATCCTTGTGCGACGGTAGTGTTGCATTGTTCCATAATTTCTGGTTCAGTGCTTTTATGGTGTTTTTCTCTGCGGTATTTATGGCAAGCCGTGTTCCCACAATCTGTCTTAAGAAAATAAAAATCAAAACCTCTCTTATTCCGTTGGTATTGATTGCAACAATGATTTATGTCGGTTTGATGTTTGTTGATTTCTGGATGGCAATAAGTTTTGCAACGATATGTTACCTTATTTTAATGCCGGTAGTTGTCGTTATGTTTACCAAAATGAAAAGTAAGTACGAGGAACAGCATAAGGAGTAAAGTATGACCGAACAAGAATTACATCGTACGCCTTTATATGATTTTCACTTGTCTTGCGGGGCAAAGATGGTGCCTTTTGCGGGTTATGAAATGCCCGTACAGTACAAAGACGGTATTCTTGCCGAACATAAATGGACAAGGGAAAAGGCAGGTCTTTTTGATGTGTCTCACATGGGTTTGATTCGCATAAGCGGTAAAGATTCTGCCGAAGTTTTGGAATCTTTTTTACCTGTTGACTGCGATTTGCTTAAAAAAGGTGTGCAGAAGTATTCTTATTTGCTGAATGAAGACGGCGGTATTCTTGATGATTTGATGATAACGAATTACGGCGATTTTTATATCATAGTTGCGAATGCTTCCCGTAAAGACAATGACTTTCGTATAATAAGCGAAAATTGCGAAAAGGCGATTGCAAACGGCAAAGACGTAAAGGCGGAAATGCTTACGGATTATGCTTTGCTTGCCGTGCAGGGACCAAAAGCAAGAGAGGTTATGAGTACTTTTAATCCTTCTCTTGCCGATATGTATTTTATGCACGCAATGCAAGCGGAAATTATGGGTTGTGATTGCCTTGTTTCCTGCTCGGGCTATACGGGTGAGGACGGTTATGAGATTGCCGTTCCTGCCGAAAAAGCAACGGATTTTGCCTCTGCCATTTTGGAAAATGATAATGTTGCGATGATAGGATTGGGTGCAAGGGATACCTTACGATTGGAGGCGGGACTTTGCTTATACGGTAACGATATTACGGAAGAAGTTACACCGGCACAGGCGGGTATTACTTTTGCCATATCCAAAAGACGCAAAGAGGAAGCATCTTTCCCCGGTGCCTCAATCGTGCTTTCGGGAATAAATAACGGAACGGATGTAAAGCTGGTCGGGCTGGTTGCGGATTCCAAAATCCCCGTCCGCCACGGTGATGAAGTGTTTGAATCGGATAATGACGAGAAGGTAGGTTACATAACCTCCGGCTCTTTTGCACCTTCATTAGGTTATCCGATTGCATTGGCTTTGCTTGACGACGCTTTTTCCGCTAAAGGTACGGTTTTGCGGGTAAAGGGCAGAAGGGGAGACATACCCGTAACGGTTACGGAATTGCCTTTTGTCCCTCATCATTACCATAAGAAATAATTACAATGTAATAACACGATATATCTTAACTTAATAAAATTACAGCAGGAGAATAAAATGAAAAAGTACACAGAGACTCACGAATGGATTGAAGCCGAAGGTAATGAAGCAATCATCGGTATAACTCAACACGCTGCCGATGAACTTGGCGATGTCGTGTTTGTTGATTTGCCTGTTGAGGGAAAAAACGTTGTTGCGGGAGATGTTTTAACGACCGTTGAATCCGTAAAGGCGGCAAGCGATGTTTATGCTCCCGTTTCTTGCGAAGTTACGGAAGTCAATGAAGATTTATCTGCTTTGCCTAATTTGATTAACCGTGATGCAGAAAATGAAGGCTGGTTGGTAAAGGTAAAAATATCCGACGAATCGGAACTGGATTCTTTGATGTCGGAAGATGATTACAAAGAGTTTTTGCTTACGGAACACTGAAATTTTACGCGGCGTGCGTTGTAACAAGCCGTCAAAAACAAACAACATAAATGTATTAAGGAGAAGCGTATGCGTTATCTGCCTCTTTCCGAAAAAGATAAGGAAGAAATGCTGTCGGCGATAGGTGTCGGCAGTGTGGAAGAATTGTTTAAGGACATACCTTGTAAAGACAATGGTACGGTAAAGCCTTTTGCCGCAAAAGACGAACTTTCTTTAAGCAGGGAATTTAAAGAAATAGCCGATAAAAATTTGGCGGCGGAGGAAGTGCCGTGCTTTTTGGGTGCGGGTGCTTACCGTCATCATTTTCCGGCGGCGGCGGAGTATTTACTTTCAAGAGGCGAGTTTTTGACTTCTTACACTCCTTACCAACCTGAAATAAGTCAGGGTACTTTGCAGATAATGTTTGAGTATCAGACTCAGGTTGCCCGCTTAACCGGTTTGGACGTTGCCAACGCATCAATGTATGATTGTGCTACCGCCGCTTTTGAAGCGGTTGCCATGTCCTGTCGCATAACAGGCAGGAAAAAAGCCATTGTAAGCGGAGGCGTTCATCCGGATATTGCAAAAGTTATAGAAACATACACACAATTCGGTGATACGGACGTTTTGGTTGCATCAGCCATACGAGTTTTAAACAATGAAGAAGAAATTGCACCTTCTTCGGATTGTGCTTGTGTTGTTGTGCAGTTGCCCGACTTTTTCGGCAATATAAACGATTTTACGGATTTGGCAAAAAGGTGTCATCAGGCGGGTGCTTTATTGGTTGTGGTATTTACCGAGCCTTTGGCTTTGGCATTGTTAAAGTCCATCGGAGAAATGGGTGCGGATATAGCTGTCGGCGAGGGCTTAGGCTTGGCAGGTCATTTGAACTTCGGCGGTTCCGGTCTCGGACTGTTTGCCTGTCGCAAAGAATATATGAGGAATATGCCCGGACGTTTGGTCGGTGAAACGGTTGACGTTGACGGCAAGCGGGGCTTTGTCCTTACCATAGCTACCAGAGAACAACATATAAGAAGGGAAAAGGCAACCTCAAATATATGTACCAATTCCGGTTTGAATGCGGCGGCTTTTTCCATGCACCTTGCTTGGCTTGGGGAACAGGGATTTAAAAAGCTGGCATATCTTAATCACTTAAAAGCCTTGGAACTTGCTTCCCGTTTGGAAAGTGTAGAGGGCGTAAGGATAGTAAACAAGACTTTCTTTAATGAGTTCGTTATCTGTTTGGAAGGGCAATCCGCAAAAGCTACCGTACTCAGAATGGCGGAACAAGGCGTGTTGGGCGGCGTTGCTTTGTCTGATTTTTATGAAGATTGTGAAGAATATATGCTGGTGGCGGTAACGGAAATGAATACCGATGAAGATATTGACGCTTTGGTAAGGGGGCTGTAATGGAATTTGACATAAAAACATTGTTTGAAAAAGGCTCTGTTACTCAGGGAACAGACATAGATATAAACGGCTCCGTCAATGACTTCGGAGGCAGTAAGCTGGGTAATGCGGCTTCGGAACGTGAAATAGGTCTTGCGGGCTTGTCGGAGCCTGAATTTATCCGTCATTATACGCAACTTTCGCAAGAAAATGTATGTGTTGACTCTGCCTTTTATCCGCTTGGTTCCTGTACAATGAAACACAATCCGCGTTTTAATGAGAAAGCGGCGGCGTTAAGCGGTTTTGCCGAATCACACCCGTTTGCTCCCGATGAAACGGTGCAGGGTTGCTTGGAAGTTATGTACAGAATGCAGGAACTCCTTAAAAACTTAACGGGTATGGCGGCAGCGGTGCTTTCTCCCGCAGCAGGGGCTCACGGTGAGCTTTGCGGTATTATGACCATAAAACAGGCTTTGACACACAGGGGCGATGCAAGAAGCATTATCTTGGTTCCGACCTCTGCCCACGGAACTAATCCCGCAACTGCGGCAATGTGCGGATATAAGATAGAACAAATACCCGTGAATGAGAACGGCACGGTTGATACGGAATATCTGGAACAGCGTTTGGCGGGTGAAAAGGGAAGTGATGTTGCCGCCCTTATGCTGACGAATCCCAACACTTGCGGCTTGTTTGAAACCGAAGTACAAAAAATAGCGGATTTATTGCACAAGGCAGGGGCTTTCTTTTATATGGACGGAGCTAATTTCAATGCCTTAATGGGTATAGCCGCTCCCGCCGATTTCGGTGTTGACGCCATGCACATTAACTTGCACAAGACTTTTTCCACTCCTCACGGCGGTGGCGGTCCGGGTGCCGGTCCCGTGGTTTTTGCCGACAGCCTTGCCGATTATGTACCCGTTCCTTTTGTGGTATTTGAAGACGGAGAGTACAGGATTGTGAATGATTCTCCCTTATCTTTCGGCAGAATAAAGATGTTTAACGGTAATTTCCCCGTGATTGTAAAGGCTTTGGCATATATGCTGGCAATGGGCAGTAACGGCTTGCATCAAGCGGCACAGGAAGCTGTTTTAAACGCAAATTACCTTAAAGCAAAATTATCCGATGTTTTGAACTTGCCTTTTAAACAGACTTGTATGCACGAAGTTTTGTTTGATGACAAGACCTTGACGGAAGTCGGTATTACGACTCTTGATTTGGCAAAGGCTTTGCAGGACAAGGGATTCCACCCGATGACTGTATATTTTCCTTTAATAGTACACGGTGCTATGCTGATAGAGCCGACTGAAACGGAAAGTAAAGCAACTTTGGACGCTTTTATTGAAGCGGTGCGGGATATTGTGGAAAAGGCAAAAAAGGGCGGACAAGATGACATACATACCGCCCCTCACCATACCCCGCGTCGTCGCTTGGACGAAACACGGGCGGCAAGACAGCCTGTCTTGACTTCACAAGTATAAAGGGAAAATCTCTTAACAAAACAGCCTTTTTAATGCAAAAAGGCTGTTTTTATTTTGCTGTTACACAAAAAATTATCTGGTTTTTTGATTGTCTCGGATGATTGCATTGACAGTGGTGTCTTGCCTGCTTTGCATTTTACGCCATTGAGCCAACTCACACTCCACAGACGGAATTTCAATAGTCGTATCCTTGTGAAAACGAAAATCACTCGGAACACGCATACATTTGCTTTCACAGCTTTCTGTCTTATCAGTCATCTTTTTTCTATCCCTCAAT
>Ga0310690_10012583_pt1 | contig 10378 bp, 7 predicted proteins | sample AusTroGonzalo_MG_2_FD_207661 | JGI IMG/M metagenome (GOLD analysis project Ga0310690, IMG submission 207661) | Bovine rumen microbial communities from tropical cattle in Woodstock, Queensland, Australia - Gonzalo_04 (v2) (version 2) | ecosystem: Host-associated > Mammals > Digestive system >...
CCTCGATCTTCGCCTGATACCGGTGAGCGATCTCACGGATGATCTGCCACACACGGGGCAACAGGGATTCCATCAGGCTCTGGGGCCAGACCTCCAGCGCCTCCGCCAGCACGGTGTGGTTGGTATACGCCACGGCGTGGCTGGTGACGTCCCACGCGGTGTCCCAGTCCATGCCGGCGTCGTCAATGAGAATACGCATCAGCTCCGGGATCACCAGCGCCGGATGGGTGTCGTTGATCTGAATGACGTTCTTTTCGTGGAAATTCTTCAGCGTACCGTAGACCTCGATGTGCTTGCGGGTGATGGACTGCACGGTGGCGCTGACGAAGAAATACTGCTGTTTCAAGCGCAAAGACTTGCCCTCATAGTGGTTGTCCTCCGGGTAGAGCACCTTGGAGATGGCGTCCGCCATGGTGCGCTCCTCTTCCGCCTGCAGATACTGACCGCGGTTGAAAAGCGCCATATCCAGCGGGCGGGGTGATTTCGCGTCCCACAGGCGGAGGGTGTTCACATGGTCGGTGCCGTATCCGGCGATCTCCATGTCGCAGGGGATCGCCAGCACACGGGTATAGTCCTCGTGGACCACCATCAAGTGCCCGTTATCCCAGCGGGAGCGCACCTTGCCGCCGAAGTGTACCTCCTCCGTCTCCTGAGGCTTGGGCATCAGCCACGCGTCGCCCAGGCTTTTCCACGCGTCCGGCAGTTCTACCTGCTGACCTTCCACGATCTTCTGGCGGAAGATGCCCAGCTCGTAGCAGATGGAATAGCCTGCCGCCGGAATCTCCAGCGTGGTCAAGCCGTCCAGATAGCACGCCGCCAGACGACCCAGTCCGCCGTTGCCCAGACCCGCGTCCGGTTCCATATCAAAAATGTCGGCGGCTTTGAAGCCCAGAGAATCGATGGCGTCCGTCAACTGGGGCAGAATGCCCAGATTGTAGGCGTTTTTCATCAAACTGCGCCCCATCAGAAACTCCAGCGACATGTAATGCACCATGCGGCCGCCCTCTTGCGCCGTGCGCTGGCGCGTTTCCACGCCCCGCTCCGCCATAATGTCGCGCAGTACCATGGCGCAGGCTTTCATCATTTCGCCGTCGCTGGCTTGGGACTCGGTACAGCCGTAGTTCAGGCGCAGTTTTTGTACAATCCGTTCTTTGAGAGTGTCTTTGCTGTAATTCATGGGTTCCTCCTGTTGGTCACCGGCGCTTACTCCGGCAGTTTTGCATAGATATCGCGGTAAACGCGGGCGCTGCGCCGCCAGCTGAAGTCCTCCTGCATACCCCGCTGTTGGACTTCCTTGAAATAGTCCGTGCCGTACACTCGACACGCCTCACCGATCACGTGCAGAAGATCCGCGGCGTTATAAGAGGCGAACACGAAGCCGGTGCCGTCCGGCTGTCCTGCCTGACAGGAGCGGACGGAGTCGTTCAAGCCGCCGGTCTGGCGCACAATGGGCACCGTGCCGTACCGCATGGCGATCATCTGGCTCAAGCCGCAGGGCTCACTGCGGGAGGGCATCAGGTAAAGATCGGCGCCGCCGTAGATCTGACGCGCCAGCGCGTCGGAATACGTAATGCACGCCGCCACGCGGCCGCCGTAGCGGCACTGAGCGTCACGGAAGAAGTCCTCATAGCACGCCTCGCCCATGCCCAGCACCACCAGTTGGGCGCCGCAGTTCATGATACCGTCCAGCGCCTGGCATACCAGATCCATCCCCTTGTGACCCACAAGACGGCTCACAATGGCGATCACCGGCGCGTCCGGCGTTTGCGCAAGCCCCACCGCCTGCTGCAAGGCGGCTTTACACTTGGCCTTGCCGGAAAGGCGGCCGGCACTGTATCGGGCGCAAAGTGCGCCGTCGGTATAGGGATTGAAGCTCTTCATGTCGATCCCGTTGAGCACGCCGGTCATCTTCTCCCCGATGGCGGCGATCACGTGCTCCAGACCGTGGGCGTGGAACGGATCACGCAGTTCCCACGCGTAGGTGGGGCTGACGGTGGTGACCGCGTCGGCGCTCAAAAGCGCCGCCTGCATCAGATTCACCGCCCCGTCCTTTTGCAGTACGCCGGTATCCCACCAGCCACGATCCAGACCCAGCACGTCCTCCACGGCGCTCTCGTGCATCCAGCCTTGATACTCGATATTATGCACCGTATAGACACTGCGGATGCCGCGGTAGTAGTCCATGCGGCAGGCATAGTCTTTCAGATATACCGGCAAAAGCGCCGTCTGCCAGTCGTTACAATGGACAATATCCGGCTTGTCGTCCAGATCCGGCAGGAGATCCGCCACGGCGCGGCAGAAGAAAGCGAAACGCTCACCGTCGTCCGGCTCGCCGTAGAACTGCCCGCGGCAGAAATACCGCTCATTGTCCAGAAAATACCAGGTGACGCCCTGCTCCGTCAGAGAAAAGAGTCCGCAGTACTCATGGCGCCACGCCAGATCTACATAGATGTACTTGCGAAACGTCATGCGCGAGCGCCACGGCTCGCCGATGGCGCCGTAGAGCGGCAGTATGACCGCCACGCGGTCGCTTTTCTTCTCCGCCAGCGCCACGGGCAGACTGCCCGCCACGTCCGCCAGACCGCCGGTCTTGCAAAAGGGCGCCGCTTCACTGGCGGCAAACAGAATATTCATACGTTACACCTCGCTGTTTCTGGCGATCACCAGCGGATAGCTCTCATGACCCATCAGCGTGCCGTTTTCCTTGATGGTCACGTATTTATCGGTGATCACGTTGCGCAGTATGGCACCGCTTTTAACGGTAGTGCCCTTAAAGAGGATGCAGTTTTGCACCTCCGCGCCTTTTTCCACCTGTACGCCCCGGAAGAGGATGCAGTTTTTCACCGTGCCCTGAATGTCGCACCCGTCGGCAATGAGGGAGTTGACACACTCGCCGGTGGGGTCGATATAGCTGGAGGGCGCGTCGTTGACCTTGCCGATGATGGGACGCGACGGGCAGAACAGCTCACCGCGCATCTCCGGACGCAAAAGCTCCATACTGCGCTGGAAATACGTCTGGATCGTGTTGATCCGGGCGGCGTAACCGTCCCACACATAGCCGCCGATACGGAGCGTGGCGCCGCGCTTTTGCAGTACCGCGCCGCGGAAGCTGTACTCGTTGTGCGCCATGCAGTCCTCCACCAGACGCAACAGCAGCTCCGTGCTCATCACGTAGATATTCAAACAGCGGTAGCCCACCGGCGTATGCACGTCACGCACCGTGTCCACAATGCGTCCGGCGTCGTCCAGTTTGAAGTAGGTATCGCTGCTGTCCCCCAGATGGGAGGTGCAGACCGCCGTGATATCCGCGCCGGTGCGCAGATGCTCCGACAGCACGTCGTCCAGCGGCAGATTGATCACAAGATCACTGTCGCACAGCACCACGTAATCCTGACGGATATGGCTCAAATAGTCCTTGACACAGCCCAGCGCCTCCATCTTGCCCCGGAATTGACCGGCGCCTTCCCGATGTTCCGTATAGGCGAAGGCGGGCAGGAGCTTCAAACCGCCCTTGCGGCGGCTCAAGTCCCAGCTTTTGCCGCTGCCCAGATGATCCAGCATGCTCTGGCACTTGCCGTGCATGATCACGCCCACGTCGGTAATACCGGCGTTGACCATGTTGGAGAGCATAAAGTCCACCACGCGGTAGTCGCCGCCAAAGGGAATGGAGCCGTGGACGCGATGCTCGATCAGCTCGCGCAGACCTGTCTTTTTCTCATAGGAGAAGATGATCCCGTGCATACCGTTCATGCTCTTACCTCCCCGTTCTGATGCCGATCCAGCATCGTCTTTGCCGCCACCTGTTGACCAGACGCCACCACGGTACCGGGTCCCAGCACGGCGATGCCCCACCGGTCGGGATCTGACGCGCTCTCCGGCGGCGCGCCTACCGAGGCGCCCGACGAGATCCGGCAGTTCTCGCCCACGATGGCGTAATGCACCTGGGCGCCCGGCTCGATCACCGCGCCGGGCATGATGACCGAATACGTCACCGAAGCGCCCTCGCCTACCACCGTACCGATGCTGACCACGCTGTTTTTCACCTCGCCGTCAATGATACAGCCCTTGGCAATGGCGCTGTTGCCCACGTCCGCCGCGGGTCCGATCATGGTGGGCGGGCAGACGGTACTGCGCCCGTAGATGGGCCAGCTCTTATCCAGCAGGTTCAAGCCGGAGCCCGGCAGGAGCATATCCATATTGGCGTCCCACAGCGAGTCCAGCGTGCCCACGTCTTTCCAGTAGCCTTCAAAGCGATAGGCGGTCATCACCTCGCCGCGGCGAAGCATGGCGGGGATGATGTTCTTGCCGAAATCGTTCTCCGACGCGCTGTCCGCCTCGTCCTCAATAAGATACTGACGGAGTTTGTCCCAGGTGAAGATATAAATACCCATGGACGCCAGATTGCTCTTGGGCTCTTTCGGCTTTTCGGCAAACTCGGTCACGTGATCCGCGCCGTCTACCGACATGATGCCGAAACGCTTCGCCTCCGACCAGGGCACCTCCATCACCGAAATCGTGCACGCGGCGCCGGATTCTTTATGACAGCGGAGCATATCGGAATAGTCCATTTTATAGATATGGTCGCCGGAGAGCACCGCCACGTATTCCGGCTCGTAGAGATCCACAAAGCCGATGTTCTGATAGATGGCGTTGGCGGTGCCTTTATACCACGACGCGCCGGTGGCGCTCTGGTACGGCGGCAGAATGTGGACGCCGCCGTCCACCCTGTCCAGCTCCCAAGGCTGACCGTTGCCGATATAGCTGTTAAGCTCCAGCGGACGGTACTGGGTCAGGACGCCTACTGTATCAATGCCGGAATTGGTGCAGTTGGAAAGGGGAAAATCAATGATGCGGAACTTGCCTCCAAAGGGTACGGCAGGTTTTGCCATGTCGCCGGTCAACACGTAGAGCCGGCTGCCCTGACCGCCTGCCAGCAACATCGCCACACACTCTTTTTTCATGTCGCGTTCCTTCCTTTCTTTCTTTTCCTGCCCCGCAGGATCACCGCCCCAAGAGGCGGAATGGTTACTGCGATCGATTGCTCTTGCCCGTGAGAGGGGATCTTCTCCACCGGAATCCGGTCGCCGTTCCCGACGCCGCTGCCGCCCCAAAGGACGTCGTCGGTGTTGAATACCTCGCCGTATTCCGCCGCCTTCGGCACGCCGAAACGGTAGTTCTCCCACGGTTGGGGCGCGAAATTCACCGCGCAGATCAGTTCGTGACCCTGCCGGTCGCGCCGCAGGAACACCAGCACGTTGTTGTGATGATCGTCCGCCACCAGCCACCGGAATCCGTCCCAATCCCCGTCGTTGTCCCACAGCGGCGTTTGCGCGCGGTAGAAACGGTTCAGGGCGCGGATGCACTCGTGGGTGCGGCGGCACGCTTCGTTCTCCAGAAGATACCAGTCCAACTGCCCGCGGAAGTCCCATTCGTGCCACTGCCCCAGCTCCGCGCCCATAAACATGAGCTTGCGGCCCGGATGGCAGAGCATATAGGCGCAAAAGCTGCGCACCGCGGCAAGCTGTTGCCACTCGTCGCCCGGCATTTTGCCGCGGAGCGAACCTTTCATGTGCACCACTTCGTCGTGGCTGATGGAGAGAATGAACCGCTCGGAAAACGCGTAGACCATAGAAAAGGTCACGTCTTTATGATGGTACTGGCGGAAATAGGGATCCATCTTGAGATAGTGGCACACGTCATTCATCCAGCCCATGTTCCACTTCATGTCAAAGCCCAGACCGCCCTCGGAGGTGGGATGGCTCACTTTGGGCCAGGCGGTGGATTCCTCCGCCACCGTCAACGCGCCGGGGGCGGCGTCGTGCACCGTGTCGTTGAGGCGGCGCAAAAAGTCGATCGCCTCCAGATTCTCGTGACCCCCGCAACAGTTGGGACGCCACTCGGTGCGCCCGTAGTCCAGATACAGCATGGACGCCACCGCGTCCACCCGCAGTCCGTCCACGTGGAACTCCCGAAGCCAGAACACGGCGGAGGAGAGCAAAAAGCTCCGCACGTCGCCTTTGCCGAAGTCGAATACCCGAGTACCCCAGCCGCTGTGTTCCCATTTGAGCGGATCGCTGTATTCATATAGGCATGTGCCGTCAAACTCGATCAAGCCGTGTTCGTCCTTGCAGAAATGGGCAGGGACCCAGTCCAACAGTACCGCAAGGCCGGCGCGATGGAGCCGGTCCACCAGATACATAAAATCGTGGGGCGTACCGTAGCGGCTGGTGGGGGCAAAATAGCCGGTGCACTGATAGCCCCAACTGTCGTCCAGCGGATACTCCGTTACCGGCAGGAGCTCCACCGCGTCGTACCCCATGTCGCAGGCATAGTCCGCCAGCTCGTCCGCCAACCGGCGGTAGTTAAAGGCGTTCCCGTCGGCAAAGCGGCGCCAGGAGCCTATGTGCACCTCATAGATGTTCAGCCTTCTATCCCGAAGGGGCTGTTCCGCCCGACGGCGGAGCCACGCCCCGTCATGCCACGAAAAGCCGCCCAGATCAAAGAGCTTGCCGGAGGTCTCCGGACGGGTCTGGGTATGGAACGCGTAGGGGTCTGTCTTCCAACGCACCTTACCGTCCGCGCCGGTGACAAGAAATTTATACGCGTCGTAGGCAGCGGCAGGAACCGTCAGCTCCCAGACCCCGTCACAGCAGGTCATATCCTGCCCCTGCCAGCCGTTAAAATCCCCTGCAAGCTGAACGCGCCGGGCGCCGGGCGCCCAGAGCCGGAACATCCAGCCGCCCTGACAGGGATGGGCGCCGAAATACTCATACGCCCGATGGTCCGTCCCCTGCAAATACGCCTCGTGGATCATGACCATGCCCCCGTCCTTTCCTTCCGCCTTATCACGCCTCATGCGCAAAAGCGCATACCTTTTCCAATATAATCCTTATTATACTGATTTTTCCTCCCGCGTCAAGAAAGACCGTGCATCTTGCCACGCTTTTCTTCCGATGTGGCTTCTATCATAGTATGCGCGTTTTTCCCGGGCATAAGCGGCGGCGCCGGCGCATAGGTTTTCAAAAAAAGCAGAAAGGGCGGTCCCTCCCATGAAACGAATCCTTCCCCGCGTGATCCTCCTGCGGCGGCAGCACCTGCTGGTGCTGGCGGCGCTCCTTTTGACAGGTGGTATCTTCTACGCCGTCAGCCTGCCGGGTTCCGTCAGCGCTGTGGCTTCACAGCGGCAGCTCCCCATCTATTCGGTGGAGCGGGATGATAAATACTGCTCCCTCTCCTTTGACGCGGCGTGGGGCAACGAGGATACCCAGACGCTGATCGACATTCTGGAGCGCTACGGCGTGAAGGCGACCTTCTTCGTGGTGGGCGATTGGGCGGAGAAGTATCCGGAATCCGCCAAGGCGCTGGCGCAGGCGGGGCACGAGGTGATGAGCCATTCCCTGCACCACGATCACTATAACACCCTCTCCGCCTCGGACATCGTGGCGGATCTCACCGCCGCCAATGAGAAGATCTGCGCCGCCACCGGCGTGACGCCCACGCTGATCCGCTGTCCCTACGGCGAATACGATGACCACGTGATCTCCGCCATCCGCTCTCTGGGAATGGAGCCCATCCAGTGGGACGTGGACAGTCTGGACTGGAAGGATTATGACGCGGACACCATCTATCGCCGCGTCACCTCCCAGGTGGGCAGCGGCAGCATCGTGCTGTTCCACAACGCCGCGCTCCATACGCCGGAGGCGCTGCCCGCCATTCTGGAGTTTTTACAGCAGGAGGGTTATACGGTGGTGCCCATCTCCCAGCTCATCTATACCGGCGACTACACCATCGACCATACCGGCCGCCAGCATGCGGCACAGTAAGGGAATGGATTGAAAACGCGAAGGTGTAAATGAAAAATGCTTTACACTCTATAAAACCCACGGCAACCAAAAAACGGCAAACGATGCTATTTTTCCGAGGTTTTTGCGAAAAAAACGTCTGCGGGGCTTTTCCGCAGGCGGTTTTTTTGTTATAATAAGATATAATACTACCGCCGGCGCGGGAGAGGAGTGCGGTTCCTATGGGTTATGACGTATTGATCGTTGGCGCGGGACTTTTCGGCGCCGCCGCCGCCCAGTATCTGACCGAGGCGGGCAGGTCGGTTCTGGTGATCGACCGGCGCGCGCACGTGGGCGGCAACGTATACACCGAGGAATTAGAAGGGATCCAGGTACACCGCTACGGCGCCCATATCTTCCACACCAACGACAAAGCGGTCTGGGACTATGTGAACCGGTTTGCCGAGTTTAACCGCTACACCAACGCGCCTGTTGCCAATTACCGGGGAGAGCTGTATTCCCTGCCCTTCAATATGTACACCTTTAACCGCATGTGGGGCGTGGTGACACCCCAGGAGGCGGAGGCCGTGATCGCCGGACAGCGACGGGATTCCGGCGTCAGTGAGCCGAAAAATCTGGAAGAACAAGCCATCTCGCTGGTGGGGACGGATATCTACGAAAAGCTGGTCAAGGGCTATACGGAAAAGCAGTGGGGGCGTCCCTGCACGGAGTTGCCCGCTTTTATCATCCGGCGTTTGCCGGTGCGCTTCACCTTTGATAACAACTACTTTAACGCGCGGTATCAGGGGATCCCCATAGGGGGCTATACCAACATGGTCAAGGCGATGCTGCGCGGCGTTGACGTGGAGCTGAACGCGGACTATCTGGCGGACAAGCCGCGTTGGGACGCTATGGCGCCGCAGGTGATCTACACAGGTCCTGTTGACCGGTACTTCAACTACTGCTACGGTCCCCTGCAATACCGCAGTGTCCGCTTTGAGACCGAGGTGCTGGACGTGCCCAACTATCAGGGCAACGCTGTGGTCAACTACACCGATCGGGAAACGCCCTATACCCGTATCATCGAGCACAAACATTTTGAATTCGGGCAGCAGCCCAAGACGGTGATCTCACGGGAATACAGCGCCGAATGGCATCCGGGCGATGAGCCGTACTATCCTGTAAACGACGAAAAGAACAATGCGCTCTATGAAAGGTACCGGACGCTGGCACAAAACGAGCGCAACGTGCTGTTCGGCGGTCGCCTGGGCGCATACCGCTACTACGACATGGACGCTGTGATCGCCGCGGCGTTGGAAGCGGCAAAACACTTGGAGGAACAGAGGAATACGCTATGAAACTTTTGACCGTGACCGTTCCCTGCTACAATTCGCAGGATTACATGGAAAAGTGTATCGACAGTTTGCTCACCGGCGGAGAGCGGGTGGAGATCCTCATCATCAACGACGGCTCCACGGATCGCACCGGCGAGATCGCCGACAGCTACGCCGCCCGCTATCCCGATATTGTCAGGGTGATCCATCAGGAGAACGGCGGACACGGCGAGGGCATCAATCAGGGTCTGCGCCACGCCACCGGCGTATACTTCAAATCCGTGGACAGCGACGACTGGGTCAGCGCCGATTTTCCCCGTTTTCTCGATACACTGGAATCGTGTGAGCGGCAGGGCGGCGTGGATCTGCTGGTGACCAACTACTATTACGACCACGCCGACGGAAAGGGAAACCGCTCTATCCGGTTTTCCAACGCTCTGCCCAAGGGACGCGTCTTCACATGGGAGGAAACGCGGCCGTTTCGCGTGGATCAGATCTTGATGATACACGCCTGCACCTTCCGCACGGAGACCATGCGGAAAAGCGGCATCGTACTGCCAAAGCACACGTTTTATGAGGACAATTATATGGTCTACGGCAATCTGCGCTTTGCGGAGAAGCTGTACTATATGGACGCTGACCTCTATCACTACTATATCGGTCGCGCTGGACAGAGCGTACAGGAGGACGTCATGAAGCGCCGCTATCTCCACCAGCTTCGGGCAACGGAGCTGTGCTTTACGGCGTACCGTCTGGATGAGATCACACAAAAGCGCAAGCGTAACTACCTTGCTCACGAGCTGTTTATCATGTTCGGCATTTCCGCGATCTTCGCCCGATTGAACAGGACGGCGCAATCCGAAACGGATCTGGGGGATCTGTGGGCGACATGCCGCGCCTATGACGCAAAGTGGGCGGATCACTTCCGTTTCCGCACGATTCTGCGGCTGATCTGTATCCCCGGAAAGGGCGGAGCCGCCCTGGTCAGCGCAACCTACCGTCTGGCGCGTCTGGTGGTGCGTTTTAACTGATGCGCGCGGGAAACGCCCCCTATTCGCGGGCATCACGCAATCTTGACGCGGAAAAATCTTCCGCAACAAACACTTGACAAATCGCCGTGGCATGGTATAATAATTAGGCGTTCTGCTCAAGGGGCGGACTATGCGAGTGTGCTGGAACAGGCAGACAGGCAAGCTTGAGGTGCTTGTGTTCGTAAGGACGTGCGGGTTCAAGTCCCGCCACTCGCACCATTTCTCCAACGGA
>Ga0310690_10012586_pt1 | contig 10376 bp, 22 predicted proteins | sample AusTroGonzalo_MG_2_FD_207661 | JGI IMG/M metagenome (GOLD analysis project Ga0310690, IMG submission 207661) | Bovine rumen microbial communities from tropical cattle in Woodstock, Queensland, Australia - Gonzalo_04 (v2) (version 2) | ecosystem: Host-associated > Mammals > Digestive system >...
GATTGTCATAACCTTTTCATTCCTACCCGTAGGTGTGGAGATTGTAACGCGTGGGTACACATGCTTTCTTCCGTAACGCTCGTACTCGTAATCACCATTGTCCACCCACTCATGTGTGTCAAGTATAGCAACCACTTTGTTACCACTCTTGTAGGTGTCTTTGATTTGTTTCATCAAACGTGCGCATGATATTTCGTCACCTGCCAAGTAAGTGAAATTGCTATATGATTTGTCGCTGCGCTTTTGGCACACATCGCACTCATACATGTCGGTGATACCCAATGTGAAGTTTGCTTTCTTCTGCAACCACTTTTGAAGTTCAAGGAAAGATTTTGAGGGAGTAATCTTCACGATACCCATGACACACTCCAATTCGGCATATTTGTCACAATGCCAAACGTAGTCAGTACCGCAAACAATATCTCGTTTCTCACGGATATATACGATATTATCCTTACGCAGTTTCTCTTCAAGCGCAGCGAATTGCTTTTGCAATGCTTGTGCGAATGAGAACAAGGTTTTGAACTCACCATTGTCTTGGATGCGCTTACCGCCAATCTCTACCCAATAATACATGTGGATGTGTTGGCGATGTCCGTTTACAATGCCGCCCTCACGCGTACATTCACCATAGTTAATGTGTGCTTGGTGATAGTTTGCTACTGCATCAAGAATGTCTTTTACTTTAATCTCTTCCATAATCGTTGGTGTTATTTGTTAAATCTGATGCAAAGGTACAAAAATTATTTCAAACTACCAAATAATTTACCAACAAAATTACAAAAAATATCAAATTGCAAAGTCCACTTTACAAAATGGGGTAATGGCTGACTATTATAAAATACACTTTTTTTTCAAACTACCAAATTTTTTGATGAAAAAATAACAAAAAAAACACCTACCATTTGGTAAGTGCCTTTTCTAACAAGTGAGCAGGTTATTCCTCTCCCCTTTCTTCACGCACGCTTGCGTTGCATTCGTCCAACTGCTTGCAGACTTCTTCGTAAGATTTGGCGCGGACTTCTTCCATATCTCCGTCAGGACCATCTACACCCCAATAGAACCCTACATAATCGTTTTCTCCGTACTTGATGATTAAATCACCATTGTACTCCAATTCTTCCGGTTTCATGTTACTTGTTTTTTTGATATTTGACTACAAGTTTGTCCCATTTCGTAGGAACGAAGTTTTTGTTTGCATAGCAGTTCTCGCCAAGAACGTCGAATAGACTTTCGCGGAACTCATTATCCTTTTTCGATTTACCGAGTTTCTTTGCCATGAACTCCACGAACTCATCTTCCAAGAATATACGAAGTTCCTCGCACATGTCTAACTGCTCCAAGTAGGTAGAATAGCAGTAACCCTCTAACTGCCCCATACAACCCCCTAACTCCCCAAAAATTGCGTCCGTTACGTGATAGATAAACTTCTCAACAAGTTGGAACGGAGCATATTTGCGGAAAGCAGGGAAATACCCAAACACGTGTTCCATAACTTGTAAACGTGCGCTATCGTAGGTAACTACACCACCCATTTCAATGAGGTGGAAAGTATTGTCCGGTGTGAGCAAAATAAAGTCCTCTCCCTCGTTGGTGTCATCTTCAAATGCCGCTTCCGAAATGTAGCAAATACCCTCACGTTTTGCTATATTCTGCTGATTGAGATAAATGTCACCATAGCCAGTATTTTCACCATAATAGCGAACACCACCTGCGACAATCTCACTATGCCCGATGATACACAAATCATCAACTGCTGGCAACTGAACGAAGTCGAGTATGTCAAGCACACTAAAACCGAACCGATGATTGCGGAAGTAATAGTCCCTATCGCCTTTGGGTTCTGCATATTTCGCCACCTCATCTTCATACTCTGCGCGAGAATCATAATCTTCGGGCAAGAAGTCGATGTTTGCCAAGCACGCAATGATTTCGTTTACATGCGCAACTGCTTGTGTGCCGTATATGCAAGGTTTTCCGTCTTTGGTGATGAAGATACAATCTTCGCCGATAACACCATTTGCGTGACGAACCAATACGTTCACGGCAATAGGTGTATGTGTACCTTTCTCATCAACAAACTGCTGATACTTGTCAAGTAATTTTGATTCGATTGCGTTCATGTTTTCTCCTTTCTTTTAGTCGAATGTTACTTCGGTGATTTGAGCAACAATATCGTACTCAACGTTGTTGTCTTCTGCGTAAGGTGTGCCGCAAAGAATACCTGCGTAGTCAGAATCTAAAACTGCTCCTTCCAAGTCTTCTCCGTTCTCCAACCGCTTAACTTCCTTTTTGGTAAAACCGCAATGGTTAATCATTTCTTTTTTCGCCTCTTCGTAAGTGTCGAATACTTGGGTGCTAATCTCACCTGGATTTTCTCCGTAGTATTTAGAAACTACAAACTTTGATTTTGCCATAATATACTCCTTTCTTGTTAAATCTGCCACAAAAGTACTGCTATTATTTCAAATAACCAAACTTTTTAGCAGAAAAGTGTCATTTTTCTTCATTTTGTAAAGTCCACTTTGCAATTTGCTCTGCAATCTCCAACTTGTGCTCCACACACTCATACGTTACCAAGTTGATTGGGTGTGAATACTGAACATTGTTGGTTGCGAGAATGTCAAAGAATGACTGCCCGTCAATGAATGTAATATGTTTCAATATACCATGATGAGTGTTACCTGTCGTGTCGAACTTAACACATATCGGGTTGTTCTCATCAAAAGGAATTGAGAACATAAACTTATCTTTTGCAATTGATGCGTCTGCTATTGCTAAACGCAGTAAAGTGTCAGCGTTGTGTTGAGATTGTGCTGCTACTATTTTCAAAGCAGCGATTTCATCGAGTTTCGTTTTCATAATCTATGTGTTGTTAAAAATTGGTACTCATTTGAGGACATCGGGTAATGTAAATTTGGGAACTGTCGGTTCGTACGTGTGTTCCCACAACATTAACTCAATGTTCTTAATGTTATTGTGACAATAACTCATATTTTGTGCTGCGCTGATGTCAGCGAAAAGTGGGTTAATGCCTTCCATTGTGCGCACAAATAGATTGACTGCTTTTTCGTACAATCTAATGTACTGATTGAGGTACTTTGACGCGTCATTGAACATCGCTATTTTAAAGCGGTTGTAGTTGATTACATCAATGATTGCGTTTACGCTGTCTTGTGTAAAGCGGTTGTCTGGGGTACATTTCGCTTTGCAACTTGCGCTGCCGTGGTCGAACGTGACACCTGCGCGTAAGTCCACCCTACACTCATACTTGTATATGATGTTTTCCGCGACAAGTTTAATGTCAATGAATTTCTCATTGTTCCAATCGGATGTGTTCAGTTCCAACTTACCAACTTTCTCGCCAATGATAGCGTTAATTTTGTTGGTAAATACCTTTGTTATAGGTTTACCGATGAAGTCACTTTGAATCGTCTGCGCCATGATAATTAGCACGCGTTCCAATTCATTGTTATACTTGCGCAAGTCCTTTACATACGCTTTGAACTTTGCTTTGTTTTCTCCAAATCTTGATACAAATTCATTCATGATGTTGTGGGTTTTAATGTTTCACGCTGCAAAAGTACAAAAAATAGTTCAAACTACCAAATCTTTTTGAAAAAAAGTGCTAAATATTTTCATTTTGCAAAGTCCACTTAGCAAAATTCATTTTTTTTGCTTTTTTATTTGGTTATTTGAAATAAATGTGTATTTTACAATAATACAGATAAATAGTCAAAAAAAAAGACACCTACCATTTGGTAAGTGTCGCGCGGTTAGAAATTGCGGCGCACATACTCGTCAGCAATTTGGAGTGCTTTCTTTCTGCGCTCTGCGGGTTCTTTCAAACTCTGCGGTATTTGCTTGCGGTCGATGTAGAAATCATCGCAATAGGCAGTTCCGCCCTCGTCTTCAAAAACCTTGCAGTAAAAACCGCCATTGTCTTCCGTTACTTGCACATACTTTGTGCGTCTTGGTGTTATTTTAACAACTAACATAGTGGTGAACGATTAGAGGATGAATAAACCAAAGTTGATGATTTGCGGTACTGCATCGCAGTCGATGATGCACATTTGTCCCATGATGAGGGCAGGAGTTGCGGCATCCTCTACCTGCTTTGCGTACTCTGCGCTTGCTTTGCGGGCGAAAAGAGCATCGAAATACTCACCGCTGAAAGTTTCCTCACCCGCTACACCCATGCGCTGCAACTCGGCTGAATAGGCATAGTAAAGTTTTTCTCCCGCCCAATCCTCGCGAACGCGGTGTGCGAACTCAAACGCGTTGGTGAAATTCGGCTCAATCGGCTTAATGCCCTTTTCCATAGCCTTGCGGTACACCGCCATTGCGCGGTTGAAATTCTCGCTCTCCTTGTCGTAAGATGCGTGCGTGTTGAGCATCGGGAACGTTGCTTTCAAGTCGCTACCCCAACCCAACTCTACGATGTCCACGTACGCTTGCGGTTCAAGGAACGCAATGCCCTTTTGGTAGTGGATGAACTCGCGTATTACGCTCTCCATTTCCTTGTTGGCGGTGTTCACGTAGTGTGCGAACAACTTGCCAAGAGTTTCAGCACTCAACTCTTTCGGTGTGTTGATGCGGTAGTAGGTTGCGCTCTGCGTTGCGTAGTTGTACACTACCACGATGCCCAAGGCGGGGTTTACCATGTACACCTTGCGCTTTTCGTTCAGTTGGATGCGCGAAAAGTGAATAGTCGGAAAGTTGTTGTGAACTTGTTTCTCGAACTCGTTAGAGCCACTAAAAGTTGTTTTTGCCATAATTCTTTTGTTTATTAGTTTGTGTTAATTTGTAAATCTGCTGCAAAGGTAATACTTTTTTTTCAAATAACCAAAAATTTTGCGAAAAAAATGTATAGTTTTTTAATTTTGCAATGTGTAGTTAGCAAAATTGATTAGTATTGCAAATTGAAACCTCTAAAATCACGATTGGTTGTCATTACTGAATTGCACGTATCTATGATTATTTTTTCCATTTCATCCCTATCAAGGAATGGTTTATAGAGGTTAATAGCGTCTTGCATGGTTTCATTATAGGTATAACTATATTTGGTGTATTCCGTCATTATAGCCTTGAAACTTTCAAGAAAGATATTTGGGTGTTCCTCCAATACGTTATGTATAGCATTGAGGTAATCCAAAATTTTTTCTTTTGTAAGTCCGTCCCAACAAATAGGGCATATACCGCTAAATGTATTCATCTCCCACTTTTCGTCATATTTCCATTTACGCAAAAGTGTAACTCGTTGTGGGGTGTGGTAGCCGTTACCAAAAACAAGTTTCACTTTTAATATCTTTTCCGCTTGTTCTTTGTATTTTTCTTCCACTTCAAAACTTGTACCAAGTTCTCGATTAACTAACGGCACAAGCGTAACATAGGTTAATACAAAGTCCATATCATACATGTGTATGTCCGTATTGTACTTTTTGTTCCACTCGGTGAGATAATACTGATTTGTCATCATAATCGTGTTAAATTTTAATTTCGGTGCAAAGGTACAAAAATTATTTCAATCTACCAAATAATTCGGTAAAAAAATGAAAAAAAAGTGGAATTTGCTAACTCCACTTTACAAAATAGGTGCTTAAAAGCGCGGTGAACATACTTTTTTACCTCTTCAGCGCGGATTTGACGAGCGTTATACTGCTACCCAAATGAGCATTTCAAACCAATCGAACTCTTCATCTTCTTCGATGTATAATTGTTCGATTTCTCCGTCATGGTAGTAGTAACCCAGTTCTACATTGATTCCGTCTTGTTCGTCCAACCAAATGGCGCGAACGTCAGCAGAAACCACGTCTTCACATACCGAACTACCTGCGACGTTGGTACACGGCATTGAAATATCGTCAGGATCCTCTCCCTCGTTGATGAAATTCTTGCGCTTACCCTCATACGTTTTGAGTAAGTCACGGCAAAGTTCTTTTGCCAAATTTTGCTGCTTGCGTTCGTTTTCACGTGCCGCGTGAGCAAATTGCACACATGCGTTCTTATCCATGTTGTTCCTTTCTTTTAAGTATTTCGTTACCTGCTTTGACAATGATGTTGTGCAAAGCGTTGTCTTGTTTCAGTTCATCGAGAACCAATGCGCAGACTTTCTTCATGTCTTCTTCCGTAAAGTCGTCTGCTTTCACACCCATAAGGCGCAAATCACAAATGCTAATTGTGGTAATCGGGAACTCCCGACAAGTTAAATCAGTTACCATGTTCTTGTTGATTTTGACTATCTTTTACCGCTTGCTCCAAGAGATCCACAACCTGCTCAACTGCAACCTTTGTTTTCTCATACTCGCGGTCGTATTCTATTTTCAAATAGATGTTTATGCCTATCAGTCCACCGATGCCGAGAATGATTAGGCAAAGACTAATAATGCGTAATGTTTTCTCTTTCATATTATATGCTTTATCAAATCTGCTGCAAAGGTAATACTTTTTTTTCAAACTACCAAATTATTTAACGAAAAAATGTAAAAAAAACTAAAAAAGTGTATTTTTTAATGATTTTATTTGGTTATTTGAAATAAAGGTGTATTTTATAATACGCATACACAAGGACCATAAAAAATGACGTCTATTCTCACGAACTGACGCCACCACAAAACCATTTTAACCTTTATTATGACAACATTTATTTTCTAATCTTCATAGACGAAGAGTCCGTTTTTGAATTTTTCTTCTGCGTCCTCTATCGTATCGGCATAGACTACCTTGTCTGCGTCTTCTTCTGCGGAGTAACCCATGACGTAGCGGTTCGCCCCGCTCGTTGCTTTTTTGTAGTCTTGTTCACTCATTCCTACGTGAACCAAGTCACTTGGATTCAATACTTGTACACTCATATTTACAAGGAATTAAATATAAACCTCTTTTGTTTCTTCCATGACGTTCGGCTCGTACGCACCGCGTTCCGCTCCTACATATTCTTCGCAGTCAATACGGAGTTCGTAGTTTTCATAACCGCCCGCAACTGCTTGCTCATAGAGTTCTTTGATGCTCATAGTTTTTACCCTTTCGTGTTAAATCTGCTGCAAAGGTAATACTTTTTTTTCAAATAACCAAAAATTTCTTCAATTATTTTTCAAAAAAGTTAATTTTGCAAAGTAGAGTTTACAAATTGGTACTCAATTGAGGACATAGCATGGCTGTTCTTTCTCCACAAAATTGTACTTGAGAGTTTCCTTTCCACTCTTGTATAAGTCGAGGATGATATGCTTTGCATCATATCTCTCATCACCCAATACATCATCCCAACCGTCAAAGATACCGCTATTCTTAATGTCATTGATAGCAATATCATCTACCCATTCTTTTGGCACCGATAACTCTTTAACTATTGCGTATGTCCGGTTTACACCTTTCACGACATAACTCAAAGCGTACTCTATTGCTTGCGATCCGTCGAGGAATATGCAAGTATTCTCATCATAGTACGCGTGCTTGCAATCAAACACTTGCGAATAGTCTTCAAACTCACTGCTATTCTTGTGCAGCAGCACACCTACTTCAACCATGAATAATGTAATCTTCTCTTCCATAATCTATTAGTGTTTTTAGTCGGTACTCAATCGAGTACCTTTGTGTTTAACTTTGCGGGTGTATTGTTTTTTACTTTTTGACACCGATGAATAGTTGATTGGCTTTCCATGAGCCGCAATCTCATCTTCCCTGCTTTTCTTCCGTGCGGCTTTGAGTGCCAGTAATATGTCATCTGTCTTTTTCATTTCTGCGTTCTATGTTTAATAATCGCGTTCTCAATCGGTTCGAGCCGTACGTGCTCTATGCCTTTCTCATCGCGGTATATCACAACCTCATAATGCTTACGCTTGAATGTGATATATTGGCAATGAAAGCGTTTGTAACTATCTAACGTATCGCCTTTCGTTGATACTACTTTCTCATCCGTTCCGTCAGTCACCAACAACTTACCATAAGGTATAGTGTGGCGGTTGCCGAAGTATGGAATAGTCCACTCTAATACTCGTCTAACGCGTACTTGTGTGTTTGTGTTGTTGTCATTCATAATACTGCTCCTTTCTATTTCTGATGCAAAGGTACAAAAAATTTTTCAAATAACCAAAAATTTTGACAATTATTTTTGATTTTTTGCAATTTTTTCTATCATCTTCACACAATCGCACATTTTCGCTACATCACACAAAGGTAACAAGCGCGTGTATTTCAAACCATTTTTCTTGTAGGTTTTACGCAATGCAGCGATATAGTCACGATATAGCGGATTCAAACCACATGTAATAAGTCTATCTAAATGATAGTCCGGCATGTCAGTAGTGAACCAAAAACTACGTCCGTGCGCTTTATACACAATGCAAGTCCATGTGCAGTATTCCTCACCACTTACGCGGTGCGTTCCTTTGCCAGAGAACAAATTGAACTCCAATACAACGCGGTTGTGCTTTTGTCCGTGTCCGAACAAATCTACTTTGCCCAACTCTATTTTGATAGGGTTTTGGAACTGCTCCAAATCTTGAATTTTCATGATGATGATAATTTACTTGTTAATAATTACGCAGCATTACGCTCCAAAATTTCTTTTGTTGCTTTTGCTATTTGCTCTTGTGCGGATTCACGCTTTACTTGTTCGTGCATTTGCTTGCCCTTTTCACTCGGTACTGACAAAGCACCAACTGCGAGAATAAAAACGATAAGAACTACTAACAAAGTGATTTCAATTGTTGTCATATTATACTCCTTTCTTAAAACTTGGTGCAAAATTACAAAAAATCTTTCAATCTACCAAATTATTTGATGATAAAATGCAAAAAAACTTAAAATTGTAAACTCCACTTTACAAAATGCAGATTTTTTGTAAAAAGTTGCTTAATAATTTGCATATGCCAAAAAAAAGTGTATTTTACAATATACGCAGCCGTGTACACAAAAAAACATGCCGACTTTCACAAGCCGACATGCCGCGTTAAACCTTTAAACCCTTATAGAATAGAAAGAAATCAGTTAATTTGCTTTTTCTTTGACATACCAATTGTCTGCCATAGCACCTTGACTACGCAATGCCCAAAACTCGCTTGTGACTGGGTATCCGTCCTCTAAAAGTACCTCACCCTTTGCGTTACGATAAAGATACTCATCGTTACTAAAATATGGGTGTGAGAACTTGGTATAAGGCGGCATACTAATTACTGCGCTGCGCACCTCGTTAATTGTCATGGTAGCACCATACAATTTTTCTATTGTTTCTTTGCTTTCGTACATAATATATTGTTTTAGTTATTCACACTCTTTTTTCACCGAGAACCGAAGATAAGGCACACAACCCTCTGCGCATACAAAGAACGCAAAACGCAATACATCTTCGTGCTGCTTGACGAACTCATCCAATGCTTTTTTGAATACGTTCCTGCGTATATCTACCATTACCTCAATGTCCTTACTCCAAATGCTAATCGGGGCGCAATAAAAACTATCAGTCATGTAATATCCACACTTGCGTATGTGTCTTTCAAAGACAGGTACTTTGTGAATATCATCAATCAGTTTTCTTGCAATGTCTTTTTTCATATTGACTTTTTTTTAACGTTTCATGCTGCAAAATTACAAAAATTATTTCAATCTACCAAAAATTTTGATGATAAAATGCGAATTTTCTTCATTTTGCTAACTCTACTTTGCAATTACTTTGATATTATGGTATTTTCTACCATGCACATCTGTCACCTCACGCAGACGTTTTGCGCGTGCTTTTGCAAGTTCTAACGTCCTGAACGTTTCAATAGGCTGCGGATAGTGTTGCTCAATATATTTATACTTTATTGGTATTCCACCATTCCACTTTATCGGTGTAGTTTCTACATGCCACGTTTCATAATAGACTTGATATTTGCCAGCCATAATTACCTCTCCTTTCTAAAAATGGTACTCATTCGAGGACAACCTATTAGTCGTCCTCGCAGAATATCGCATGTGATTCATCTATCGCCAGGTAATAGTGTCCGTTGCCACAATCTTTGAACTCTGCCGAGAACCAAGCGCGCATAACTCCGTCTTGCCCAAGTCTGCAACTTACTCGGTTGTCATACCCTTTTCTCCAAAAGTGGTCGTACTCACCTTTGTTTGCAATCGCGTTGCGGAATAACTCCTTTGTGTTGTCCAACTCGTATTTGTGATAAGGTATGCTGACGATACCTTTGCAAACGGTTGTAATCAAACAATCTACACCGCCGTTTACTCTGCCCGTTTTCATGCCCAACTCACGCGCCATAGCGTATGCTTCATCACTAAAAGAACTATTTTTCAGTATATAGTTTAGTTTATCGTCATCCAACGAAAGCAGAATTTTGAAATCATGCAGTATATCTGCCCATAGTCCGCTTTTCTCCAAGTACGCG
>Ga0310690_10012587_pt1 | contig 10375 bp, 9 predicted proteins | sample AusTroGonzalo_MG_2_FD_207661 | JGI IMG/M metagenome (GOLD analysis project Ga0310690, IMG submission 207661) | Bovine rumen microbial communities from tropical cattle in Woodstock, Queensland, Australia - Gonzalo_04 (v2) (version 2) | ecosystem: Host-associated > Mammals > Digestive system >...
AACACCTGAATTGAATTCTTCATGCCAAATCAAGGCATAACGCTTATGCTCCTGGGCCGTGACCGCACCCATAAAGCAACTGAATATCAGTGCAATAAACAATAATCGTTTCATCATATCCGTTTCTTTAGGGTGTAAAAATACAAATTTCCTCGTTTCAAATTGATGCAGTCAATTATGTTTCTTACCTTTGCCCAAAATTACGACCTATGGAAAAGAAAGAACTACGCGCCCATATCAAGGCATTAAAAAAACAGCATAGCAAGGAGCAGCTGATGGAGCAATCGGAAAAGATTTTGGCCAAGTTGGAGCAACACCCCGACTTCGTAAATTCCGATAAGATAATGCTTTACAGCGCTTTGCCAGATGAAGTGCAGACCCAAGCCTTCCTTGAAAAATGGCATCTTAAAAAGTGTATCATCCTGCCCACTGTGGTCGGCGACGACATCATCCCCGTGGAATTTGGCAAAGACACCGCGTTTGTCGTGGGTGATTTTAACATCCTTGAACCGCAAAATGAGCCTTACACTGGCGGTTTCGACCTCATCATTGTCCCAGGCGTGGCCTTCGACCATAACGGCAACCGCCTCGGTCGGGGTAAAGGCTACTACGACCGTTTCCTCAGCCACCACCTTGACGTGAAACGTATCGGCATCTGCTTTGACTTCCAACTCGTTGATGAAGTGCCTTCCGAGCCTTTCGACATTCGTATGGACGAAGTGATTACCTTATAAGAACAATGCGGAGCCACCTATTGGCAGCTCCGCATTGTTTCGTATTCCTGTAATGATCACTCAATAATCATATCGAATGGCATTCTCGCCTGGATGCCCGTATTCTTTTGCAGGTTCTCCAAACCTTGGAAGTAGTCGTAATACCCACCAAGTTTGCTACGCATTGCGGCATCAAGTTGGTCAGTACCCGATTCATTTAACGATTCCATCAAACGGGTGTAGAAATCCTTTTGTTTGGGCATCTCCACCACTTTGTAATCGTCGCCTAAGTTAGCTTTCTCAACAGCGTAAGCAATGGCGTCTTCCATATCGCCAAGCTGGTCCACAAGACCCAAACCGATGGCATCGGCACCAGCCCACACACGACCTTGTCCGATACTATCAACATAGGTTTGGCGCAAACCACGACCTTCGGCAACACGCTTGGTAAAGTCATCGTAGGTCTTCACTACCATTTCCTGCAACTTGGCATATTGGAACTCGGTAAGAGGTTGTGTGACGCTTCCAAAGTCAGCGTTTTCGTTGGTCTTGGCCACATCGAAGGTCAAGCCTATCTTGTCGTTAAGGAAGCCCTTCATGTTCGGGAAAGTACCAAACACGCCGATGGAACCCGTAAGTGTAGTGGGGTCGGCAAAGATGTAATCGCCCTTGGCTGAAATCCAATAGCCACCCGAAGCTGCATAATTACCCATCGAAACAATAACAGGCTTCACTTCCTTGGTCAAATCCAACTCGCGACCGATGATGGCTGAAGCCACAGCACTGCCACCAGGTGAATTGACACGCAACACGACAGCCTTCACGTTTTCGTCCTCGCGAGCCTTGCGAATAACCTTGGAAAGGTTTTCGGAATAGATATTCTCCTCGTTGCCCTTGCCGTCAAAGATTTGTCCCGAAGCATAGATGACAGCCACTTCGTTTTTGCTTTTATCCTTGTTGTCATATGACTTGGCGTAGTTGGCATTCGTGATGGAATTAATGTTCTTGTTACTGCCAGTCAAGCCTTTCAATTCTTCAAGCAACTGATCTTTGTAGTACAATTCATCAACCAAACCGTATTCCAGTGCCTTTTCAGCGCTGAAATAGGTCTCCAGATTGTCGGCAATCTGGTTCAGTTGTTCCACGCTGATGTTGCGGCTCTCGCTGATGCTCGTGAGAATTTGTCCCCAAACAGTGCCCAAAAGCTTCTCCATCTGTTCACGGTTGGCTTCACTCATCTTGTCCAAGAAATAAGGTTCCACAGCGCTCTTGAAACGGTTATTGGGACCACGCACAATCTGCATCTCAACATCAAGCTTCTCAAAAAGGTGCTTGTAGAACATGATTTGCGAGGCCATGCCATGCAAGTCAAGCATGCCTTCAGGATTGAGGATAATCTTGTCGGAGATGGAAGCTATGTAATACGCACTTTGTGAAAAAGACTCACCATAAGCAACGATAAACTTGCCCGACTCCTTGAACTCGATGAGCTTGTCACGGATTTCCTGCAACGTGGCCGTCGAAGTAGGTATACTGCTCAATTCCAAATAGATACCTTTGATATTGTCATCGGTTTTGGCATGTTCAATGTTACGTAGAATATCGTTCAGGCCTGTCATATCTTGCGACTCCATAGTACTAAAATTAATACCACCGAAAGGATTGTCAGTAGTCCTGTCAGGAATGTCATAGTCAAGCTTCATGTAAAGCAACGAATTGGGCTTTACAGTGGTGGAAGTTTCTGTGTCTTTCGTCATGCTCGAAATCATGGAAGAAACCACACCAACTTTAATGAAGAAGTTGATTACCAATGCGATGAGGGTGCCAAGAAAGGCAGCCAATACAACTTTGTAGAATTTCATGATACTGTATGTTTATAGTTTAGACCGCAAAAGTAAGCTTTTTCTCTTTTTGGGAATTTTTTTTGTGCCGTTATAGCATGAAAATTGCTTATTTTTGCAGAAAATCGCGACGATGGAACGCTGCTACATTCTTTTTGGCTCGAACATGGGAGACCGTGAAAGACTCTTTGCCGATGCTTGCCTATTAATTAATAATAGGTGTGGTAGGGTGATGGAAGTCTCGGAAGCTTATGAGTCTGAGCCATGGGGCTTTGTCGCGAACGAATGGTTTTTGAACCGTGTCATCGCTGTGGACACGGAACTCGACCCCGAAGAACTGATGCAAGACCTATTAGAAATTGAGTTGGAATTGGGACGTGTACGCCATCCCGAACAAGTGGGCTACGCTTCCCGCCCCATTGACTTGGACATCTTGTACTTTGGCAACCGTGTCATGCAAACGGAAAGCCTTACTGTGCCACATCCAAGGCTGCATTTGCGCCGTTTCACTTTGGTGCCGCTGTGTGAACTGATTCCCGACTTCGTCCATCCTATACTGAACAAGACACAACGCGAGCTGTTGCAAGAATGTCCCGACCAATCTGAGGTCAAAAAGCGGTTTACATAACGAATGAATACATGAACTACAATTATATAGCCATAGAAGGAACTCTCGGAGCGGGCAAGACTACCTTAGCCTCTCGCATCGCCAATGACTTCAACGGAAAACTCGTTTTGGAGGAGTTTGAGGCCGATAAAAACCCTTTCCTGCCCAAGTTCTACAAAGAACCCGACAAGTATTCATTCCAAGTGGAGATGACATTTTTGGCTTTGCGCTACCAACAACTGAAGGACAAGTTAGGTGCACTCGACCTCTTCCATGACTTTATCATCTCTGACTATTATGTAGCCAAGTCTCTGATTTTTTCACGCAACAACCTCCAAGAAGATGAATATCAACTATTTTCGCGCTTCTTCAACATCATCTTCTCCGACATGCCCAAACCAGAACTGTTGGTCTATCTTTATTCCGACGTGAACCGTCTGCAACGCAACATTCGCAAGCGCGGACGTAGCTACGAGCAGGAAATCAGCGACGCGTATTTGTCCGACATCCAACGAGGCTATCTCGACTTCCTTCGCCAGCAGCAGGACAACATGCGCATTCTCATCCTCGACACCAACCGTCTCGACTTTGTAGCCAGCCAGCGCGATTACCATAAAATCATCGAAGCCATTGATCAGCCCTATGAGGTGGGGATACATCGAATAGCGTTATGACAAACACAAAAAAAGCCGCTCAATGAGCGGCTTTTTTGTTGGAGATTCGTCAAATTACTTCACGAGCTTCTTCACAATCTCTTTATGATTCTCGTAGGTGATAACTTCAGCACGACGGATCAACGGGAGGATGTCCTTTTCAAGCTCAGGATAGATGTTAATCATCTCACGGATGGTTTGCTCTCTATCGCGTGAATTGTTGATGTTGTTCACGATAGCATCCTTATCCTTGAGGTTGCTGTTCTTGACGAGTTCGACGAAAGCATCCCAGTCGGGACCGCAGCCCTTAGGATTCAATTCGATGCCATCAACCTTAGCCTTCTTGGCGAGCTTTTGCAGCTGCTTCATGGCAGAGTTGGCACGGTCGTTAGCAAGGTTCTGGTTATGGTCAAGTTCACCTTCAGGTGAAGCCCAGCCCTTGATGTCGAATTTCTTATCCTCACCAGCTTTCAGAATCTCGTTGAAAGCGGCATCAGCTTCACGGTTAGCCTTCTTGTTACGGATGTCATAACGATCCTTATCGAAGAAGTAAACCAAACGGACGACGGGAACCTGAGTGACAACAATTTCATCCTGATAAACCGGCTCGGTTTCTTCAGGCTTGGCAATCACGCCGTCAGCAAGTTTCTCGGTAGCGCCTTGAGTAAAGTACTCGTTCTTCACGATTTCATCCTGCGTAGGATAAATGGTGCCGTTGTAAACATAGAACATCGGGTCGGCCATCAGCTCGCTGTTTTCCATCTCAGGCACATAGTCTTCGCAATAGTGCTTGGTGAACTCGCCACCATCTTTGTAGTTGACGCGGAAGTCGCCTTCACCCTTGACCTTTTCACCGACGAAGGTGATAGGGGCGATGTTGATTTGACCACCATTGTAAGCCAGATAAGGCTGCAGATTCATCACAGCTTCTTTCTCAAAATACTCAGCGGGGATAGTGACAATAACGTCGAAGCAAACCTTGCCGTCTTCGCCTTCAACCAGCGGGTCAGGATTCACACGGTAGGTGATTCTCTTCGACTCGCGAGCCATCTTTTCGATGTCGCAAGGATTGTTGAACTTGTAGCGCAAACCGAGGTTCAGCTGGCTGTACATATCCATGTCGTTGATGACGTGCTTGTCTTCGTCAACCTTAATCTTCATCACCTGGTCGAGGTTGTCCTTGCCAGTGAAGAGATAGGTGTAATCCAAGAAGATGTCGAACTTAGGAGCCACATTGAAAGTGATTTCCATACCAGCGGGAACGGTGAAGGTGAGATCGCGCTTGGTCTGCTGATCAGCCATAGCGGGAGTCTCAGCGACATCATCAGAATTAAGATGACTAACAGCACCAGCTTGATAGTAAATGCCACCAAAACCGACATGAGGCACCAGGTTGATGACTCTTCTCGGGTTGTAGTTGAACATGTTGAAAAGGTTGAAAGTCACGTTCAAGTTGGCTTCAATGTAGTTTGTCTTGTCAAGAGCGAGGTTGTAGTACGTGCCATCAAGACCCTCTGCGAAAACGAGGGCTTGGCCATGCTTGTGACCCGAAAGGAGACCATAACCGCCTTTAAGGTTCAAGCCGACAACCTTACCGAATTGGTAACCGACACCAAGATGGGCATCCCAATTCTTGAAAGCCATGGACGTAAGATACCTATTGGCATCATTGTCCGAAAAAATCCAGCCTGTGTAATTGGCCAAGTCACCGTGGTTGATCGAGAGACCTCCGTCAGCCTGGATGTACCAGTACTTTTCAGCTGGTTTCGAAGCCTTTTTGCCTTCCTGAGCCATCATGCCCAAGGGAAGAGCTGCCATGACGACGAGCATCACGAGCTTTGAAAACGTCAAATGTTTCTTCATAATGTTAAAGTTTAGGTTTGTTAATTTGTTTAATTAGTTGATTTTTATTTAGTTATACTTATTCTCTACTATATGCCAAATATTCCAATTACTCTATTTAGCCAACAAAAGTAGGAAATTATTTGTTAGCCAATGCAAAAAAAGTGATTTTTTTATTGTTTTACTCTTATTTTCCTGAAAAAAGGCCAAATCTCAACATTATTTAGGGGTCAAACGCAAACGTTCAAAAATCTTCCACATGACAATGCCGGCACAAACGGAAACATTCAACGAATGCTTCGTACCTTCTTGCGGCAACTCTATTGCGCCGTTACAAAAAGGCAAGGCCTCCTCTCCCACCCCTTCGACCTCGTTGCCCAAAATATAGGCGGTGTGAGGCTCAAAAACGAAATCCTGCAACGGCACACTACCCTCGATTTGCTCAACGGCGAAGATGCCATAACCATCGGCTTTCAATTGCTGGCAAGCAGCTTCGGTGGTCTCAAAATACCGCCATTTCACGGTTTCATCAGCGCCTAAAGCGGTCTTGTGGATTTCGCGGTGAGGTGGACAAGCTGTAATACCGCACAAATACAGAGCCTTAATACGAAAAGCGTCAGCAGTGCGAAAAAAGGCGCCTACGTTGCTTAGCGAACGGATATTATCGAGCACTATTATAATAGGTATCTTCTCAGCTCGCTCAAAGTCATCTTTGCTAATCCTGTTTAATTCGTCGGTGGTCAGTTTGCGCATAGTGTCCTAATTTGGCGACAAAGTAAATGAAAAATGGCGTTCCACAGGTGCTGAGACGGATTTTTTTGGACGAACTAGCCGAATGTTTCAAACAAAACGCTAATTTTGTACCCCTTAATCCGAGACCTATGGCAGAAAAAGCGACCGAAACCCCTTTGATGAAACAGTATTTCTCCTTCAAGGCGAAATATCCCGATGCCATGCTGCTGTTCCGCGTGGGCGACTTCTACGAGACTTACGGCGAGGACGCAGTGAAATCCTCCAAAATCCTTGGCATCGTGCTGACCAAACGCTCCAATGGCGCCTCTGCCGACATTGAGCTGGCTGGTTTTCCGCACCATGCCTTGGATACCTATCTACCGAAGTTGGTTCGTGCTGGACTGAAGGTGGCTATATGTGAACAACTTGAAGACCCAAAACTAGCCAAAAAGTTGGTAAAACGCGGCATCGTGGAGTTGGTCACACCTGGAGTAACCTACAATGATAACGTGCTCGAACAGAAGGAGAATAATTTCCTTGCCTCGGTGCATCTTGAAAAGGAAGTTTCGGGCATTGCCTTTTTGGATGTCTCAACAGGTGAATTTTACCTCACGCAAGGCTCTAATGAATACATTGACAAGCTGTTGCAGAGCTTCAACCCTTCGGAAGTTTTGGTACAACGCAACCGCCGCAAGGACTTCATTGACCTGTTTGGCGGAAAATACTACCTCACCGTCTTTGACGACTGGGTTTTCACCGACGACTACGCCAACGAGGTCCTGAACAAGCATTTCCACACGGTTTCGCTGAAAGGTTTTGGTGTCGATGATTTCCCAAAAGGCATTGTAGCAGCGGGCGCAGCTATTCATTACCTGATTGAAACACAACATGATAAAATCAACCACATTACTTCCTTGTCGCGCATCGACCAAGGACAATATGTGTGGTTGGACAAGTTCACCATCCGTAATTTGGAGCTGTTGCACACGATGAATGTGAACGCCAAGACCTTGATTGACGTCATCGACAAGACAGTCTCCCCGATGGGTGGCCGACTGATGCGCCGCTGGCTAAGTTTGCCTTTGAAAAACAAGGAACAAATCGAGGCGCGTTATGAGGTGGTGCAGTTCTTCACCGAGCACCGCGACCTGATTGCCAAGTTCCAAGAAGCCGTTCGGCAAGTGGGCGATTTGGAACGACTGATTTCCAAAGTCTCGTTGTCGAGAGTGAACCCAAGAGAATTGTTGCAAGTGGGTCGCGCTTTGGACCAAATTGAAATCTTGAAAACGGCTTGTGAAGAAAGCGGACATGCTTCGTTGCAAAAATACGCTGAACAATTCAACCCGTGTGTTTCCATTCGTGAACGGATCAAAAAAGTGCTGAACCAAGATGCACCTGCTTTACTCTCGAAAGGCAATTACATTGCCGATGGCGTGGATGACGAACTGGACGACTTGCGCAACCTGTCGCGCTCGGGCAAGGAATACCTGATGGGCATCCAACGCCGTGAGATGGAACAGACGGGTATCACCAGTTTGAAAGTGGGCTACAACAATGTGTTTGGCTACTATTTGGAAGTCACCAACGCGCACAAGGGAAAAGTACCAGCCGAGTGGATTCGCAAGCAAACCTTGACCAATGCAGAGCGTTACATCACGGAGGAACTGAAAGAATACGAGCAAAAAATTCTCGGCGCGGAGGAGAAAATCAGTGTCATCGAGCAGCGGGTTTACAATGAATTGGTCACCGCCGTGACGGAGTTTGTGGAGCCGATTCAAGTGGATGCTTCCTTGGTTGCCCGCATCGATTGCTTGGTAAGTTTTGCTGATATTTCACTGAAATACAACTATGTGCGTCCCGTCATCGATGACTCATTTGTCTTGGATATCAAGGAAGGCCGCCACCCTGTCATCGAACAGATGATGCCCGTGGGCGAGAGTTACATTGCCAACGATGTCTATCTCGATCGCGACAAGCAACAGATCATCATCATCACGGGTCCCAACATGTCAGGTAAGTCGGCCTTGTTACGCCAAACCGCCTTGATTGTGTTGCTAGCACAGATGGGTTGTTTCGTGCCAGCGGCTTCGGCGCGGATTGGTTTGGTCGACAAGATCTTCACCCGCGTGGGTGCGTCTGACAACATCTCGTCTGGCGAATCGACCTTCATGGTGGAGATGAATGAGACTGCCAGTATCTTGAACAATGTGTCGTCGCGAAGCCTTGTTTTACTCGATGAAATCGGGCGTGGCACCAGCACTTACGATGGTATCAGTATCGCTTGGGCTATCACAGAGTTCCTCCACGACCACCCCGTGAGTCGCGCCAAAGTGATGTTTGCCACACACTACCACGAGCTGAACGAGATGGAGGATTCCTTCGCCCGCATCAAGAATTACCATGTTTCGGTGAAGGAAGTCGGCAACAAGGTGGTCTTCCTGCGCAAACTGAAGCGTGGCGGCAGTGCCCACAGCTTCGGTATTCACGTGGCCGAAATGGCCGGAATGCCACGCAAGGTCATCGACCGCGCCACAGCTTTGTTGTCCGTTTTGGAGAAATCACACACCAGCGAAGACGTTGAAAAAGCCGCCACCAAGAAACAAGATGATGCCATGCAGTTGAGTTTCATCCAATTGGACGACCCGCTGTTGCTGCAAATCAAGGAGGATATTCTCAACACCAACATCGACACTTTGACCCCTGTCGAGGCTTTGATGAAGTTGAATGAGATTAAGAAGTTGCTGAATCATTGATTGGCTTTGTCTTCGCTTCGCGTCACTGCGAGGCACGAAGCAGTCCAGTAAATCAAATTCTGTTCTCTAAAGTATGATTTTTGTAAATTTTATGCTTTGGAAAGCAGAAAATGTGTTGTTATCTCGCCATTGATGATGTGGAACTAGTTAATTCATTTTGTCTCATTGCCATCTGCCCTCGTTTTGCTCTTTTTGCTTCTTTTAAGATTGAAAAAATCTATCAATCCCAAAACCTTGAATAACAACAAGGCCGCAGCAATAATACAGAGGACGATGACAACAATTATGAAGCTTACATCCGTGAAGTATTCGCATGAAGTTTGATTATCATTGTTTTGCGCCAAGGCGCTTTGGAATGAGAGTGCCACCAAAAACACTAGAAAGTAAATTTTCTTCAAAGAATGTAATTTTTAATGGTTAAACTATCCAATAATAGGCTTAAACACTACAAAAATCGTTCCAATTTACTATTCGTCTTGATCGTTTTTATCTAAATCCTCCAGCACCTGCTCCAACATAAGCTCGACATCAGGTGACACACAAACGTAGCCGATGTAGTAGGAAACCCACATGAAGAGAGCAATAAAGCAACACACAAAGAAGATGGGGAGCACTATTTCTAGGTTTGATGGCCAATTTAAGATGAGCACGTATGCCCCCCATGCCAGTATAAGCAAAGCGGTTAAGACCCACATGAGCATATTTACCCTTTTGTAGATTTTCAGGGCCATACGGATTCGCCGCGCGTATTCCGCCATAGGCATGGAGGCAGAACTGCCTTTGCGAGCCACACGGTAAAGGTAAATGCTTAAAATGAGGTTCCCCAAGCAAAAAAATAAAAATATTCCCAGCTCAAGTTTCCAATAGCAGTAGGCTGCCCACGCAGTATATATGATGATGTTGCCTATCAGTTTCCGTTGTAACTTTGACAAGTGGTTTTTTGTGGCTTCACTAAAGTGTTTTCCGTCAACGATACTTTCGTTCTCCAATTTTTCGTTCAAGGTGGCCAATTGCGCCCGCATTTCTTCCAATTCGTTGTTTTCCATTGTTTTGCGTTTTAGTCGTTTGACATTTTCTTCAGTTGTTCCTTGATTCTGACCAGTTTGACGGAGACATTCTTGGTGGAGATGCCGATGATTTGCCCGATTTCCTCGTAACTCATGTTTTCGAGCCAAAGCAGGATGATGGCCCTGTCCACCACGCCGAGTTTGTTGATGCGGCGGTAGAGTTGCTG
>Ga0310690_10012588_pt1 | contig 10374 bp, 9 predicted proteins | sample AusTroGonzalo_MG_2_FD_207661 | JGI IMG/M metagenome (GOLD analysis project Ga0310690, IMG submission 207661) | Bovine rumen microbial communities from tropical cattle in Woodstock, Queensland, Australia - Gonzalo_04 (v2) (version 2) | ecosystem: Host-associated > Mammals > Digestive system >...
ATAATCTATATATTGTATCACTTACAACAGAAATATAACTTGAAATTATTGGAGATCATGAAACTATCAATATAATCAATATCATTGAAATTCGCATAACGTTTTTTTCCATCCACTTTGCTCATTTTTTCCAAAAAACTTTTATTAAACGATAACCATCTAACGGAGGCAATGGAATCATATTAAAAACAGCTAAGCATATATTCATTATTATAAACATCTGCCAAAATAATACAACATAGTCCCCTCACAATAATAAATCTTGAACTCAAATTCACGTTATTTTTCCATAAGCCATCATAATCAACATTCCAAAAAACGCCAACACCAAATTCATTGCTGGTCATGCAAAAGCTGTTAGAGTCTCATCTCTTGTTGGGTTTTTGTAATATATTGGATTAATTTGAACTGGTTTTCACCATCAAAATCAAATCAAAAACACCGAAATAAATCAGATTATATCTATATGTTTCAGTGGATTTGGTGTAAGTCTTCACTGTAAAACTGGAGTCGGATCTCATAATTTATAAGAAGTCCAAGCATGAGCATACTCATGTAATCATATAGAAATCAACAAAATTATTACTAAAAATACATAATATATTATTTGTTCTAATCCTATCGCATCAAGCATTAATTAAAAATTCATTAAAAATAAATTATTACTTATTAAATAATGATACATAATCAAACACATAATAAGGAACTCTATCCCCAAATGTTTTTTTTCAACTAGCCTTATTAATATCAAAAGGTACTATTCAATTTTTTAAACTTTCATTACGAAACAAACTGGATAATAAGAATTCTTCAAAGTTTGATCTATTCAATGCCTTTTCCCTATTAATACGTACACTATGCACGATAGAATAATGAGAATAAATGTCATACCTCCACTTGTAAGCATAAACTTCCTTTTTATCTAGCTCATCATCAACCGAAAAAACCGATTCTTTTATATTTTCCTGAAGTTGGATTAACTCATAAGTATTTCACAAGAATATTACTGGCATATCTTGAGCCAACAAAATATTAATTTGTCATTGTACATTTTCATCATGAGATTTACGATATTGATTAATCAACGATATCAAAATAGGATTTCTATACCTCGATGGATTAAGTAATGGATCTTCTGTAGAGAATAAAGACAAAATATCCTTTCTACTTCACAAATCAATTGTTCATACATACATATCATACGTTCACATTAAAAGTTTTCATTCAAGTTCTTCAGCATTATAGATAGGTTCAAATATGAAGTTGTCCAATATTCAAGCATCCTTGAAAATATTTCTCATTTGTTGAATTGAAAATACTGAAGCTGGATCATTATAATATAAAACACTTAATTTCCATTTATTATCCTCGGTTTGCGATGTAGACAATTTATCGAACACATAAATATCTATACTGGCAATTGTATAATTCTTATTTTTAATAAATCATGAAACTGTAAAATTATTTACTCATACTTTCAAATTCTCTCAATTAACTAATTTATATACAACCTTCTTATCCTTTGTTTTATAATTCTTTGGACTCCAAGTAGATCCATCAATTGACGATTTAATTTTTATATCAGAGAATTCATTGCTAAATTTTATTTCTAAATCTTTGGAATTATCCGGTTTCTGCATAAAAAATACAAATTTTCTATCAACTCAATTAATAGATAAAGATGATGGTAGTTCTTGTGCTCATGAATCCTTTAAATCATTTGTATCTACAGCTTCATCATCAGATAAAGTTAAACGACTAATTAAATCTGCAACATTTTCACCGGCAGAAACATAATAATTAAGAAAATCTCAATCATATTCACTTATATATTTTTCATAATCTCAGGTAAAAAAATTATGGTATATAAGTCATCATAAGGATCTTCTAAGTCTAACGTTTGCCTTTCATGAATCTGTATTGAAAAACACTCATAACAGCTTTGAAGTTAAAACATTTTGTCCTGTAAATCATTCCAAACTATAAATAGAACTATAGGCATCAACGATGGCTTTCTCATTTTTTCACTCCAAAAATTTTTCAAAATTTTCAAAACTTCAATAATTTTTAATCTGATAATAGGCAAATTTCGTATCTTCACATGCGTTTACATCAAATATTAAACTACTTGCATCTTTAGTTTGAGACATAATTTTGGCACATCAATTAGTAACTGGTGTTAATGCAAAATAATCCATATATGTATCTAAACTCATAGGTCCAACAATGTGCTTTGGAAGAATCGCATTTACAAAGAAATTGGAATTATCCGGTGTGGCAGTAGGAAAACTTACATTAACTTTACCATCCTCTAGTGATACTTTTACAGAATTCCATGTATTTAAAGATGATATTGATCGACGATTTTTACGAAGGATTTCATCATAAGTAAAGAAGACATCCTCTATAGTAACAGGAGTCCCATCTGACCAGACAGCACTATCATCAGCTATTTTTAATATATAATTCTGATAATCTTCAGTATACAATTTGCAAAGATCTTGAGCATATCAAAGATTCTCTCACATATAAATCCCATCAATTAATCCATGTTCATTATCAGATTTGTATGGATTTAAACAAGATCTAAATAAAAATTTCTGGTAAAAAACACTCTGATCATCATTTTTTAGATAAGGTAAATAAGATACCTCATCAAATATTCATTCAACAAAAGTACCTCATTTTTTCTCTTCTTGAGATCCTGTAGCTAATAAATAAAAATACAAAAAAACAAAGCTGACCAAAATCCACAGGACTAACACTACTCATAATAGATATTTTCATATTTTTTTCCATACACTCGTCTCGTATGGTGTGTACCACATATTAGTTTTCAAAAGAGTAAAGATTAACCAACAAATGGCAAGAAAAGACATGCCAAAACAAACAATATTCCAGATATTGTAGCAACAATCTTAAGTTTTCATTCAATTGACTTTTTGCTTCAATATTCATTTCATCATGCAGAAGCTCCACCTATTCAAAGTCCGATTCATCATTTAGGAGACATCATTAAAACACACGCCATAAAAATACATCATAATACAACTATAGCAATAATAAGTGCTGTTCTCATTAGATACAAACAATAAGTGATAAATAAAAAAACTGAGTTTACTATACGTATTGAGAATAAAAATGCAAGTAAAATAAAATGATCACTTTTTTACCAAACTTTCACTAGCAATTAAATATCAAAAAAATAAAATGCGTTCAGTTTTTTTATATTAATTTATAATGTAATGGGGAGACGACATAGTATTGCTGCTCGTAAAGCGAGCTGAGATGCAGCAAAATCAAGAATCTATTCAATAATTGGAAAAAAGATTCAAATGGCTGCAAAAAATTGAGCAGATCCAAAAATGAATCCAGCTTTGGAAATGGTGCTTGAAAAAGCTAGATACAACTGATTACCAAGAGATGTTATAGATAGAGCTATACTTAAAGGATCAGGACAATTAGAATGAGAAGACATGAAAGAAGTAATATATGAATGATATGGACCAAACGGTTCTGCGTTTTTGATTAAAACTATTACTTCAAATACAAATAGAACAAACTCTGATATCAAAACTATATTAACTAAATGATGATGAGCTATGGCTGAAATTGGATCAGTTGCGTGGCAATTTCAAGAAAAATGATTAATAGTTATAGATTGATTATCAGAAAAATACGAAGATAAATGAAGAGAATTGGAAAAAGTAACTCCATTCAATGATGAAGAAGTTGAAATGGCAATGATGGATTTAGCAATTACTGATGTAACTGTAGAAGACTGAGTGGCTGAAGTATATACGACAAAGACTGATTTCTTAACTGTAAAAAAACAAATATCTGAGCTGTGATACCATATTACAGAAGCTGATCTTCACTACTTTGCAGATAATACTATAACTCTAGAATGACATGACTTAGAAGTATTCACTAACCTACTCGATGCATTAAATGAAAATGATGATGTAGATCATGTTTATCATAATGTAAATCTAGAATAATATGTTAAATTACCATTCTTATGAATCATTCTCAACTCAAGATTGACCATGAATTAGAATGGTTTTTTTTCTCCAATGATGTCCATTTCGCTGTCTATATTGTCAGAATCCAGACACAATTTCTACAGATAAAAACAAGAGAATATCTAAAGAAAAAATATTAAAACTTGTCTATAAAGAAAAAGATTATCTAAAAGATGGATGAGTTACATTCTCATGATGAGAATGCTTATTACAGGCAAAAGAATTAATACCAATATTAAAATTATTAAAAGAAAATTGATTCCATACATGTCTGGATACTAACTGATTCTTATTAAATGATGATGTAAAAGAATTATTAAAATACACAGACCACGTTCTCCCAGATATAAAATGAATAACTCCCCAAATGCACAAAAAAATAACATGAACATCAAATATGACTTCGCTAGATTTCATTCGTTATATTGATGAGCAATGAATGAATTATTGGATTAGATATGTGGTAGTACCTTGACTAACTGATATCGAAGTAGACATCAAAAAATTATGAGAATTCATACAATCTTTAAAGAATTTTCAAAAAATAAATCTTCTACCGTACCATACAATGGCTATAGAAAAATGGGAACAATTATGACGAGATTATCCATTAAAATGAATACCTGCAGCTACGGAAAAAGATATTAAAAAGGTAAAAAATATATTAGAAAAATACATAAACAAAAACACAATAGAATAAACATTTTATACATTGACTAAGAGCAAATGGAAAAATCTAATCATAAAGATTATCTAGAGGCTTATCAACAAAACCGAAATGCTGCAATTAAAAATGAAATACTTCCATATCAAGAGAATATTTTCAGACTTTTTAGTGCAAAATTTAATTTCGATGCTAATAAAGATTTAGAAAGAAAAAGAAAGAAATTGTATAATCTATGAAAAAGTTGTTGAAATAAATTTGATAAAATTCATTCTATATTAAATAAGAAAAATGAGAATTTTGAACATGATGATGAAGATGTTGAACTTGATATAGTGCAAGATATTGTAAATATGGATTACGGAAGCGTAGAAAAATTTTTCAATACACTTAAAGAAAAATACTCAGACAATCCTGAAATATACGGACTATTAAACGATATATGTAATAATATATCAGAAATGCGGAGAATATCTAAAAATCATACCAACATAATCTCACAATAAAACATATTAATTTTATATGAAAATTTTTGCATTTTTTATTATTTTTGAATATAATAAATATATCATTTTAATTTAAACAAAAAAATAATGGCAAATATAAAAAATGTAGAAAAAATTGCAAAAGATATTAAAGATATCATAATTCAGTGAGCAACTGATATTGCTAGACAAGCATGCAAAATTATGATAAAAGAATTACGTTGAACAAATATAAAAAATCAAAAAGATTTGGAAGTTTTCTTCGATAAAGCAACACGTATGTTAATTTGAGCCAGAGAAACTGAGCCATTACTTCGTAACGCAATGAAATATGCAAAATTCAAATTACACAAATGATGTGATGCAAATTGAGTGGCTGATGCATTTGAAGAATATTTAACATGGATAGAAAGAGAGGAAGATATTAGACCAACAGTATGAGTAAAATTAATAGACACATGAGATAATATTTTTACCCATTGTCATTCATCATCTGTAGTAAAAATATTAATAAAAGCCAATAAATATGGTAAGAATATTCATGTCTACAACTCAGAGACTAGACCTTTATATCAATGAAGAAAAACCTCAAGAGAATTAATAGAAGCTTGAGTGCCAGACACTATGGTTACAGATAGCTCAGCAGCGTTTTTTGTAGACAACTTATATGAAAAAGAGATTGATATAAACAAAGTATTTTTGTGATCTGATTGTATCAAACCAAATTGAGCAACTATTAATAAAGTCTGAAGTTTCTCAATCGCTTTATCCGCATGGCATTCATGAATACCTTTATATATAGTATGAAGCTTATTAAAAATAGACATAGAAAAAACCATATGAATTGAAGAAAGAGATGGAAAAGAATTATGGCCTGAGGCTCCAGAATGATTAAATATTATAAATTACGCTTTTGACATAGTTCCAGCTAAATGCATCACTGGAATCATAACCGAGTTTGGAGTAATTAGACCTGAAAATTTGATGAAAGAAGTTGAAAAATATTATCCACGGATGTTAGAAGATTAAAAAATTAAATTCAGATTTTTATTTGAAATTATACTCAATATCAATATCAAGGATATTGAGTTTATTTTTTATATAGCGTAATATATGCGAGATTACATAATTCAATCACGAAATAATTTTATTCAACTTTTCCCTGGAAAGATCCCTCCTATATTTATAGTATTGTTAGTTGGAGTAATAATTCAATTTATCAAAATAATTATAGACTCTATCGTAGAAAAAAGATTTTGTCTTGATCATATTTTTATTTCTGGATGATTCCCTTCCTTCCATACATGAGTAGCAAGTAGTGTGACGGTTTTAGCATTAATGGCTGATGGAATACGAAGCATATCATTTGCTATTGCTCTAACTTTCTCCATGCTTTTTGCTTATGATGCTATGAATATAAGATACCAAACATGAAAACACGCCGAATATTTAAATGCTATTAGAAGAGATTTACAAGACAATTTCCTTATGGCTCAGCAATCTCAAAAGAAATCAAAACTAAAAGAAAGACTCTGACATACCCCAATGGAAGTTTTATGAGGTTTCTTATTCTGAGTTATTCTGACTTTTGTTTTCTATTACATTCGATATGTCTAGAGGGATAATCAAACAGAAACCATTTTCTCACAAAAAACACAGAAAATCTTTTAGGAAGATGCTAAATAGATCCGGATTATCTCTTCCTGAATTTAAGATAAATGAAAAATTTAAGAATATTTTATCACGATGAATGCTATTTATTGTAGTTGTTGTATTCTGCGTTCTAATTTTAATAAAAAGTCTATTTTTTAAACCTGAGCAAAAAATAATTAAGGTGAAATTTTCTGAAGATACTTTATCAACATACCAAGATATTGAGCTGTTTAACCTAATATCAAACGAAGTAAAGTGAAAAAACTATTTCGTTCTATCATCAAATAAATACGAGCTCCTCTCAAAAATTCAAAAAAATTTTCCATTTGTATGAGATATTCAGTTACAAATAGAACCAGAGCAAGAAGTCACATCAACCGGACTAGAAATCTTAATCATGTGAATAGAATTACCGTTAGAACTACCTATTACTGCCTATCAAACTACAGAGACCATTTTTCCACTTAAAGCATCAAAAATTGAAGAAGAAATCTGATGAACTTTATGAGTTCAATTACTATACTACGAACCAAAAATTCTAATAAAACTAAACGGTAAACAATTCGCTGTATGGGATGAAAATACTTACGTAGAACTAAAAGAGTGAATGCTATTATGAATAAGAGATCCTGATGAAGAACCTCTATTTGTAATAGATACACCTATGTACCTATCAGGTACTACAAGTATAGATTGATTTTTCTTTGAAATTGGTTTACCTGAATTCTTACAAATTACAGCCCTCGCTAAAGATACATTCCCAAATATGAAACGTTTTGTTTATTTAGCGTGATCGACTAGAATTGTAATTTTCACATCCGATGATAAATCTTTATACTTCAACTTCATCAAATGATTGCCTATTGAACAGCAATGGAATACGCAAGTACAAAAATATAACATACTAAAAGAAAAATACCATAGCTTCAAAGATATTCGAACTATTGATTTATGAGCACTAGAAGATGATAAAGTAATTATTAAATATTAGAGATCTATAATTTTTCAATCTTCAATAACTGCACATCCATCCACAAAATACCCACCATTAAATGTATCCCTTTTGATTTTTCAGATAACCGAAATCTCATCAGAAATTAAATCTGACTGACTACCCTTTCATCGAAATAATAAATGTAATAACTGATTTCATCGATGTGCATAAAGTTTCATATGTGCACTTCCATTTTTTCAAACTTTTTCAACTTTTTGAACTTGCAAATTTTCGAATAGGAATAATGGTTCTTCATTACACTCTCCAAATGGTTCAAATTTTTCCAAAAACTTAAAATTTCAATTAGTCCATTCTTGTGGTAAAATTTTTGTATCAACAAACAAAACCTTTTCTAAATCAGATTCTTTTATCTTTTTCTTACAATACGATTTAAGTTTCTTGTTCAATTTTTCTAAGTTTTCTAACTTTACAGTTAATCATCCAGCTCATTTATGACCACCAAAACGTTCCAAAATATCAGCATGTTCTTTGAGCATATCAATCACACTAAAATAATCAGGTCCTCTCAAACTAGCAGAAGCTGATCACTTTTCTTTATCAGATTTAAAAACTATTGAAGGTTTGTTATATTTTTCAGTCAATCTTCAGGCGATAATTCAAATCACTCATTCATGAAAATCTGAACTTTCAGCAATCAAAATTGGAGATTCTAAGTCAATTAACTTCTCTGCAACTTTTAATCACTCTTCCTGGAGTCTCTTTCTTTCCTGGTTTATTTCATCCATTTTTTGTAAAAATTCTATCTGTTCATCACCATCATGCAGAAATACATTCAAACTATCATACGGAGACTGAATTCTTCATCACGCATTAATTCTAGGTCAAATTACAAATCAAATGTGATAAGTATCGATTGGAGATTTTATGTTTAAGTATGAAAGGAATCACTGCAAACATTTTGGCAAACTATCAGGATGACGATTCATCAATTCAAGTCATTTTTTTACAATATAACGATTTTCTCATAAAAGCGGAACCACATCTGCTACCGTTCATATAGCAACTATAGGCAAGAAAAAATTGAAAATCTGATTTTTTCTTTCACTAGAAAAATCCTTACATTTAGACAACATCGCTACGATAAGTTTAAAGGCCACACCTACTCATGCTAATCATTTGAATGAATAATCAGGAGAACAATTTTGATTCAAAACTGCAACTGCGTCAGGCAATTCATTCAACGGCTGATGATGATCTGTTATCAATAAATCGATTCAGATTTCTTTTGCATATTTAGCTTCTTCTATGGAAGTAATTCAATTATCTACTGTGATAACTAATTGTACTCATTTAGATTTCATCTCATCTAAATGATAATTTCTCAGTCCATATCCATCTTTTTGCCTATCTGGATACATAATACTCACGTTAGAATATTTCAAAAAATAACGGAAAAACTTATACAAACAATAACTCGCTGTCACACCATCCACATCATAATCTCCGAATACCATAATCTTTTCATTTTTCTTCATTGAATCCATAATGTGTTTCACAGCCTTATCCATTCCATCGATCTTAAAAGGATCTATCCATGTATGACTTAAAGTTGGCTCAAAAAAAGCATCTGCATCCGATGCGATTTGTCTGATTTCAAGTAATCTCTCAATCAGCGTTTTATCATATGATTCGTTTAATAATTTATACTTCATGTAATATTCAAACAATTCAAAAAAAACTGATTTGAATGTACGATTATGTATAAAAAATTCAAGTGATGAATCATAATACACTACATGATTACTTTATCATTCTGAATGAAACAAAGTGAAATGAAGAATCTTATGTATCTCACTAATTACACACCTAAGATTCTTCGCTAACGCTCAGAATGACATATAATTCCCTTGAAAGCTCTCTCCTTTTCTTTAGAATTAGTCCCGTAAAATTTGAAGTATGTTTATTCATTAAACTAAGTTATGTTAGATAAATTGGAGAAAATTATCGCTAAATATGAAGCGCTCAGAGATGAATCACTATCTCCAGAAGTTTTTCAAAATCCTGAAAAATCTAAAGCAGTAAACAAAGAGTTATCATCACTTGAAGATACATATAATATCGCCGTTGCTTATAAGAAAGCACTAGAAATACAAGCAGGTGCAGAAGAAATTCTAGCTTCGGAAACTGATGAAGAAATGGTTGCTATGGCTCAGGAAGAACTAGATAGTGCAAAAACTGAAATTGAAGATTTGGATAAAAAGCTGACTATCGCTCTCCTGCCAAAGGATCCAAACGATGATAAAGATATTTACCTAGAAATCCGCCCTGCTGCATGATGAGATGAATCAGGATTGTTTTGAGCTGAACTTTTGAAAATGTATCTCTGATTCGCACAAAAAAAATGATGGAAAACTGAAATAGTTGAAGAACAACTTTCTGATATCGGTTGAGTAAAATTTGTGATGGTAAAAGTTACTGGTAAAAAAGTCTATTCTCTCATGAAATTTGAATCATGAGTTCATCGTGTTCAAAGAATTCCTGAAACTGAATCTCAATGAAGAGTTCATACTTCCACTGTAACAGTTGCCGTTA
>Ga0310690_10012590_pt1 | contig 10370 bp, 7 predicted proteins | sample AusTroGonzalo_MG_2_FD_207661 | JGI IMG/M metagenome (GOLD analysis project Ga0310690, IMG submission 207661) | Bovine rumen microbial communities from tropical cattle in Woodstock, Queensland, Australia - Gonzalo_04 (v2) (version 2) | ecosystem: Host-associated > Mammals > Digestive system >...
GCCGTCGGTGTGGCTGCCCCCTGGGGCTATCCGATGGTTATGCTGAATTACTTTATTCGCGAGGCTTTCGGCGTCACGCATCTTTTGATTTTTGGAGAGTAAGCTGCAACACCCCCTGTCCGGCAGGGGGTGTTGCAGTTTATCGGAGCGTGTTGCGGTATTCGTTCGCACTCATGCCGACGAGCTTTTTGAAAACACGGGCAAAATGAGCCGTATCGGCATACCCGATCCTCTCGCCGATGTCACCGATACGCAGGCTCGGGTCAGCCAGCAGCTTTTTTGCCTCTTCGACCCGAAGCGCATTCAGAATGTCGTAAAAACTCTTTTCGGTAAAGCGGTTCAAAAGCTTGGAGAGATGCCACTGGGAAACATAGCAGGCATCTGCCACCTCCTGCAGAGTCAGTTTTTCGGCGCGGTGTTCCTCCATATAAGCGATCGCCTGCCGGACAAGAAAGCTGCCTGCCCGTTCGCGGACGTCCGTTTCCTCCGGCCCCTTTTCGTGACCGAGCCGCTCGGTCATGACCGTGATGGCTTCGCGAAGTTCATCCATGCGGGAGGGCTTCAGAAGATAGCGCGTCACACCGAGACGGATGGCCTCCTGAGCATAGCTGAAATCCCGATAACCGGTGAGAACCGTAACCTGCATATCCGGGAACTCGCTTCGAAGTCCGGCGAGCATCGTCAATCCGTCATCCCCCGGCATCCGGATATCCGTGAAGAGAATATGCGGATTCTGCGCACGGATCAGCGCCGCACCCTGAACGGCGTCCTCGGCGGTTCCGACAACTTCACAGTCATAGTCCTCCCAGCGGACCACGCGCCGCAGGCCTTCCACAATCAGCGGTTCATCATCAATCAGCACAACGCGGTACATACACTCACTCCCAAGGTTTTCTCAGCCCTTGACGGCACCGGCCGTCAGGCCCTTGATGATATGCTTCTGCAGACAGATATAGACGATGAGCACCGGGATTACGACCAGCACGACGGAAGACGCCATGAGACCGTAGTTGACGCCGGCTTGCGAACTGATTTCGTTGAGCAGGCCCGTAATACCGCGCTCCTGTGGGTAGCGAAGGAAGAAAGACTGCGTAAAAAGGTCATTGTAACTCCAGAGGAAGGCAAAGATCGCGACGGTGGCAAACGAGGATTTCGCCGGAGGAATGATAATGCGGAAAAAGATCTGAAAGACATTGCAGCCGTCTATATAGGCACTCTCTTCCAGTTCGATCGGGATCGACTGAATAAAGCCCATCAGGATGATGATCGCGAAGCAGAGATTGCCGGCAATTTGCGGCAGAATCACCGCAAGCAGACTCAGCCAGCGGTTTCCCGTACCGGCAATGCCCATGACAGCCTCCATCCGGAACACGGGGATGATGGTCGAGAACACCGGAAACATCATGCCCGCCATAATGAGGCTGTACAGGATTCCCCGTCCACGGAAGCGGTAGCGCACAAGGCCATAGGCTGCGAGCCCCGCAATCAGAACAACGAAAACCGTAACTGTCCCGGAAATCAGAAAACTGTTGAGATATGCGTTTTTAAAGTCCGCACGCTGCCAGGCGGTGAGATAGTTTTCCCAAGTAAAGGCATCTCCCAGCGGCAATGAAAAGGAATCCGACATGATCAGCCCTTTTTTTCGGAAGGAATTCAGGATAACCCAGATGAAAGGATAAATCGTTGTCAACGCCCAGAGAGAAAGTACGAGATAGGTAATGGCACGCGGGATTTTCTTTCGGTCCGAAAGCATAAAATTCCCTCCCTTCTCAAAGATCTTCCGATGGCCGGAACACGCGGTTTGCGACATTGGACAGCACGACGCCCAGCACCACGATCAGCACGGCGATGGTCGAGCCGTAGTCCACATTCATTCTGTTGAAGGTCTGGTCGTACATGTAGGTCCCCGTGAGCCAGCCCATGTTCTCCGGCATGCCGGCACCGAACATGACCCAGGGCAGGTCAAAGACCTTGAGTGCGCCCGTAATTGCCAGGACCAGGCAGGTGCACAGCACGTTGCGCAGCAGCGGCAGCGTGATGAAACGCGTGCGCCTCCATCCGTCCGCCCCGTCGATCGAAGCGGCTTCGTAAAGCTCCTGCGGGATGTTGTTGAGGCCGGTAATCAAAATGACAAAATAGAAGCCGACATACTGCCACATAACCGGAACGAGCATCGTGAACAGAAAATGCGCCTGATCCTTCCAGTCGAGCCACTGCACGATTACCTTGCCGCTGGGTTTGACCTCGTACGGCAGTTTTCCGAGATGCAGGAGAAGCTGATTGACCATGCCTCCCTTGTACAGGAAAATCAGGTTGAACATCAGGCCAAGCGCAGTCGCGGAAATCACAATCGGAAAAAAGTAAACCGTCCGGAAAAACTGGGCGCCGACCCGGATCGTATCAACCAGAAGCGCCAGGATCAGCGCAATGCCCACCTGAAACACGATCGTGCAGACGATCAAAATCAGCGTGTTCTTCAGTGCGACACGCATATACGGGTCTGTCATAATCTTCTGGTAGTTTTCATACCAGGGCTCGTTCATCCCCTCAGCCGCGCGGCCGAGGCCGCCGATCCTCATGACGGTATTGATGATGTTCTGCACGAAAGGATAGTAGAGGTAGACGAGCAGAAAGGCAAAGGCAGGGATAAGGAAGACCAGAAGCGGCGATTTCTTTTTATAGATCATCGAATTCATGGCATCACCATCCTGTAGAAACACGGCTGCTGCTTACTGCAGCAGCCGTGATGATTAGGCCTGCTTTCGGATCAGTTCAGTGCGATAGCCGAGGCAACGGCGTCTTCGGCGGTCATCTTGCCGGTGACCACGTTCTGAACATTGGCAAACAGATCTCCGCGCGCTTCTGCGGTCAGGCTGTCCTGTACTGCACCGGCAACGGCGGTGATGCTGGCGTTGGCATCCGCGGCGGACTGCTGCAGACTGTTGAGCCCGGCAGGGCTTGCGCCGTTGACGAGGGCAGTAACCTCGGTGGTGACGAACTTGCTCATAATCTCGTCAGAGGTGAGCAGGGACACAAATTCCACGGCGGCTTCGCGCTTGGCGGGATCATCCCAGGCCTTGCGGGTGATAAAATAGCCCATCGAGATGCCGCCGATGGCCTCGGAGGCGCTGCGTTCGCCCTTGCCGGGGACGTAAGCGATGGCAAAATCATCCAGATCCTCGGCATTCTCGGTAAAGTATCCGACCTTCCATGAGCCATCAATCAGGAAGGCAGCCTCGCCGGCGTTGAAAAGTTCAACGGTCTCGGCATCGGAAGCGGTCAGGGTGTTGGCGGGGAAGTATCCGGCCTCATAGAGCGCCTTGATGTCGTTCAGACCGGCAGCCCACTTTTCGGCGACCGCATCGCCGGCCTTTTCAGGCAGATCGAGATGATTCGTCACCGTGCCGTTATTCATGACCGCAAACTCAAACCAGTAATGCGGAACCTCAACCAGCGAGCAGGCAATGGGGGTGTAGCCGGCTTCCTTGATGATTTCGCAATCCTCCAGGAACTGATCCCAGGTATAATCAGGACCGGGAACGGCAACGCCGCAGTCTTCAAGAACAGCCTTGTTGACAAACATGTTCTCCCAGTAGCCGGAAGAGGGAACGGAATACTGTTTGCCGTCTGCGGCAACCGCCATCATTCCGCTCTTCATATTGGTGGCATAGTCGGGATATTCGGCGCGGATTTCGTCGATGGAGACAACTTTTCCGGCGGAGACAAAGGGCTCGGCGTCGGCGTTGGTGAAGTAGAAGAGCACGTCGGGTTCCGAACCGGTTTCAAAGTCAGTCAGAACCTTGGCTTTCCACTCCTCATTGGAGGTAGCGGAACCATCGTTGACCTTGTTGCCGGTGGCAGCCTCATATTCCTTTACGGCAGCTTCAAAATTCGCACGGTTGCCGTCGTCGCCGCCGTAAGAGGTGACGACATTCAGTGTGACGCCGTCGGCGAAAGCCGCGATGGAAGTGAAGCTCATCACCATAACGAGCGTCAGCATCAGAGCAAGAACTTTTTTCATGTTGCGCATTCTCCTTTACAGATATTGTACGTGATACTTTTTGGTATCCTGCATTCAGTATACCGGAAAAACAACAATTGCAGAAGTGCCGCGCTTGTTTTTTCTTGTCTGTTGTTGTTAAGACTGCCAACAACCGGGGACTATCAGGGATCGGCCGGGAAGCTCACGCGGGCAAGAATGCGTCCGTCGTCTTCCGTCAGACTCAGTTCGCCCGCCTCGCCGTACAGAAGGCGCAGACGCTGGCGAACGTTGCGCAGTCCGACATGGCTGGAGACCGCAGGGTCGTCCTCCACGGCGCTGAGCAGGGTTTGAACTGCCGCCCTGTCCTCCTCGTTCATATGTCCGTCATGCTCGACCTCGAGGATAATGCGATCGGCTTCGCGACGTGCACGCAGAGTCAGACAGCCGCCGCGCCGGGGTGTGAGATCATGCTCAACCGCATTTTCCGCAAGCGGCTGCAGAATCAGGCGCGGGACAGGCGTATCCATCATCTGAGGATCAATCTCCCGGGTAATGACAAGGCGTTCTCCCAGGCGCTCGCGGATGATATAGAGATAGGCGTCGACAACCTGAAGCTCGTCGCGCAGAGGAATCTGACTGCGTCCGTCCCGCCCCAGGGCACCGTCCATCAGGGTAGAGAGCGCTTCGATCATGGCGCAGACACGTTCATCATCCGCGAGCCGGGCCTCCCAATTGATAATCTCAAGGGTATTGTTGAGAAAATGGGGATTGATCTGGGACTGCAGAGCCTTGATCTTTGCCTGCTGCAGCGCCTGCTGTTCCAGGTAAGAGCGCTCAAACTGGTTTTTGAGTTCGTCAGACATGGTATTAAAATGCTCGTACAGCCGCGCAAATTCCTCACTGTTTGCCTCCGTCTCGATGACATATCCGCGATCCCCTTCTGCAAGGCGGTTGTTGGCAGTGACCAGTGTCTCGACCGGCTTTGTGACATAGCGGCGAAACAGCCAGATCACCACCGCGAGCGCCGGAAGGACCAGCAGCGCCACAACGGCCGCTGCCGTGCGGATTTGGGGAACATCGCGCCAGACGCTGAAGGGCGCCGGGGCTGCCGAGAGACAGAGGCCATGGCCGGCTACTTCCCCTGTAAAGAGGAGGGATGAGTCATCTTCCGCGAAGCGGGCAGACTCCGGATCATCTTCCTGCGTCCGGAGCACGCCGTTCTCGTCCAGCAGAAGCGTCTCGTCGATCAGAAGCTCTGCCGTGCTGATCTCGCGCAGCGGCTCCAGAGATTGAAACAAGGCATCGCGGTCGCAGAGCAGCACAATACTGGCATAGGGTTTCAGGCGGCTGTCCAGAAGATTTCGCGCATTATAGAGCTCTCCGCCGTATTCCAACAGCAGAATGCCGGTATCGATCCCGCGCATTTTTTCAAGTATCTGCGGCTCGATGTCATCGCGGTATTCCATCTGCGCATGGATGCCGAGATCGCCGCGGCCGGCCGCGTAAGGCCGGATCTCCGAATTTTCCCAGAAGCTGAGAAAAGCGGCGGAAACCCTTTCACTGCGGGCAAAGCTCTGGTTCAGGTATTCTGTCACCGTGCGGTACAGGGCAGCGCTGTCTCCGTCCTGCTGCCAGAGACGATAGGCGTTTCGAACCACACCGTCGTAGGAGACGGTCTTGGAATCTTCAAACAGTGCATCCATGCGCAGTTCCAGCTGTTCCAGAGCATTCTGCGCGCGCGAAGCCAACTCCTGACGGGAGGAGCGTTCATAGCTTGTGCCGAGCAGAAATCCGGCCAGCGCCATGACGCTCAGAATCGGCAGAAGCCAGCAGAGCAGCACTGCGGTCAACAGCCGCAGGCGAAGCGATCGGGGTTGTTTCGGGCTGTCCATTCCGATTCAGAGGCCCAGCAGATCGCGCCAGGCGCGAATATAGCCCTCCGCGCGTTCCGGTGTGTCGGCCTCCGCCGCCATACGCAGCAGTGGCTCGGTGCCCGAGAAGCGGCAGATCACCCAGCTGTCATCCGCAAAATACAGTTTGACCCCGTCCTCACGGCTGACACGCTGCAGGCCTTTCAGCTCGGGGATTTGCTCCTCTTCAAACAGGGTTTTCTCGAGCTCTTCCCTGCGCGCGGGCGTCATGGAAAAGTCCGCTTCCCGATAAAAGAGTTCCCCGCAGGCATCCGTGATCTCGCGGAAGAGGGCGGAGACAGACTTGCCCGTCACCGCCAGCATCTCGGTGAGCAGCGCGGCGGCATAAATCCCGTCCTTGCCTGAGATGTGTCCCCGTACTGCCATACCGCCGGAGCTCTCGCCGCCGATGACAGCGTCGGTCTCGGCCATTTTGGCCGAGATATGCTTGAATCCGACCGGGACCTCATAGCAGCGCTGTCCAAGTCTGGCGGCGACGCGGTCAAGAAGGTGCGTGGTGGAGTTGTTGCGCACACAGGGTCCTGCCCAGCCGCGATACTTCACCAGATACCAGTACAGCAGCACCAGCAGCGTGTTCGGGTGGACAAAGCTGCCTTTCTCGTCAATGACGCCGAGGCGGTCCGCGTCTCCGTCGGTTGCAATGCCAAGATCACAGCCGCGGTCCGTGACCACATGGGAAAGCACCCCGAGGGTCGAGGCATTCGGCGCGGGCAGCTTTCCGCCGAAGAGCGTGTCATGCCGATCGTGGATGACCTCGAGCTCACAGCGGCAGGTCATCAGGATGGTTCGCAGGCTGGTCTGGCTCACGCCGTACATGGGATCGAGGGCGATCCGAAGATGTGCTTTTCGGATCGCCTCGGTATCCACCAGAGCCAGAATGCTGTCAATATACTCGTTCGCAGGGTTTGCCTCCCGTATGAGTCCGGCTCGAAGCGCCTCGTCATAGTCGACGGACGGAATCCGCGCAGGGTCAAGTCCGCTGATCTCGGCCTCGATCTTCACCGTCACGGCAGCCTCGGCGTCACGCCCGCCGGCGGTGAACACCTTTACCCCGTTATACACGGCGGGGTTGTGGCTTGCCGTGACCATCATCCCATAGGGCATGCCATAGGTCCGGACCGCATACATGATCAGCGGCGTGGGGGAAGCGCGGTTGACCATCAGTGTCCGGAATCCGAAGCCTGCCAGCACCTCGGCGATCCAATGGGCGGATTCCTTTGAGAGAAAGCGCCGGTCATAGCCCACGCAGATCTCGCTGCCTCCGCAGCCTTCTTTGATCATGAGGCTGCAGAGTCCTGCCGTAAGCAGGCGCAGGTTGGCTTTCGTGAATTCATCCGCGATGACGGCCCGCCAGCCGCCGGTACCGAATTTGATCATGGGGGATTTCCTCCTTCTCATCCGCTCCAGTATTTCTGTCCGTCGGAGCAATGCCGGCAGTACAGATTCAACCCATCACGACTTCCGCACGGCAGACGCTTCCGGCAGGCAGCAGCGGAAGCACCGCCGTTTCCTCTCCGTCCGCCAGAATCCGCCGAATACCTTTTTCGACTGCATCCGGGTTCGTCACGTGGATCTGATAGGTGCTGCCGCGCCATTTTCGCGTAACGGAAAACTCCTTCCAGTCCCGGGGAATGCAGGGATCCACATGCAGGCCGTCGAAGTCCGGCCGGATACCGAGGATGTACTGTGTCGCCGCATAGTACGCCCAGCCGGAAGATCCGGTCATAAAGGGATGCCGCGCCCGACCGAAGGCCGTATGGTCGCGGCCGACCACAAACTGACAATAGCTGTAGGGCTCAGCCTGACGCGTTTCGATCCTGTCGTTCTGCAGGGCGGGGCAGATGGCGTTATAGTATTTCATCGCCCGCTCTCCACGGCCGAGAATCGCCTCGGCACACCAGGCCCACGGGTTGGGATGGCTGAAGATCGCGCCGTTTTCCTTGAGGCCGGGATAGACCCTTGTCACAAAGCCGATGCCGTCGTCCGGCTCGGTATAGCAGGGTGCATTGAGCATGAGCCCGTACGGTGTATACAGGTAAGCATCAACGCTGTTCATGGCGGCAAGCCCCTGTTCCCTGTCGGCCGCGCCTGAGAGCACAGCCCAGGTATTCGATTCCATATGGACGCGCCCTTCCCTGTCGCGCTGCGTCCCGATACGGCGGCCATCTGCCGTAATCCCGCGAATGAACCAGGCACCGTCCCAGAGGATGCTGCGGCAGCGCTCTCTGACCGCAGCGGCAACGACGCGGTAACGCCGCTCATCCTCTGTCCGTCCGAGGGCTTTTGCCAGAGCGCAGAAATTGTTCAGCGCCCAGAGATGCAGAAAGCTCACCATCGCGCTCTCGCCGCCGCCGAGATTCAGACAGTCGTTCCAGTCGGCGCGCAGGCCCTTGCAGATCCCGCTGTGTCCGACCTCGCGGGCGGAAAAATCGAGAATGCGCGTCAGATGCTCATAGACCGTATCTTCTCCGCCGTCGGCATAGGAAACCGTCAGATCGGCAAATCCCATCTCGCCGGTTTCGCGCGCATACTGTACGACAGCCGAAACCAGCCAAAGTGCATCGTCCGCGCAGGCATCCCGGATTCCGTGAACGATCTGACTTTTATCCGGTATGGGAATGACCGTCGGGGATCGGAAGGATTGCTGTTTTTCTCCTTCAGGTGCAAACCAGCGCGGCTCGAAGAGATGCAGGCCGTATCCGTCCGTCGTCAGCGCGCGCAGCAGTTCCAGCAGCCGCTCACGGCACTTCTCGGGGTTTGAGTGGGGAATGGTCATCGCGTCCTGCGCCGTATCCCGAAAGCCAAGACCGACGCGGCCGCCCACCTCGATGAAGGACGTAAAGCGCGAGAACATGACATTGATCTCGCTCTGGTAAAGGTTCCAGCAGTTGATTTCTGTATTCATCCCCTCGTTCGGGGTATCGATCTGCAGGCAGGAGAGCTTTCGGTCCCAGAACGCCGCCAGACGGCAGAAGTCTTCGTCTGCCTTCGCCTGCGTATATTTCCGGCGCATGGACTTGCCCGCCTCAATGTCACCCTCGCCCAGAAGAAAGAGCAGACGCGCCTCTTCTCCCGGTTTCAGCGTCAGCGTTTTCTTCAGACAGCCGCAATGGTTGCCGCCCTTCTCAAAGCTGCCGCCGGTGATGCCGGTTTCCACCGTAAGCGGATTGCGCTCGGTTCGGTAGGGACCGATAAAGCGATCGCGGAGACAGTCAAAGCCGTCCGGGACAAAATCGGAAGTAAAGAACTGGAACCCGTTTTCCTCATAATGCAGTTCATATTCAATCACGCCGTTCTCACAGCGGCTGCCCGCCGCGTACAGACTCATCTGGAAGTTGCGGTTGTCCATATCCACCTGGTGGAAGCTGAACTCGAGATAGGAAAAAACGGAGATCCGGCGGGTGCGCCCGCTGTCATTCCGGAGGCGAAGATCCCAGATTTCAACAGGGTCGTCCATGGCCGCAAAGAGCGTCTGTTCTGCCGCGATACCGTTGTAGTCTGACAGATACTTCACATAACCCAGACCGTGGCGGCAGCGATAGTGCTCTTTCGGCTTGCCCACAGGCTGCCATGAGACAGACCAGTAGTCTCCGTCATCATCGTCGCGCAGATAGATATAGTGACCCGGCCCATCCATGGGCACGCCGTTCGGACGAAAGCGGGTGATGCGGTGATATTCCGAGCTTCCACAGATCAGATATCCGCCGGCAGTATGGTTAAACACGCCGACCAGGTCTCTGGTGCCGATATAGTTCGTCCAGGACACGGGCAGGTCCACCCGGTCGATTACATATTCGCGTCTCTCATTATCAAAATGGCCGTACTGCATAAAAATGCCCCTTTCCGTCCCATTTTCCGGATTCAGTATACAGGAAACGCACAGGGAAAGAAAGGGCATATTCTGGCTGTTTTTTGTCTGGGATTGGCGCCGCACCGCGGCAAAGAGTCAAGACTTGCTTCCGTTCTCTTCCGTCAGAGGAAAGGCGGTTTCCAGGCTGTCCGCAAGACCGGCAACAAAATTGCCGTCGACCTGCTCAATTTCACCCGCATCTACCCGCGCTGTAATTGCCGGATCGATCGGGATACGCGCCGTATGAGGGATCCGGAAGGCAGCCGCGATATTCCCGGCCTGACTTCTGCCAAAGATCTCATGCCTGTTTCCGCAGTCCGGACAGACATAATAGCTCATGTTCTCAACCAGCCCAAGCACAGGGACATTCATCATCCCGGCCATATTGACCGCCTTGGCCACAATCATCCCGACCAGATCCTGCGGGGTCGTGACGATGATGACCCCGTCCACCGGCAGCGACTGAAACACCGTAAGGGGCACATCGCCCGTTCCGGGAGGCATATCTACAAACATATAGTCCACATCCGTCCAGAGGACATCGGTCCAGAACTGGGTCACCGCACCGGCAATCACCGGGCCGCGCCAGACAACCGGCTCGGTCTCG
>Ga0310690_10012591_pt1 | contig 10370 bp, 7 predicted proteins | sample AusTroGonzalo_MG_2_FD_207661 | JGI IMG/M metagenome (GOLD analysis project Ga0310690, IMG submission 207661) | Bovine rumen microbial communities from tropical cattle in Woodstock, Queensland, Australia - Gonzalo_04 (v2) (version 2) | ecosystem: Host-associated > Mammals > Digestive system >...
CGGTATGCGCACCGGTGGACTGCTTATCCACCAGCCCCGGCTTGGGCGTTACGTCCAACTGCCTTAGGATTGCGTCGGTTGCCAAATCGGCCATTGTCTCCGGATTCATAGAGGTCTCCTTTCGCGTAGCGCACCCCATCGGCATTCTTAACGGAGCACACTGCTTTTTGCTCATAGTTTACATATTTCTGTATTATACCATATTTTTCAAGTCTGCGCTACCCCTTGGCGGTGTATTTCGTAAAGAAATCACCGTAGCGTATAAATCCCCAAGGAGATTTGCGATATTCCGCCAAGCGGAGCGATATAGTTTGGCCACAAAGGCCAAACCGCGATATATCCCTTTGGGCTGTGATGGTTGGTGTTTCGTTCTTTAGAATGCTATCCCCCTTTTGCATTTTTTGTTTCGTCGCCCGCATTTCGGTCGATACTTCCCTTTAGGAGGGGATATGCGCAACCAAACCAAAGCGAGTATAGAGCAAACCAACAAGTATCACGAGAGCGCCGAGGAGTCGGTCAAGAGGATAGGGAAAATCAAGAAGAAACGCGCCAAGAAAAAAAGGTGAGAAAAAGAGACGGGGCGGCTGTTTCCATTTGTCCAAAAGTGTGCTAATAATATATAATGAAAAGGCGTGCGCCAAAAAGGACGCAAGCCAACCAATGAGGACCATGGACAATATCGACCCCAAAGAAGAACAAATCGCCAACGAGATACTGGCGCACTATGCGCAAGGCGACGGTGCGCAAGACGCCGATATGGCCGACACCCCCGACTCCGTAGAGAGTACGGGGGATATCGGCGTAGAGGTCGAGGTGAAGGCGTTGCCCACCCTCGAGATTGCCGAGGGGAGCACGGTGGACGAGGTGCACGAGGCCATCGACCGCCACACCGAGGTGCTCTGCGAGACCTTGGACGACGAGGAGGCGGCGCGATTGGGGGCCAAGGTACTGGAAGAGTTGGGCTACGGCGAGGCGCGCGACAAGCAGCTGGAGACCAAGCGAGCCGAAGAGGAAGCACGGCGACAGGCCGAGCACGTCAAAAAGGTGACCTCCTACGATTTGCCCACCGACTATGTCAACCCCTTCGAGCAAGAGGCGCCTTCTGAGACGGTGGACAACCTCGAGGACGCCTTGATGCGCAGTCTCGCCACCTTGGGCCGAGTGGATATGGAGTACATAGCCGCGGTCTCGGGCCGCGACGTGGCCGAAACGGTGCGCGTCCTCAGGCTCACGGGCACGGTCTACCAAAACCCAAAGGAGTGGAACGAGGTGTTCTACAAGGGGTGGGTGACCTCGGACGAGTACCTATCGGGCAACGTATTGCTGAAGTACGAGGCCGCCAAGGCCGCTACCGAGAAGTATCAAGGCTACTTCGACGCCAACGTGGAGGCACTGGAGAAGTTGTTGCCCGTGCGTTTGACCACGGGCGAGATATACTACACGTTGGGCTCCCCGTGGATTCCCGCCGAATTCGTCAACGACTTCGTGGTGGAGCTATTGGGCTTGGGCTTCCGCCTGAAGGACGGCGTGGTGCACGACACCCGTTTGAACCGTTGGAAGGTGCGCTATGGCGAGAAGTTCACCACGGGCTACAGCACCAAGCGCATCTCGGCGCCCCAAATCATCGAGGACACCCTCAACAACAAGCCCATCGTCATCTACGACGTCACCCGTATCTATCAAGGGGGGTATTCGCGCCATCAGCAGAAGGTGGAGCGTACGGTCAATGCGGCCGAGACGGCCTTGGCCCGCGAGGCGCAGACCGCCATCATCGACGCCTTCAACCGCTACGTGCAAGAGCACGACAAGGTGCGCGAGACCATGGAAGACATCTTCTACCGCCGCTACGGCTGTATCAAGGCGCGCCGCTACAACGGCTCCTTTTTGACCCTCCCCGACAAGAATCCCGTCATCACCATGTACCCTCACCAAAAAGACGCCGTGGCACGAATTATCGCATCACGTGCCACCCTTTTGGCGCACAGCGTGGGCACGGGCAAGACCTATATCATGATTGCTGCCGCCATGGAAATGCGCCGTATGGGTCTCTCGGAGAAGAATCTGTTCGTGGTGCCCAACAGCATTTTGGGCCAGTGGCAGGAGGCCTTCGCCACGTTATATCCAAAGAGCCACGTGTACGTGGTCTTTCCCAAGGACTTTACTCCCGCCAAACGGCAAAACGTCCTTAGGCGTATCAAGACCGAGGACTACGACGCCGTGGTGATGGCCTACAGCAGTTTCTCGGCTATCCCCGTGGGGCTAAAGCGCGTGCGCAACGAGCTTAGGCACGAGTTATCCAACCTGCCCGACACCCCCGAATACGCGGCCTATCGCCGCGAGCTGTCCGAGCGCATTCTGTCGGTCGAGGCCAAGATGCAGCTGGAGGAGCCGGGCGTCAAGTTCGAGGACTTGCGCGTCAACAGCCTCTTCGTGGACGAGGCGCACAACTTCAAAAACATCACGTTGGGCGGGCAAAGCGCGGGCTTTTTCCAAAAGGCGGCCTCGGCCCATTCGGACGACCTACACCTCAAGGTGCGCGTGCTTTCGCGCTACACGGGCGTCAAGTCGATTGTATTCGCCACGGGCACGCCCATCACCAACACCATCGCCGATATGTACGTCATGCAGAAGTTTTTGCAGCCCGGGCAGCTGCACTTCTTGGGTCTCGACAGCTTCGACGAGTGGGCGCTGATGTTCGGCGAGCAGAGCGAGGACTTCGAGGTGGACGTGGACGCGGTCAACTACCGCATCCGTCGCCGCTTCAATCGCTTTCACAACCTGCCCGAGCTGACCAACATCTTCGCCTCGGTGGCCGACTTCCACCTCGAGGACAACGAGAACCTGTTCCGCGGCACGGTGGACTACCACAACATCGTGGTGCCCCGCTCCAAGGCGCAGTACGACTTCATCTTAACGCTAAGTGACCGCGCCGAGGACATCCGCGCCCATCGCGGCGAGCCGGGGGATAACCTCCTCAAGGTCACCACCGACGGCCGCAAAGCCGCCTTGGACCTTCGCTTGGTCGACCCTACCGCCGCCCCGTATAGGCACAGCAAGGTGGAGGCCTGCGCCGAGAACGTCTACACCATTTGGCACGACAAACCTTTGGTAACGCAGTTGGTTTTCTGCGACTTGTCCACCCCCAAGGACGGGTTCAATATCTACGACGAAATCCGCCGCCTGTTGGTGGAGAAAGGCGTGCCCGACAATCAAATCGCCTATATCCACAAGGCCTCGAGCGACTACGATAGGCAGGTCTTGTTCGCCGCAGTCAACGACGGCTCGGTTAGGGTGCTCATCGGCAGCACGTTCAAGCTGGGCACGGGCGTCAACGTACAGCGCAAGCTCTTCGCCGTCCACCATCTGGACGTTCCGTGGCGCCCCGCCGACATGGTCCAGCGCGAGGGCCGTATGCTCAGGCAAGGCAACCAAAACGACGACGTGGAGGTGTACCGCTACATCACCGACGGCAGTTTCGACGCCTATTCGTGGCAACTCTTGGAGAGCAAGCAACGCTTCATCAGCCAACTGCTCTACAATAGCCTCGACCGCCGAGACGGGGAAGACGTGGACAGCCTCACTTTGACCTATGCGCAAATCAAGGCGTTGGCCATCGGCAACCCTCTCATCAAAGAACGCGTGGAGACGGCCAACAAGTTGGTGCGCTTGGTCCTTCTCTCCAAGTGCAAGGCCGAGCGCGACGAGCAACTGCACTACAAGTTGCAGTATCTGCCCAAAGAAATCGAGCACTGCAAACTGCTCATCAAGTGTTGCAAGGCCGACAATCGCACCTATGAGGCGCACAAAGGGGACAACGTCAACCGTAGGCAGGTGGGCGAAATCATCACCGCCGCCATCGCCTTGGACGTTGACCGACCCGAGGAAGAGGTGTTGGCCGAATATAAGGGCTTCCGATTGGTGTTGCCCGCCCGCATGGTGTATAATAATCCTCGGCTGATTGTGCGCGGCTCCTTCGACTGGCGGACGGACGTCGACTTCGCCGCCACCTCGTTGGGCGTGATGGCCGCGGTGGACCGCGTGCTCAACGGCTTCGGCGTCCGCGCCGCCGAGCTCAAGAGCCGTCAGCAAGACCTCACCAACGAGCTAAACGACGCCCAAAAGGAATTGGCGCGTGTGGATAATTTGGAAGAAGAAATCGAAAAGACGCGCACGCGTCTCAATCAACTGGATAAAGAATTGGGAGTGAACGACGATGAGTAAGACCGTAGTGGAACAATCGACCGGCATAGTGGGGATGTCCCCCTCGTCCATGGTCAAGCAGTTGGGCGCCTTGTACGCCAACACGATAAAGCGAGGCGAGCCCGTGTGGAAGGTGCCCGCCGTCATGCTGTGGGGTATGCCCGGCGTGGGCAAATCGCAGGGCGTCGGACAGTTGGCCGACTACATAGCGCGCGAGACGGGCAAAAAGGTCGCGGTGACCGACGTCAGGTTGCTTTTGTTTAACCCCATCGACCTACGGGGTATTCCCACCGCCGACCAAACGCGCACCTTCGCCATTTGGCTGAGACCCAAAATCTTCGATATGAGCGCCTCGGGGGACACGGTCAACATCCTCTTCTTGGACGAGATTTCGTCGGCGCCCCCTTCGGTGCAGGCGGCGGCCTACCAAATCACATTGGATAGAGTGGTGGGCGAGCATAGGCTCCCCGACAACTGCATCGTGATAGCCGCAGGCAACCGCGTGACCGACAAATCGGTGGCCTACAAGATGCCCAAAGCCCTCGCCAACCGCTTGTTGCACCTACAGATAGACGTGGATTTCGACGCTTGGAAAAGTTGGGCCTTGGCGCAAAAACTCGACCTACGTGTGGTGGGTTTTTTGTCCAATAGGCAGGACGAACTGTGCACCTTTAACGGTGGCAACGACGACGTGGCCTACGCCACTCCGCGCAGTTGGGAGATGGTCAGCAATATTCTTCTCGAGGGCAGCTACTCCAACCCCAAGGACGCTTTCGCACTGATTGCGGGCTTGGTGGGCGTGGGGGTCGCCAACGAGTTCTGCTCTTGGTGCCGTACGCACGCCTCCCTCCCCGATATCAAAAAAATCCTCGCGGGTGAGCATCAGCCCGTGCCCACTTCGCCGGACGCTCTGTACGCGACCGTTAGATTGATGGTCGCCGCAGTGGGCGACTGCAAAGATATCGCCAAGACGCGGGCTTTGGTCACCTTTAGCACCAAGTTTCCGCCCGACTATACCGCCACTTTCTTCAAAGATATGCTCTCTAAGGGCGAGGCGGTCAAACGCCAACTCATGCAGATTCCCGAGTTCGTGCGCTGGATAGGCAATCACGCCTCTTTGTTCTGATGGATAAACGTCAACTGGTAGAGAATATCATCGCCTGCAAGATAGACGTCTTAGAGCGCAGTACCTTCTTCGGACTCCTTATGCACCACCTCATCTTTGCCGTGGACACCGAGTGTCCCACGGCCTGTACGGACGGGGAGCGCGTCTATTTCGGCGAGCGGTTTTGCGAGGACTTGTCGCGCGACGAATTGGAGGTGGTCATGTTGCACGAGCTGATGCACGTGGTCTTGGGCCACTGCTTCCGCGGGCGGGGCTACAACCAACTCTTGTATAATATCGCCGCCGACATCGTGGTCAATAGTACCATACGCGAGACGCTGGGTTTGGATATCACGGTCAAGGGGGAGGAGTTGATGCATATAGCGCCCGACGGCAAGGAGGGCTGTCTCTACACCGCCGAGGACGTGTACGATATGCTCCTCAAGACGTTGAAACCCAAGCCGAAAAACAAGCGGAACAAGCGCAATCAGCCCAACGGTGGCGCGATGGGCGACGGCGACGGCGCAGGTGGCGCGGGCGACGTGGACGACGCCGACGCTTCCCTGGGCGCAGATGCGGACGACGCAGAGGGGGACGGTGAGGGCAAAGACGCCCCATTCGATACCGACAATGCCTTCACGGATGACGACTACGACACGTCGGCGTATGAGAAGGGCCGCTTGGATGACCACTCCCGCTGGCGCGAGGTCCCCGAGGGGGCCAAGGCCGAGTGGCAGGGCCACATCGTGGATGCCGCCGAGACCACGATAGCCCAAGGCAAGGCCGCAGGGCGGGGTGCCGAGCTCGCCGAGCGCTTCTATGCCGAATTGACCCGCCCGACCATCGACTGGCGCTTGCTTCTCCAAAACTTTATCCAAACGGACGTGGTGGACTATTCTTTCATGCCCCCCGACAGGCGCTTTAGCGACTTCTTCTTGCCCGATTTTAACGCGCCCGCGGAGTCGGTTAAGAACCTGTGGATTGTTCTGGACACTTCGGGCTCCATATCCAACAAGGATATGGCCAGAGCCTACAGCGAGATTAAGGGAGGTATCGAACAGTTCGAGGGCGCCCTCAAGGGCAAACTCTCCTTCTTCGACGCCAAGGTCACCGAGCCCGTGGAGTTCGAGAGTTTCGACGACGTCCTCAAGATTATCCCCCGTGGCGGTGGCGGCACCAACTTCCACGCCGTCTTCGACTACTACCGCAAACATCTTCACGACACCCAAGAGATCACGGGCATCATCATCTTCACCGACGGATACGCCGTCTTCCCGCCCGAGAGCATGGCCTTGGGCACCCCCGTCTTTTGGCTCATCAACAACCGCCTGGTCACTCCGCCTTGGGGCGTCGTCGCGCGCTACCTGCCCGAGGGCAAATAAGAACGACCGTTTCCAGGCGGTAGATTGATATCAAGAAAGAGCGCGACTCATTCGGTCGCGCTTTTCGATTGCTTTTTGAGGGCGCGTTTGAGTTTGAGCGGTTTGCGCTCGGCGATGCGTTTTTTGATTTTGTCCCGTAGAGGGTACAAGAGGGCATACACCGCGAAGAAGCCGCCGAGGAAGGCCGCGATGGTGTAGACGCGCATTTCGCCGAATCCCGTATAGAAGAGCACGAGGAAGTAGCTACTGGCGGCGACGGATACGAAGACCACGTCCGCGATAAGGTCCACCGCGCGCTTTCCTTTGGCGAGACAGCGCACCATATAGAGAGCGCCGTAGAGTAGTGCCGAGAAGACGCCCGCCCCCAGACAGGCCAAGAAGACCAAGGGTTGTATATTGACCGTGTTCATTTGACCAACCTCTTCCAGATGGGCTCTTTGCCCGCACTTTTGGCGTACTTAAGGGAGGATACGCTCCCCGCGAGCACCAATTTGCCCTCTTCCACCGATAGGTGCAGGGGCGTAAACCCCACGCCGTAGAGGCACAGCACGTTGTCGGCCAATGCCACCTCGACCAGTTTCTCGGTCATGGTCAGCACGTTCTCCACCCCCGTCACGGTGATTTTGGTTGCAATCGTCAAAGTATGGTTTTCCATAGTAGAAAGATATGCGCCTACACGCCAATGTATGCAGATTTGGTATTGCAAATCCTCCCCGATGGGTATATACTTATGGTAGGAGGTAAGGATATGCAGATTACCTTTATCGGCGCGGCGCACAACGTGACGGGGTCGTGTACGCTCCTCGAGGCGTGCGGCAAGCGCATTTTGATTGACTGCGGCTTAGAGCAAGGCCCCAATATGTTCGAGTCTTGCGACATTCCCGTGGCCGCCACCCAAATAGACGCACTATGTTTAACCCACGCGCACATCGACCACTCGGGCAAGATACCTTTCTTGGTGGCCAACGGCTTCGACGCGCCCATCCTCACCACCGAGGCGACCAAACGGCTTTGTAGCATTATGCTGAGGGACTCCGCCCACGTGCAGGAGTTCGAGGCCAAGTGGCGCAACCGCAGGGCCCGTCGTGCAGGGGAGGAGGGCTACAAGCCCCTCTATACCGCCGAGGACGTGGAGCGGGCGATGGATATGTTCGACGGCTACGCCTATGGCGACACCGTACGCATCGCCGAGGGCCTCTCCGTCACCTTCTACGACGCGGGCCATCTCTTGGGCTCGGCGTCGCTTCTTTTCAACGTCACCGAGGACGGCCGCACCCGCCGCATCCTCTTTTCGGGCGATTTGGGCAATCCGCCCCGCCCCCTCATCCGCGCCACCGCCACCCCGCCCGAGGTCAATTATGCCGTGGTGGAGTCCACCTACGGCGACCGCCTGCACGGGGAAAGGGAGGACTTTGCGGAGCAACTCTCCTGTGTCATCGAGGAGACCTTGTCGCGCGGCGGCAACGTGGTCATTCCCTCCTTTGCGGTGGGCCGCACGCAGGAGCTATTGTATCTACTGCGCATCATCAAAGAACGCAAAAAGGTACCCACGTACCCCGACTTTCCCGTCTATTTGGATAGCCCCTTGGCCGTAGACGCCACGCATATTTACAGTAGCGACCTTGAGGATTATCTCAACGAGGAGGCGCTCGTTTTGCTCCGCAACGGCGTCAATCCGATAGGCTTCTCCAACCTGCATCTATCGGTGACCGAGCAGCAGTCTCGCGCCATCAACACCGACACCCACCCCAAGGTCATCATCTCTGCGGCGGGTATGTGCGACGCGGGGCGCATTCGCCACCATCTCAAGCACAATCTGTGGCGTCCGGAGTGCACCGTGCTCTTCGTGGGCTATCAAACCGAGGGCACCTTGGGCCGCAAACTCTTGGACGGCGCCAAATATGTGGAACTCTTTGGGGAGGAGATTGCCGTCAAAGCGCACATCGTGCAGATGAAGGGCACCAGTTGCCACGCCGACAGGGATATGCTCCTCGATTGGCTACGTCGCTCGGACGCCGTCAAGGTGTTTGTCAACCACGGTGAAGGCCCCGTTTGCGACGCCTTTGCCGAGACCGTCAAGAAGGAGTTGGGGGTAGATGCCGTCGCGCCCTACAGCGGCGACACGTTCGACCTCTACGATGGCAGTTATATCACCAAGGCCCCCGTCAAGCCCGTCGGCAAGAAGGAGCAAGCCCACGCGAGAGCCGTGGCCGTATTCGAGGCATTGCGCTTGGCCGGCAAGCGGTTGATGTCGGTCATCGAGCAGAACCGAGGGGGCACCAACAAAGAGCTGTCTAGGTTCACGAACCAAATCAATGCCCTGTGCGACAAATATGAGAGAAACGATGATAAATAACGGAAGAAAAAGCATTCCCGATGGGCGCCTATTTGGGCGCCCTTTTTTGAAAAGGCAGGCAACTTTCTCTCGAAAACCCATAAAAACAATTATTTGCACGGTACTTTTTTATAAATGAGCCTCTCTTTGTTTGTGTTTTGGTGTGCAAATATTGTATGATAGTCGTACGAGGGTTTTGTTTTATAAACAAATGCAAAACCCCGAAGGTGAGTTATGTACGTTAGCACACGAGGCAAAGAACGAGTATCGGCGAGTACCGCCATCGTCGAAGGCATCGCCCGAGACGGTGGTCTTTTTGTGCCCGAGCAGTTGGGCCGACTGGACGTAGCCGCCCTCACGGGGGCGTCCTATATCGAGGTCGCCCGCAAGGTGTTCGCTCTCTTTTTCGACGACTTTAGCGAGGCGGAGATAGAGGAGGCCATCTCGGGCGCTTACAACCCCGCCAACTTCCCCGCGGGCGAGGTGGCCCTGTGCACCTTCGGCGACCGCACCTTCCTCGAGCTCTTTTGGGGTCCCACCTTGGCTTTCAAGGATATGGCCCTCACCGCACTTCCCCATCTCATCGCCATTGCCAAGCGCAAATTGGGCCTCACCCACCGCACCATGGTGTTGGTAGCCACCTCGGGCGACACGGGCGGCGCGGCCTTGTCGGGTTTTAAGGGCAAAGAGGGCTTCGACACGTTGGTGCTCTATCCCTTGGGCGGCGTCTCGCAGATGCAGGAGAAGCAGATGCTCTCTTTCACCGACGACCACACGCACGCCTATGCTTTGGAGGGCAATTTCGACGACTGTCAGACCTACGTCAAGCAGTTGTTCGCCGCCTATCCCGAGAGGGAGGAAGCGGTCAAGTTGTCTTCGGCCAACTCCATCAATATAGGCCGTCTCGTCCCGCAGGTCGTCTACTACGTCTACGCCTACACGACCCTCGTCAAGGAGGGCAAAATCCGCTTGGGCGAGCAGATGGACGTGGTGGTCCCCACGGGCAATTTCGGCGACATCTTCGCCGCCTACTTGGCGCGCGAGGTGGGTACGCCCATCGGTCGCATGACTTGTGCCAGCAACACCAACAACGTGCTGTACGACTTTTTCCGCACGGGCACCTACGACGCCGCGCGCCCCTTCCACAAGACCTATTCGCCCGCGATGGACATCTTGGTGTCCTCCAACCTCGAGCGCTTGTTGTGGTACGCCGCCGAGGGCGACGGAGCGGAGGTCGCCGCCTATATGGCCGCGCTCAAAACCGACAAACGCTACACGGTGTCCCCTCGGGTGTTCGCCAATCTGGCCGACTTCGACTACGCCTATTGCGACAATGCCACTACCTTGT
>Ga0310690_10012592_pt1 | contig 10369 bp, 8 predicted proteins | sample AusTroGonzalo_MG_2_FD_207661 | JGI IMG/M metagenome (GOLD analysis project Ga0310690, IMG submission 207661) | Bovine rumen microbial communities from tropical cattle in Woodstock, Queensland, Australia - Gonzalo_04 (v2) (version 2) | ecosystem: Host-associated > Mammals > Digestive system >...
TTCCAGGAAGCTAAGAAAAAATAATCCCAGAATAGGTTTGTTAAATTTTTCATAATGAAGTTTTGCCCTTGCCAGAAATGACAAGGGCTTTTTCATGACAAAATGTCTTGGCACGATTTTTGATGGAGTGTATGTGAAAAAACGTTTTTATGGATAATAAAATCAACCCAGAAATAATACTCAGCGACATAATTGAAGCTGATACAGAATATATTCCGCTGTTTTCGCCGGAAGACGAGCGCCGCATGAACGACGCGCAACTGCCTGAGGAACTGCCAATTATGGCACTGCGTAACGCTGTGCTGTTTCCGGGCGTTGTCATCCCGATAACGGTAGGCAGAAACAAGACCATCCGCCTCGTAAAGGACGCATATAAAAAAGGTATGGACATAGGCGTCATCACCCAACGCGACGCCAAGGTGGAAGAGCCACAGCAAGCCGACCTTTTTGAGATCGGTACCATAGCGCAGGTGATGAAGACATTGCAGATGCCTGACGGAAATACCACCGTTATCATTCAAGGCAAACGCCGTTTCAAACTTGAAGAGATTACCGAGACGGAGCCATATCTGAGAGGACGTGTCACTCCATTCGGAAGCGGTGACGTTGTTCCTCGCGACCGCCAGTTTAAGGCGTTGATACAGAGCGTCAAAGACATGGCGATGCAGATAGTGCAGAAGTCGGGAGCAGTGCCGTTTGAGGCGACATTCGCCATCCGTAACATCGAGAGTCCGTGGTTTATGGTCAACTTCATAGGAAGCAACCTAGTGGCGAACATGGAAGACCGCCAGAGACTGCTTGAAATTGACAATATTACAGATTTTGCCAATGCATTGCTTGAGCTGCTCTCAAAAGAGCTGCAGATGGTCGATTTGAAACAGCAAATTCAAAGCAAGGTGAAGACCGACCTCGACAAGCAGCAGCGCGAATACCTTCTGAATCAACAGCTTAGGACTATTCAGGAAGAGCTTGGCGGCACGCCTAACGAGCAGGATGTCAAGGATCTGAAGGCGAAGGCGGCGAAAAAGAAATGGAGCAAGGAAGTGGCGGAAGTTTTTGAAAAAGAGCTTCAGAAGTTGCAGAGAATGAATCCGCAGGCAGCAGATTACGGCGTTCAGCATAACTATCTGGAGTATCTTGTGGAGCTTCCGTGGAACGAATATACAAAAGACAATTTCGACCTCGAACACGCTCAGAAAGTGCTCGATAAAGACCATTTCGGACTTGAGAAAATCAAGGACAGAATAGTGGAGCATCTGGCGGTTTTGAAGCTGAAAAACGACATGAAAGCCCCGATTTTGTGCCTCGTCGGACCTCCAGGAGTAGGTAAGACCTCGCTCGGCAAGTCGATAGCTAAGGCATTGGGACGCAAATACATACGCATGTCGTTAGGTGGCGTTCGCGATGAATCTGAATTGCGCGGACACCGTAAGACTTATATCGGCGCAATGCCGGGTCGTATCATCCAAAACTTGAAGAAAGCCAAGTCATCGAACCCAGTGTTTGTGCTCGACGAAATAGACAAGGTGAGCGGCAACAACATCAGCGGCGACCCGCAGGCGGCATTGCTCGAAATCCTTGATCCTGAACAGAATAGCACCTTCAACGACAACTTCATCGAGCTTGATTTCGACCTCTCGAAAGTGATGTTCATAGCTACGGCAAACAACCTGCAGACGATACATCCGGCCTTGCGCGACCGTATGGAAATCATCGACCTGAACGGATACCTGCGCGAGGAGAAATACGAGATTGCACGTCGCCATCTCATCCCGAAGCAGCTCAAGGAGCATGGATTGAAGGCGAAAGACGTAGTGTTTTCTGAGGAAATCGTCTATAAAATCATCGACGACTACACCCGTGAGGCTGGCGTGCGTTCGCTTGAGCGAAAAATTGCTGACATCATCCGCAAGAAGGCGAAAGCTATAGTGATTGGTGGTGATTACGAGAAGAAAGTCACCGTTGACGACCTGAAAAATGCCCTTGGAGTGCCTATGCATCATGACGAAGACGAGGTGAAGCACACCATGCCTGGCGTTGCCATCGGTTTGGCATGGACACCTGTCGGCGGCGAAATCCTGTCGATAGAGGTCAGCTTGAGTCGCGGTCATGGACATCTGAACATGACAGGCAACCTCGGCGACGTGATGAAGGAGTCGGCGACGATAGCGTATGAGTTTATCAAGGCACATGCTAACCAGCTGAATATCAATCCAATAGTGTTTGAAGAATGGAATGTTCATATCCATGTGCCGGAGGGTGCTACACCAAAGGACGGACCGTCGGCGGGCATCACCATGCTGACAGCCCTGACATCGGCGTTCACGCAGCGTCGTGTTAAGGACAAGCTCGCGATGACGGGCGAAATTACTTTGCGTGGCAGGGTGTTGCCGGTGGGGGGCATTCAGGAGAAGATGCTGGCTGCCAAGCGCAACGACGTGACAGATGTCATTTTGTCACGTGACAACGAGCGCGATTTCATGGATATCAAGAAGGAATACGTCGAAGGTCTGCAGTTCCATTTCGTCGATAACATGCTCGAGGTTCTGGACCTCGCATTAGAGAAGGAACAGGAAGTCAATTCATTGGATTACAACAAGTTCCTGGTTGATTCGCACAAGAAGGTGGCGGGGTTTAAGGCGTAAGATCCGTTTCTTCTGTGATCAACGACGACGGAACTATATCATATACCAGAACGTAATCTTGATAAACTACATAGAATACAGTTAATTTACCCTTTTTAACCAGCAAACGTTTGGTATTTGGATATATGACATGTCGTGTTTCCCATTGCAGTTTTGGAATGGTATCGGCGCGATACGATAGAGTTAGTATTTCATCAATAAGTGAATTAATATATCTAATGCTGGATTCGACAGTGTTTATTGATGTTATGTAATCTGCTATGCTTTCTATCTTGTCGTAAACTTTTCTGGAGAATTTAACTTTGTAAGTTTTCATAATGCTTGGCTACACATTCCAACAATTTATCCCTAAACACCTCTGGCTCGACGCTGTTTCTCAATTCCCTTTCAAGCACGAAATTATTAAAACTCCTTCTGTTTTCTCTTAGGCTTCTTTTCTTGATTATTAGTTCTCTATTCATATTTTTTGTGTTTTAAAATTTCTGCAAAGATACGATTAATTTTGAAATAATGCAAAAATTATAAGAAAAATTTTGTCCGTTATTTCAAATTATTGTTTATCTTTGCCTTGTCAAACTAACGAATATTTTTAAGAAACAGACATTTAGATAAATAAAAGACATATAAAAAAGCGTTTTCGCTTTTCTTGTGAAGTCGAAATCTGGACAATTTCAATAACCACAAAAGAAATGAGAAACGCTCTCGGTTTTACCGCGGGCTTTCTTGTTTGTGGTTATAGGTAGTCCAGAACCTCGACTTTAGACAGAAGTTCGCGGTTTTATAATATATTAGTATCATGAAAAAGTATTTATTCTTATTTTGGATATTGATTCTAACCATTCAGCTATATGCTCAACTAGAGGTTAAGGATGATTCATTTAAAAAGGTTGATGGTTTCGTGAATATTAATCCGAGCATTCAGTTTGATGACAATGATGTGCCTTATGCTGTTGTAAAAGTTAGAACAATAAACATCAATGATAAACAACGTCATGAATTGGTTTTTGAAGGTAATGCAGCAACTTTTATAGAACTTGAATACAAGGTTGGTGAGGTCTGGGTGTATTTGAGCAGTAAGCCGGCTACATATCTCAAAATATCACATGCAGATATGAGCTCAACCGAATTTTGGTTCCCATTTGATTTGGAACCAAAACAAGGCTATGAATTAATACTTGTAAATAATTATTATCGTCCATTAGAGCAATTTGGTAATGATACAATTGTTACAAAGATAATTGATGATGATTATGCTATTCGGATATCAAGTGATTTTGATGAATTATACATTGGTAATCAATATATTTGTCTATATCCTCTTGATGATAAGTTTGCATATGATCATAATCTATCATGTAAATATGAAGATTCTATATTAGTCTTTAAAAAAATGGCTTTTGAAGGAAATCCTTTTGCACAGAATAACTTGGGTGTTTGTTATTTTAGAGGTTTTGGAGTCGATAAAAACCAAGAAAATGCATTTAGATGGTTCAAAGAATCAGCTGAACATGGTAATGCTATTGGTCAAATCAATTTAGCCTATTGTTATTATCATGGGTGTGGGGTAGCAAAAGATTCTCTTGAAAGTTTGAGATGGTGTTGTAACGCTATTAATCAAGGTATAGCTGGCGCCGAAAATTTCTATGGAATGACATTCTGCATTGATCAAGAAGAAAAATTAAAATGGCTGAAAAAATCAGCTGATAAAAATTGTGCGATAGCCCAATATAATATTGGAGATATTTATAATGATAACGAAGATTATGATGAAGCTGTGTATTACTATAAAAAAGCGGCAAATCAAGGTCTTATTATTGCAAAATTTAGTCTTAGTTATTGCTATTATAATGGGCGTGGAGTACCTGAAAACAAGTCAGAAGCTATAAGATTGCTTAGATATGCAGCAGATCAGGGATATAATCGTGCGGAGTTTTTGTTGGGCTATTATTATTTTATTGGGAAAGATTTATCATTAGATTACGTTGAAGCAATGAAGTGGTTTAAAAAAGCATATGTACATGATTATAACTATTGGGCTTCATACTATTTAGGATTATGCTATTATTATGGATACGGTGTTAATAAAGATTATAATGAAGCATATAACTGGTTTCATAAATCCGCTTTGCAAGATAATTATAAAGCCCAAAGTAGTATGGGGTTTTGTTATTATTATGGACATGGTGTGGAAAAAGACTATAAAGAAGCGGTAAAATGGTTTAGAAAATCAGCGAATCAGAATGATCCCCAAGGGGAATATATGCTTGGTGTATGTTATTATAATGGTAATGGTGTCCCTTTAGATTATGTTGAAGCATTAAAATGGTTAGAAAAAGCGTCGAAAGAAAATCATAGTCAGGCATTGTATCTTATTGGATATATGTATGAACATGCATTGGGTGTCAAAAAGAATTATAAGAAAGCATTTGAGTATTACTTAAAAGCAGCTGAAACAGGACTGGATGTAGCTCAACATAATGTTGGATTGTGCTATGTATTGGGGAAGGGTGTTGTAAGGAACAAACAAGAAGCCATAAAATGGTATAAAAAAGCAGCTGAACAAGGATATGGAGCCTCCAAGGATAATTTACGGGATTTAGGTGTATATAGTTATTAAGCATTTGTGGTTTATACTTTGTACACTTGTATTTAATTATAATTGTATCAAAATGACAAAAAAAGAGTTTTATAATAGAATAATGAGCATGTTGCCCATCGAAAGAAAGAATACAGACTTTCTTGAAGATGTTAAAAGTGTATATAAAGAATACATATCATGTATTGATGCATTAGATACAAATGTTTTCAAGAATAATGATGATAAGTTAAAGATAAGACAAAGAATACAAGATGGTATTAAAACAATTCAAAGTGTTATTAAGAAATACATGGATGGATGTCAAGATGATGCTTATAAAATATTAAAAACTAGTATTCTTAATCAAGATGGGTCGTTAAAGATAAATGTAATTTCTATTGATAAAACTGAATTTACTAGCAAATACTTTTATCGCGTTAGAAAAGATGATGGAATGATAAATACTTATCAAGATATGTTTCATATTTCCAATAGAAGACGAGATATTATAAAAACGCAACGATATAGTGCATTGGGTTTTCCATGTTTATATTTGGGTAATACTGTCTATGATTGTTGGGAGGAGATGAATCGTCCTCAATTGGAAAGCTTATATGTTTCGGCTTTTAAAGTTGTTGGCAAGTTTGCTGTATATGATCTTAGAAAACCAAAATTTGAAGATTTTGTCAATCAAGATATATCAAACATTTTGGAGCGTTTAGTTTTTGTTATAGCATGTCAATTTAAAGTATATAATAATGATGGCTGTTTTAAACCAGAATACATTATCCCACAATTGATTATGGGATTAATATTATCTTCTAATAGAAAGAAGAAAGAATGTGAATGCGGGCCAAATTCATTGGCATGGGGTGTCGCTTATACATCAACGCATTTATCTGATGATTATCCATATCAAGAGGATTATTTAGAAAACATTGCATTACCTGTTGTTGATACAGAGAATGAATATTGTGGTTTCCTGACATCGTTGTTTATGATATCAGATCCAATACTTAATCGCAATGTAGATCTTACGGATATGAATGCCATGGTTCAATGTAATAAAACAAATGATATAATTGATTTAAATGAGCTTTATGATAAATCTTTATTCGGATTTATTGAAAAACAACTCAAAAATAGTACCCATTATCATCAATCATCATATATTTACTTTGGAGGTCCGGATAAACAAGAAATATCTGCAAACGGAGGCTGTGGCATTATAAAAGTATATTCCAATGATTCTTGGACATTGTCAATTGATGATATCAAACAATGATACGGTTAATATACATTATCCTGTTAATCCTGTCTAAATATAATCTTCTCAGAGGTATAAACCTCACTGGCGGTTGTTTGAATCACAGCTTCAAGTTTTAGGTCTGGAGTGTCTCGGGCGAGATATTCCAGACTTTCCATTATCTCGTCGAGTGATTTGTTAAAATATTTTAAGATTTCTTTCATTTTCCTGCAACTTGTGTTAAAAATCACTTTCAAACAGCAAAAATTGGTATCGCGTTAATTGGCATTCAATTTTTTGACCATAACTTTGCCATGTAAACTTTTAAAAAATTAAAATTATGGCAAAGAAAAGTATTGTTAAATACGAGCAAATCGAAGACATGATTGTCGAATTGAGGGGTAAACAGGTGCTCATTGACGCAGATGTGGCTGCGTTGTACGACGTTGAAACAAAAGAAATCAATCAGGCGGTAAAGAATAATCCTGAAAAATTTCCGGAGGGATATGTTTTTACATTATCTCATGATGAAACTGATATTTTGCGGTCAAAATTTTTGACCGCAAAATTAAATCCCAAAACAAGATTTTACCCTAAAGCATTCACAGAGAAGGGATTATATATGCTTGCAACCATTCTGAAAAGCAAGAAAGCGACCGATACAACTATCAGAATCATTGAGACTTTTGCAAAAATAAGGGAGCTGGGAAGAACCATTTCGCAAATGTCGCAACCTCAAGACCAAGAAACGCAGAAACAATTGGTTGAAAAGAGCGACAATATCATTTCTGATATTATTGGTGATGATTTAAAAGTTAGTGAAACTGAATCGGAATTCGAACTGAATTTTGCCGTGGTGAAACTGAGGCACAAAGTTGTTCGGAAAAAGGAGAATAAAGAGGTAAGATGAGAAGTTAGGAGACAGAGTGTTTTAAATCCTGTTAATCTTGTAAATCCTGTCTAAATAATATCTTGTCTGAATTATAAACCTCTCCGGCTGTGGTTTGAATCACCGCTTCCATAGTTAAATCTGGGATTTCTTTGACGAGATATTCCAGATTTTCCATTATCTCATCGAGGTGGTAGCGGCGGGCGTGGGCGCCACGGTATTTGCCGTTCGGCTCGAAGTCGCTTTCGATCTCTTCATATTCGAGGCGGAAGAAGTCGGTGCCGTCGTCGAAAGGGTGGGAGAGCTTGAAAAACGGCTCCTCAAATGAGATGTCGTAACTCTTTGAGTATCTGAAGTTTAAGTCAATGATAAAATAAGGCCACTCGGTGAGGAGTTTCTTCGCCTCCATCTTGATCTGGACCTTGTGTGAAGCCGCATTTGCAAGACTGTCAATCACTTCCATCGGGAAGAGCGGCACGTTGGTGGCGTTGGAGCGCATGAAACTCAAAAGCTTGTCGCGGTTGCTCAATGGCACGATGAGGGTGTTGTCGCCATAGTCGGTGATGACGAGGACTCCGCGGTCGCTTCGAATACTTTTAATGCGCATGTCAAAATTTTTTGCAAAATTACGAAAATATTTGATATTTTTGCAAGGATGAAAAGATTGTTGTTTTTTGTATTTTCGGTATTGATTTTTGCCTCGTGCGGAAGAAAAGATCAGGACGCTAACTTGAAGATTTTCAAGTACAACGAGTCGGCAGGGATATTGTCGTTGGACCCGATTTATGCCAAGGACCAGCCGCATATCTGGGCTTGTAACCAATTGTATAACAGCCTTGTAGCCTTTGACGACGACATGAACGTGGTGCCTAGCGTGGCAAAGAGCTGGGACATCTCCGAAGACGGAAAAACATATACTTTTTTGCTTCGCGATGACGTGCTTTTCCACAACGACAGCTGTTTCAATGGGAAGAGCAGAAGGGTAGTGGCATCGGATTTTGAATATTCCTTTAACCGATTGTTAGACAGAAAGTTAAGCTCACCTGGAACGTGGATTTTTGGAAATGTCGAGAGTTTTAAAGCGTTGAACGACAGCGTTTTTCAAGTTGATTTGAAAGAAGCTTTTCCAGCTTTTCTTGGGATTTTGTCAATGCAATATGCATCGGTGGTGCCTCATGAAGCGGTCGAGTTTTATGGTGAGGATTTTGGTCGGCATCCAGTGGGTACGGGACCTTTCAAATTTCAGTATTGGAAAGAAGGCGTGCGTCTCGTAATGCGTAAAAATCCTGATTATTTCGAGGAAATCGAAGGGGTGAGGCTGCCATATATCGATGCTGTTTCGGTTAGTTTTTTGGTTGACAAGCAGGTGGCGTTTATGGAGTTTGTGAAGGGCAAGACCGATTTCATGTCGGGTGTCGATGCGCGATATAAGGACGAACTTCTGACTCGTGACGGCTTTTTGAGAAGCAAATACGAAGACAAGTTTTATCTCATCCGTGAGCCTTATCTGAATACTGAATATCTGACGTTTTTCATTGATACTCAAGAGGAAAAGACCGACAAAGAACGTCAGGTGGCGTTGCGTCAGGCAGTGAATTATTCCATTGACAGGGAGAAGATGCTGCGTTATCTGAGAAACGGCATCGGGACACCTGGAAACGGCGGAATCATCCCAGCTGGACTACCAGGATACGACAGCTTGGGAAGGATCGGATACGCTTTCAACCAGCAGAAATCGTTCGAGCTGATTGAGAAATATCATCTGCAAGGAACCGAGATAAAGCTTTATACCACAAAGGATTACATCGACTTGGCGAAGTTTGTGCAGTCGTCGGTGAGCGACGTGGGCTTGGTGTGCAAGGTGGAGGAGATGATGCCGGCGGCGTTGCGTGAGAAGCGCGCACAATGCAGTCTGCCGTTCTTCCGCAGCTCGTGGGTGGCCGATTATCCAGACGCTGAGAATTATCTCTCGTTGTTTACGACCGAAAATTTTGCTCCGCAAGGTCCGAATTATTCACATTATTCCAACCCGAAATTTGATGCGCTTTACGATAAGGCTATCGCCACTAACATCTTGAGCGACAGGGCTTTACTCTATCATGAGATGGACTCTCTGATGATGACAGAGGCGCCGGTGGTGATACTATTTTACGACGAGGTGCTGAGATTCGTCAACAAAAGGGTGTCGGGATTCAACGGAAACCCCGTGAATTTGCTGAATTTGAAGACCGTAAAAATTGATTGAAAAATTTTTGATAATCAGTGCATTTCGTGTTAAAAAATTTTGTATTTTTGCAGCGCTTTTTTGCGAAATAATTTTGATATGATAAATATAACATTTCCTGACGGTAGTGTCAGACAGTTTGAAGCGGGCGTAACCCCAATGGATATTGCCAAAAGCATCAGTGAAGGCTTGGCTCGCAACGTGTTGTCGGCAAAGGTGAACGACAAGATGTGGGACGCTCTTCGTCCGATAAACGAGGACGCGAATGTGCAACTTTTCACATGGAACGACCCTGAAGGAAAGGCTACAGTGTGGCATTCTTCGGCTCACCTCATGGCAGAGGCCATCGAACAGCTCTACAAAGGCGTGAAGTTCGGTATCGGTCCAGCCATCGAGAACGGTTTCTATTATGACATCGACACTGGCGACATCACATTGACAGAGGACGACCTCGTGAAGATTGAGAACAAGATGCTCGAGCTTGCTAAGGAAAAACAGGTATTTGAGCGTGTTGACGTGTGCAAGGCCGACGCTCTTAAATATTTCACAGAGAAAGGCGATGAGTACAAAGTAGAGCTTATCAACGAGCTTGAAGACGGTACCATAACATATTATAAATCAGGAAGTTTCACTGATTTGTGCCGCGGACCTCACATCCCTGACACATCATGCATCAAGGCGGTGAAGTTGACATCAATCGCTGGCGCTTACTGGCGTGGCGACGAGAACCGCAAGCAGTTGACACGTATCTACGGCATCACATTCCCGAAGAAGAAAGACCTCGAGG
>Ga0310690_10012593_pt1 | contig 10369 bp, 5 predicted proteins | sample AusTroGonzalo_MG_2_FD_207661 | JGI IMG/M metagenome (GOLD analysis project Ga0310690, IMG submission 207661) | Bovine rumen microbial communities from tropical cattle in Woodstock, Queensland, Australia - Gonzalo_04 (v2) (version 2) | ecosystem: Host-associated > Mammals > Digestive system >...
GATGCACCTATTGTCCATAAGGATGAGCTGTGGGTCAACATTTTCCACGATAGTTACATGACAGATTTCGACTGGCCAAAGGTGAAGTATCGTGGCATCTTTATCAATGATGAGTGGCCGAGCTTCGGCACTTGGTGTAATAAGCATTTCGGAGGTGTAAACTCTAAAGCCTATGAGAAGATTTTTGAACTGCTGCTGCGACTGAAAGCCAACTATTTCTGGCCTGCGATGTGGTCATCTGCCTTCAATGAGGACGACCCTGAAGCTCCCCGTCTGGCTGACGAGATGGGTATCGTGATGGGAACCTCGCACCACGAGCCGATGATGCGTGCCCATCAGGAATATGTACGTCGCAAGGAAGAGGTAGGTCCGTGGGACTACGTGACAAACAAGGAGCGAGTGGATAAGTTCTTCCGTGAGGGAATGGAGCGCAACAAGGACTACGATAATATTGTGACCATCGGTATGCGTGGTGATGGTGATGTAGCGATGGGAAAGGGTGATGATGCAGAAAACATGCAGACGCTGCATAATGTGATTGACGGTCAGCGAGAGATTCTCAAGGACATCTACGGAAAACCTGATGCAGTACCACAATTGTGGGCTATCTTCACAGAGGTTCAGCGCTATTATGATGCAGGTTTCACAGTGCCCGACGATGTGACCTTGCTGTTCTGCGACAACAACTGGGGGTATATCCGTCGTAAGGGTACTGAAGCTGAGCGCAAGCGTAAAGGCGGACTTGGTTTGTACTATCATATCGATATGAATGGCGGTCCGTGGAACGACCGTTGGGTAAACACTACTACCGTACCAAAACTGCGTGAACAATTGGGCTTGGCTTACCAAAGCGGTATCGACCGCATCTGGATTATCAATGTGGGTGACTTGAAACCAAAGGAGATGCCTATCTCGTTTATCATGGATTTTGCGTGGAATCCCATCGCAACTGGTGAAGAACAAAGATGGCTTCAATGGTGGACACAGGAAACACTTCCTTGTCTCTCGGAAGAGGATGCAAACGAGTGTGCTGACATCATTGCCAAGTATTCGAAGCTGAACCTGTTGCGTAAACCCGAAGTGCAATATCCAGGCATCTTCAACTACGAAGAGATGCTGCACCTGAGTATGCAATGGAAGCAGATTGTACTCCGCTGCGAAGCCTTGAAAAATCGTATCCCTGCTGAAGCACAGGATGCCTTCTATCAGTTGGTGTACTACCCCGCTGTAGCGAGTGCGAACCTTGCGGAAATCTATAACGCCACCACGATGGGCGACAGCCTCACCGTAGAGTTGCTGATGGAGAAAGACCGCCAACTCACTGAACATTATAACAAAGGTATCGCAGGCGGCAAGTGGGATGGTATGATGTCGGACAACCATATCGGTTACACCCAATGGAGCATTCCGAACACGAACCGCAATCCGTTGACACTTGGATTCCGAGTGAATTACGACCTGAGTGCTTCGAAGGATACGAAAGAATATACTATCCCAGCTTATAAATACATTCGCAAGGACGAAGGATGGATATTCCTGCCTGACTTGGGACGAGGAAAGGGTTGTATGGGAATTCCGAACAGGATGCGTCCATCGGACGAAAGCGGTAAAGGTCCTGCTCTGGAATATGAGATAGACCTGAGCGATGAAGGAAAGATTGCCATCGGAATCTTGCCGACTCAGGATGTGATGCCTGCTCGAGGTTTGCGACTGGGTGTGCAGATAGATGACCAGCCGATGCAGACCATCGATGCTCGACAAGGATTTGTCGATACGTTCTCTGAATATACTCCTCAGAATCTTGCGGTATCGAAAGTACTGAAACCCCTACCTCCTCGTAATCGTCTGTCGCTGAGTGGAATTGTGAATGGGCGTCCTCAGCAACGTCGTTCGGAAGTGTTCGACAATATGCGCTGGTTGGAAGTCAACTTTCCCAACACTTCTGCAGGCAAGCACCGACTGAAGATTATCATGATAGATCCAGAAATCGTGGTTGAGCAGATTGTGGTCAATCCCGACAATCATCGCTACAGCTATTTTGGAGCAGGATATCTGTGGGAGGAATAAATAAAGGTTATAGATTAATGGTTATAGGTTATTGATAAATGAGGACAGCGATCGTACAACATGAGATTCGGGAGTGGGATGTGGAGTGGACGCTCCAGCATATCACCGACCTGATGGACAGACAGCAGGGTGCAGACCTGTATGTGCTGCCAGAGATGTTTGCGACAGGATTCATGGCAGAAGGAGCGGAGGAAAAGGCTGACAGGATATTTGCGTGGATGCAGGAGCAGGCACGAAATCGGAATGCTGCAATTGCAGGGAGTGTGGCAGCCTGTAGCGTGGAGAGTGAAGAGTGGAGAGTGGAGAGTGAAGAGAAAAGCGGACAGCTTTTAAGAAACCGTCTGTATTTCGTTCGTCCTGATGGCAGCTATGAATATTATGACAAGCATCATTTGTTCAGCTATGCCGGTGAGCAGGAGACGTATGCAGCAGGCGAGCGACGTGTGGTGACAGAGTGGCGAGGTGTGCGATTCCTGTTACAAGTATGCTACGACCTCCGTTTCCCTGTGTTCTCACGCAATCAGGACGACTACGATGCCATCATCTATGTAGCCAACTGGCCGCAGAAACGGCGCGAAGTGTGGCAGACCCTACTCAAAGCACGTGCATTGGAGAACCAGTGTTTCGTGGTGGGCGTGAACATCGTAGGGAGCGACAAGGGAAGCGAATACGTAGGCGACTCCGTGATTCATGATGCATACGGACACACCATCGCTCAGTGTACCCCAGGAAAAGCAGAAACCGCTGCAGCCGAACTTAATATGAACGAACTGCAGCGATTCCGTGAGAAGTTCCCTGTGTTAAGGGACAGAGACTAATTCATAATTCATAATGCATAATGCATAATTGACTACGTCGAACTAAAGTTTCATAATGCATAATTTAATAAGCCCTTATTTCACAAGGACTTTCTTGCCATTGATGATGTTAATGCCTTTTTGGAGGCAATTTGTACGCTGACCACGCAGGTTGTAGATAGCTTCCTCGCCTTGAGAGAGTGTAGGATTCTTGATGCCTGCAGCATTGGGGTCGTAAGAGTGAATCTCGATAGCCTCAATCTTGATATTATCGGCAGCAGCTGTCTTCGTGAATGCCAAGTTGAATTCACACCACTTATCAGGGATTTCGAACTCGATACTGCAATCGTTGCCCACCTCTACTGTTTCCTTGAATACAACGTTTTTCTGTCCGGAGAGTCGCTTGAGCTGTACAGTGACCGTCTTACCCTCTTCACCGATTGCGTTGAAGGTGAGGCGATAGTTGCCCTTGACGAACTGGAGTGATGGGTAAACATTCGCATTGCCATTAGAACCAGTATCCTGCTCCTTACCATAAGAACAAATGGTGGTGCCACTATTGAGGGTCCATCCGTGACTCTTTGGTGCCCAGCCTTCCTGCTCGATGCAAGGACGGAACTTGAGGGTTGTGTCGCAAGGAGAATCGAGTGTGTATTGTTTCATGAAGTTCCACATAGTTTTGCTGGCATTGCCGTCCTCTGTGTTGCTTGTTTCAGGCGAGTGTCCCATACCATTCATCGAATAGAACACGATGGGGAATCCGCCTTCGCCAGCCGCGTAAATCTTCTTAGTATACTTTCCACTAACAGTCTTCGTCTCTGGCACAGGATTGCAACCATTGCGAGCTACCATGTTGTCGATAATCTTTGTGACATAAGCAGTCTTCACAAGGTCGTCGTTCGTACCATGGATATGGAGGAATGGCACAGGACGATAGCCAGTGTGGTGGAGATGGAATTCGTTGATGGGGTAACCACTGATGGATGCGAAGGCAGCGAACTTGTCTGCCAAAAGATTAGCCACCGTGTAGGTCATCATTCCACCATTGGAGAATCCACAGCAATAGATACGCTTGCGGTCGATGGTGTACTTCGACGCCACATCCTCGATGATGGCAAGAATGTAGTCGATGTCTCCACTCCATTCACCAGTAGAATTCCAACCTGGCAACTCCATATTGCCGAAGAATGGGAATTTCACGTTCTCACCATGACCATAAACCACGATGATTCCTTCTGTGTTGGCGATAGCATCGAACGACGGTTGTTTGTTGTCGGACGAACCACCTGTACCATGCAGACAGAATACGAGAGCGGTGCTATCTTTTACGTTGTTTGGTACATACAGACGATACTTACGGTTCTTTGTACCTACTTTGATGCTGACGGTCTTATCGACCTTTGCTGCCCATGCGAAGGTTCCACCTACCATGAGCAATGCTGCGATGAGCATAAACTTAAAAGTTCTCATAATGTTGTTGTTTGTAAAAAGGGAATAATGTTATTTACTATTTAACTATTTACCATTTTTCCATTTACTATGACATTCTTCGTCGTCAGGCGTTCGATGTATTCAGGATGGAAGTCAGCATTTTGGGCCTGAACGGTACAGTCCTCGAAGAGGAAGTCGCGCAGGTGGTACTGATCTTCGCGTGGGGTGACATTGAAGAACGTGGTACATTCGAGCTGGATGCGGCGCATGGTGATGTTGTTGCTATACGACATCGGGGTGTCCTTGCGGTCTTTCAAGTCGTAGAACTGTGTCCAGGGACGCACCAAGAGGAAGTTCTTCGCATTGCCTGAGATATCCTCCACGGTGATATATTCGTAATGCTGAGGGGTGTCGGGGCGCATCTTGAGCCATAGCAGGTTGGTAGCTTCATCGACACGGATTCGGCGCAAGACGATGTTGTGGTCGTAGATTGATTCACTGCCGCAGGTGACACAACTGGCACAGAAGCCGAACGTGCAGTCCTCAATGATGATATTTTCATTGCCCCCATTCTCGGGCATCTTCACGGGGTCGTCTGCCCAGGGGCCTTTTCCTCCTTTGAGCGCTACAGCATCATCGTCGACCGACATATAACATCCCTTTACCAGCATGTTGCGGCAGGCATCGATGTCGATAGCATCGGTCGAAGGTGCACGAACAGGTTTGTAGAGCGACGTGATATGCAGGTTCAGCAGCTTTACGTTCTCCGATTTATAATAATGTGTAGTCCAAAAAGGAGAGTTCTGCAGACTGACGTTCTCGATTTGTACGTTCTTGCAATTGGAGATATAGACCAGTCGTGGACGTTGCTCGTCTTTGTTCGTACACTGAGGATTCCAACTGCGTCGTAACCAGAATGCCTCCCAATAAGGCAGACCGTTTCCGTCGATGGTTCCTTCGCCTGAGATAGTGAATCCATCCAGTCCGTCAGCATTTACTAAAGCTGGAAAGTACTTGCAGGTCTCACCTTCGATACGAGTCATCATCACTGGGAAATCGCTGATATCGGTAGAGCCTCTGAGAACCGCTCCTTTCTCGAGATAGAGGTGAGTACCCTGTTTGAAGAACAAGGCTCCAGACATGAATGTACCTGAAGGGATGACCATCACCCCACCCCCATCGTTAGCGATGCGGTCGATGAGAGCTTGCAGTTGTTGTGTATAGATTTTGCCATCCATCATCACTCCATAGTCGGTGATGTGATACTGACGGCCTAAGCGTGAGATGTCAATATGGGTCGTATCACGAAACCACGCAGGTATCTCCGTTCCGTCGGGAAATAAGTCCTTTGTCGGCTTCTTTGCTGATGCAGCAGACACAACAACGGATAACAGCGTAAATGTGATTGTAAGTAATATTTTCATCTCAATAAGCATTTATTGACCGCAAAATTACAAAATAATTCATAATTCATAATGCATAATTCATAATTATTTGCTATTTTTGCACCAAATTGTATACAAATGGACGAAAATATCAACGATATAGAGGAGATTTCCACCAACGACTTCAACGCTCCCCATAGCGATTATGATCCCACGAAGATGCAAGACGGCATTACCCATCATCTGAGTGGGATGTATCAAACTTGGTTCTTGGACTATGCATCATCGACCATCCTTGATCGTGCTGTTCCGCATATCGAAGACGGACTGAAACCTGTGCAGCGACGTATCCTCCACTCGATGAAACGAATGGACGACGGACGCTACAACAAGGTGGCGAATATTGTAGGCCATACGATGCAGTTCCACCCTCATGGCGATGCTTCTATCAAGGACGCATTGGTGCAGTTGGGTCAGAAAGAGTTGCTGATTGACTGTCAGGGAAACTGGGGAAACATCCTCACAGGCGACGATGCCGCAGCTGCCCGATATATTGAAGCCCGCTTGTCGAAGTTTGCCAACGATGTGGTGTTCAACCCCAAGACCACGGAATGGCAGATGTCGTACGACGGACGTAACAAGGAACCTATCACCCTGCCTGTGAAGTTCCCACTGTTGTTGGCACAAGGAGCCGAAGGTATCGCCGTAGGTCTCTCGACCAAGATTCTGCCTCATAACTTCAACGAGTTGTGTGATGCAGCAGTAAGCTATCTGCACAACGAGCCGTTCCAACTCTATCCCGACTTCCTGACGGGAGGTTCAATCGATGTATCGAAATACAACGACGGACAGCGAGGTGGTATGGTCAAAGTGAGAGCAAAGATTGAGAAACTCGACCAAAAGACGCTCGTCATTCGTGAGATTCCATTCGGCAAGACAGCTACGACCCTGATTGACTCTATCCTGAAAGCGATCGATAAAGGCAAGATCAAGGCCAGAAAGGTGGACGACAACACCTCGGCAAACGTGGAGATACTCGTACACCTGATGCCAGGTGTGTCGAGCGATAAGACCATCGATGCCCTCTATGCCTTCACCGATTGCGAAATCAGCATCAGTCCGAACTGCTGCGTCATCGACAACCACCTGCCACAGTTCCTTACGGTGAGCGATGTGCTACGTCGGTCGGTTGACTACACCAAGAGCCTCATCAAACGCGAGTTGGAGATTCGTCGTGATGAACTCCTAGAGCAGTTGCACTTCTATTCACTGGAGAAAATCTTCATCGAAGAACGTATCTATAAAGGCAAACCGTTCGAGAATGCGGAAAGCACGGATGCTGCCCTCAAGTATATCGACGAACGATTGGAACCCTTCAAGAAGGACTTTGTGCGTGAGGTGATTCGCGATGACCTGCTCCGTCTGTTGGAAATCAAGATGCAGCGCATCCTGAAATTCAATAAGGACAAGGCAGACGAACTGATTGCAAAAATCAAGCAGGAGTTGGAAGACATTGCACGCGACCTGAACAATCTGGTGGAAGTCACTGCCGACTGGTTCAAATACCTCCAGAAGAAATACGGAGAGGAGCATCCTCGTCTGACTGAAATACGCAATTTCGACACGATTCAAGCTGCAACCGTAGCAGAAGCCAATCAGAAACTCTACATCAACCGCACTGATGGCTTTATCGGAACGAGTCTGAAGAAGGACGAGTTTATCTGCAACTGTAGCGACCTCGACGACATCATCATCTTCTACAAGGACGGTACGTATAAAGTCACCAAGGTAGCAGAGAAGGTGTTTGTGGGCGAAACAGAAAAGGCAAAGAACGAGAAGCGGAAAACAGAGATTATCCACGTTGCGGTGTTCAAGAAGAACGACACTCGTACCATTTATAACGTATGCTACAAGGACGGCAAGAGTGGTATCACTTATATGAAACGTTTCAATGTACCGACCTTGAACAGAGATAAGGAATATGATGTGACGATGGGTACTCCGAAGTCGCGCATCACCTACTTCACCGCCAATGCGAATGGTGAGGCCGAAATCATCAAGGTGACCCTGAAAGAACAACAAAAGACGAAGATTAAGAAGCTGGTGTTCGATCAGGATTTCAGCGAGATAGACGTGAAGGGACGTGGTGCACGAGGAAACATCCTCACGAAATACGATGTATTGCGTATCGGACTGAAATCGCATGGAGGAAGTACACTCGGTGGACGCGATGTATGGTTCGACAACGATGTGAAACGTCTCAACTACGAGAACCACGGTGTGTATCTCGGCGAGTTCTTCAATGAAGACCAGATACTCGTGGTGCTCGACAACGGAGAGTTCTATGTCACCAACTTCGACATCAACAACCACTATGAGCAGAACATCCTGCGCATTGAGAAATTCAACAGTGAGAAGGTATGGACAGCTGTGCTGTGGGATGCCGACAATCAAGGACTACCATATATCAAGCGGTTCACGATGGATGCCTCGTTGAAGCATCAGAACTTCTTGGGCGACAATCCTGCATCGACCATGATACTGCTCACCGACACACCATCACCACGTCTGGAACTGACCTTCAAGGAACCAGACACATTCCGAGGACCGCAAGAGATGGATGTAGAGGAGTTTATCGCAGTGAAAGGCTTCAAAGCAAAAGGCAAACGCCTCACTACTTGGGCACTCAACAAAGTAAAGGAGATACTGGATAATCAGGAAGAAGAACCTGAACCAGAGGAAGGACCAGATGAGCCGGAAACTCCGGAGAATCTGGAAACTCCGGATATTCCGGAAGAACCTGAACCGGAACCAGAGCCTGAACCGGAAGAGCCAGAAAATCCGGAAATTCCGGAAGAACCTGAACCGGAACCAGAACCGGAACCAGAGCCGGAACCAGAACCGGAACCAGAACCGAAACCAGAGCCTGAACCGGAAGAGCCAGAAAATCCGGAAATTCCGGAAGAACCTGAACCGGAGCCGATTTCCGATGAAGAATATCATAAGACCAATCCGCCACATAATGATGGGCCGATTCAACTTACTCTATTCTAAGCTATGATGAGATTGCTGTTCTTCATAATGACCATCAGCGTTTCTTCTTGTGTCTGGGCACAAGATGAGGATTTGTGTGGCAAACGACTCATGCTGGGCATAGGGTCGGCGAATGTGATGGATACCTATCTGTCGCCCTACTCTTACAAGCATAACGACATCCGATTAGACGTGATTTATGAGGATCTCCACCGAGAGAAAAGGCACGACGGATTGGGTATTCATGCTGCTGCAATGGACAATCCTGCTCGGAATGTCAGAGAGTACGATTTCGGACTGTACTTCCAGATGAAGTTCAATCTTCTACGTCGCCACATCGGGGTGTTCGATGTAAAGGCGGGTCCGATGGGGAATCTATATGTAGGATGTCTGTATAACGAGCGTAACGGCAACAATCCTGCTCAGGCTCGGCTTTCGTTGATGGCCGATCTTGCCGCAAGGGTGACATACGATTTCTCGATGTGGAAGAAAGCGTTCCAGTTGGAATATTCACTGGATGTTCCGTTCGTGGGACTGGCCTATTCTCCTCAGTTCGGACAGTCGTACTACGAGCAGTTCGTGTTGGGCGACTATGACCATAACTGCGTGTTTGCCCATTTCCTGAATACACCTTCGCTACGTCATCGCTTGTTGCTCAACTTCCCGTTAATGGGTAAGCGATGGTTCGTTGGGTACAACGGTGTGATAGATCAGTCGAAGTACAACGGCTTGCGCTACCATTCCTATAGTCATTCATTCTTAATCGGTTGGAAGCTATGAAACTGCGATTCTATTCATTATTATATCTCCTCGCCGCATTGCTGCTCACGGCTTGTGTGGACGAGGAACTGCCGACGGCCGACACACCGCAAGGCAATCTCGATGCGTTGTGGCAACTGATGGACGAGCGTTATTGCTTCTTCGACTATAAGAAAGCAGAATTGGGTGTGGACTGGAACGAGGTCCATGAGCGTTATCAGAAGAAGCTGTCGGACAAGATGAACGAACTACAGCTGTTCGAGGTCTGCTGCGCCATGATTGCCGAACTGAAAGACGGGCATGTGAACCTCGGTGCATCGTTCGATTTGGGACGAAACTGGAGCTATTGGGAGGACGAACCTGAGAACTACTATGACTCGATTGCCCGCAGCTATCTCGGTCACGACTACTATATCGCCGCCAGCTTGAAGTACCAGATTCTGGACGACAACATCGGTTATGTTCGCTGCGAAAGTTTCAACACCGGACTGGGCAATGGCAACGTAAGCAGTATGCTGTCTATACTCGCTCCATGCAACGGTCTGATTATCGATGTCCGTGGCAATAGCGGTGGAAGTCTCGTGAATGCCGACTGCCTGGCATCGCACTTCACCAACGAGAAAATCCTCGTAGGCTATACCTATCATAAGACGGGAAAGGGTCACAACGACTTCTCCCCCATGAAGGCCGACTATCTGGAACCTGCCAAGGGGACTCGCTGGCAGAAGCCCGTCGTCGTCATCACCAACCGCCAGTGCTTCTCGGCCACAAACGACTTCGTGAAGATGATGCATTGCCTGCCTCGTGTCACGCTTTTGGGTGATAAGACCGGCGGCGGTTCGGGCATGCCCTTCATGCAGGAGCTTCCCTGCGGATGGAGCGTCCGATATAGCGCAG
>Ga0310690_10012594_pt1 | contig 10368 bp, 10 predicted proteins | sample AusTroGonzalo_MG_2_FD_207661 | JGI IMG/M metagenome (GOLD analysis project Ga0310690, IMG submission 207661) | Bovine rumen microbial communities from tropical cattle in Woodstock, Queensland, Australia - Gonzalo_04 (v2) (version 2) | ecosystem: Host-associated > Mammals > Digestive system >...
GACAAGTTTTTTTTAATGATTTACCTTTGAATCAAAGGAGACAGTATGAAACAGCTGATCAGTGTTATTTTTTTGATGGGTTTTGCCTGTGTAGCGCAAGCAAAACTGGATCCGTTTTCTGTGTATAAATTGAAAGCACCAGAAAACTGTGTTGATAAGGCCTTAGACAAGGAAGAAATTGGTCTTCCAGAGCTTATCCAGATGGGTATTTGTACAAACCCAGCACTTAATAGGGAATATATGTCGGTGAAGGCCAGCGAGGCGGAAGTTGGGCAATCGAAATCGGAATATTTGCCCAGTGTGACGGCCTCTGGTTCTGCCTCTGTATCGGGCAGCAAATATGAAAAAGGCGAATATGATAAGCGATATCCATATTCTGGTAATGTCGGATTGGATTGGTTGTTGTTTGATTTCGGAGGGCGTAGTGCTCGTTTGGAAAAAATGAAGGCCTATTTAAGTTCGGCCCAATTTAATTACAATGCACAATTACAAGAGACAATTTTGTCAATTAACAATGCTTATTTGAAATTATTGGGTGCAAAAGAAGTGTTGTCCAGCGCAAAGGATAGTGAAAAATCATATAAAAAAGCATACGAGGAGTCAAAACGGCGCTATGATTTGGGCTTGGTGGCTTTAAGTGATAAATTATTGGCGAAGACAAGTTATGAGCAATCCAAATTAAACACGATTAAGGCCGAAAATTCGGTCAAACAAGCACAGGGAAATTTGGCCACATTGTTGAATTTGTCACCAGATACATCATTCAATTTGATGACGCCACCAAAAGATAAGGATATTACAAAGTTGGAAACATCAGATGGTGTTGAACAAATGATGAAATTGGCTTTGGCACAACGACCAGAATTAAAAAGCAAGGAAAGCAGTGTGGTTGCTGCAAAAGAAAATATTTCAGCGGTGCGCTCCACAACGTTGCCCAGCCTGACTGCTTCGGGCAGTGCAGGGTATAATGATACATGGCGCAAGTCCACTCCATATCAATTGTCTACATCGGCAGGGTTGCGTTTGAGCGTGCCATTGTTCACTGGTTTTAATGATACATACAAAGTAGCTGCGGCAGAATATCAATATCGTCAAGCGCAATACGGTTTACAAGAAACACAAAATAGTATTCGCAACGAAGTGTGGGCGGCATACCAAGATTATCAAACATCGACAGAAGCATATAAAATTTCCAAAGCTGTGTTGGATTCAGCAAAAGAAAACGAACGTGTGGCGATGAAATCGTATGAGGTGGGCAAAGGCGATATTTTGAATTTGCTGACCGCGACATCACAAATGTCGGATGCGCGTCAAGGTTTTGTGAATGCATTTTATTCAGTGTTAATCAGCAAGGCGAATTTGTATCGTGCCATCGGGAGGTTTTAAATGAAAAAACTTTTGGTGGTGTTCTTATTGTTAAGTTCTTTGCCCGCTGACGCTTTGGTTGCTCCGGAAGAATATGTGATAGATCCCAGTTGCCCCAAAGACGCACCATTTAAACATGCTGGGTATGGAGATGATAGCAATACAACCTTTGGTAAATGTATTTCTTGTAATACCAGAAGGGCTTTGATGCTTAAAGATCCAAAAGACTGTGATGCGTGTCCCAATCGGACAGTTGACAAGGTGGATGAATTAGGAGGCTGGATTCAAACAAATTATTGTCGTTTGAAAAAGTGTCCGCCAGATAAACCTTTTTATGAAGAAAAATGGAATTGGAGCGGATGTAAAAGTTGCGATGAAAAACCCACGCTGATTACCAAAGAAGAATGTGAACAATGTCCCAACATGCGTTGGGTTGTGGGTTCTGATTTTTGTGCGCCAAATTTGTCAGATCGCGTTTATCATGGAAACGGATGGGAAATCATTATGAATGGGGAAAAAAGCATGAGAGGATTAACGGGTGGCATGGTTCCGTTTTCAACAAAATGTACTGAATTGACCCCCCATTATGGTATTGGAGTAAGCGCAGAAGAGTGTTCTCATTGCCCAGATTCCTATATGAAAGATGGATTTTGTTTTGGTAAGGAATAAAAGGAGTTTTAAATGAAAAAAGGTGTTGTGATTGGTGTTTTGGCTTTGGTGGTAATTGCCGGTGGTTGGTATTTGATGAAACCAAAGGATAAGGAATCTTTTTCTGCCAAGGATTTTGACATGGCGACTGTTAAAAAAGGATCGGTGGCCTATGTGGTGACGGCCTCTGGTAAGATTCAGCCAATCAATCAAGTGTCTGTTGGAACACAGGTGTCTGGCATCATTGAAGAAGTTTTGGTGGATTATAATGATGAAGTAAAGGAAGGCCAAGTTTTGGCACGGTTGGACACCTCAGTGTTGCAAGAAAATTTGAACGATGCAAAGGCGCGATTAGATTTGGCAACAGCCAAGAAAAAGATTTCAGAATTGAACTATGAACGCTTGAATAAATTATATAAGGAAAAATTGATTTCAAAAGCAAATTTGGAAGAGGCCGAAATTGATCTAGAAACGGCAAAGGCAAGTGTTTTAAGCTCGCAGGCGGATTATAATAAGGCTGAACGTAATTATGGTTATGCAACGATTACATCACCTGTATCTGGCACTGTGATTTCTAAAGAAGTGGAACAGGGTCAAACTGTGGCGGCCAGTCTTTCTACTCCAACATTGTTTATGATCGCTGAAGATTTAACCAAAATGCAAATTGAAGCGAATATTGCTGAAGCGGATATTGGTGTGATTAAATCGGGTAAAACGGTCAGCTTCACGGTCGATGCTTATCCAAATGATAAATTTGATGGTGTTGTGCAACAAATTCGTTTGTCGCCAAAAGAAGAATCTAATGTGGTGATGTACACAGTTGTGATTGAGGTGGATAACTCGTCCCGCAAATTGTTGCCTGGCATGACGGCCAGTGTGTCGATTGAAGTGGAACGGGCGGAAGATGTGTTGTTATTACCAGCCATGGTGTTGCAATTCAAGCCATCGGCAGCTTTACGTAAAACAACGGATGAAGTGCCGGATCCAGACATGTTGAAAAATGAAGATGTGGTTTATCAATTCAAGAATGGGCGGTTGCATCCAATCGTTGTGACAAAAGGAATTTCCGATATGGCAAACATCGAAATTAAGGCGGGTTTGCAAGAAGGAGAACAAGTCATTTTAGAGGCTTCAGGCGGAAGACGGCGTGGACATAAATGAGTGGAAAATCTGTTGTCATAGAGGTCAAAGATTTATGTAAAACCTACTATATGGATGGTGGGGCAAGCCAAGTTGTCTTGAAGCATATTCATTTCAAAATCTATGAAGGCGAGTTTGTCGCAATTATGGGGCACTCTGGTTCTGGTAAATCAACATTGATGAATACGCTTGGTTGTTTGGATCGGCCGACGAGTGGTGAATATTATTTGGCGGGTGAGCCAGTTGCCACAAGGACAGATCAAGAATTGGCGGTGATTCGTGGTCAAAAAATTGGTTTTGTCTTCCAGAATTTTAATTTAATGATGAAGCGTTCCATTGTTGATAATGTGTCTATGCCCCTTATATATCAGGGGGTTGGCGAAAAAGAACGCCGCGAACGTGCTTTGGAAATGTTGAAAGTTGTGGGATTACAAGGTTACGGAGATAGACCTCCAAGCCAGATTTCAGGCGGTATGCAACAACGTGTTGCAATTGCCCGAGCTTTGATCAATAATCCCAAAATTATTTTTGCGGACGAACCGACAGGAAATTTGGATTCCACAACATCAGATGAAATTATGAATTTGTTCACAGAGTTGAATAAAAAAGGCATTACAATTGTGCTTGTGACACACGAAGATGATGTGGCCGATTATGCCAAACGAATGATAAAAATATCGGATGGTAAAATTGAGTATGATGGGCCACGAAAGGAGTATCACGCATGATTTATCAAATTTTACGTGAAGCATGGATTTCTATTTCGGCCTATAAGCTTAGGACATTTTTGACAATGTTGGGTATCGTGATTGGTGTGGCTTCGGTGGTATTGATGGTGGCGGCTGGTCAAACCGTTAGTAATGAAATTACCAAAACGTTTGATTCCATGGGGACAAACTTAATCATTTTGGCCCCAGCAGAAACGGTAAGTGGTGGTGTGCGTGGTGGTCGTGGTCGCCCCAGTATTACGTTTAAAGACGTGGAAGCGTTGAAGACGCTGAAAGATGTTGAAACAGCATCTTATGTTGTTAATACAGCGGTTCAAGCCGTGTATGGTTCCAGCAACTATGGTGTCAGCGTGTATGGTACAAACCCTGATTATCTGGCTGTGGGTAATTGGGAAATTGAAACTGGGGTACCTTTTACGGAAAAGGACGTTAAAACTGGTAAGCCATATATTCTTATTGGTCAAACGATTGTGGACGAATTGTTTGGACTCCAAAATCCGATTGGTAAAGTATTACGCTTAAAAGGTCAGCCGTTTACTGTGATTGGAACTTTAAAAGAAAAAGGCGATAACTTGATGGGCCAAGATCAAGATAATATCATTATGATGCCAGCCACAACTTTGCGCCAGCGGTTGCGGGGTTCATATCGTCCTAACTATGCGGATATGGCTTTTGTAAAGGTGACAGAAGAAGATAAGATGGAATCTGTTTCCAAACGGATTGAGTATTTGCTGAGATCGCGCCACTATCTGAAGGAAGGTACCCCCAATGATTTTTCGATGCATTTGATGACAGAAATGGTGGAAAAGGTGCAGAACGTTGGGTTTATCTTATCTCTGTTGTTGTCGGCAATTGCGTCCATTTCTTTGGTGGTTGGATCTATCGGTATTATGAATATGATGCTGGTGTCTGTGACCGAACGGACACGCGAAATTGGGACGCGTAAGGCCTTGGGGGCGCCGAACCGTTGGATTATGTTCCAATTTTTGGCGGAATCTATTATTATTTCCTTTATGGGCAGTTTTGTTGGCATGGTTTTTGGAGTTGTGTTGTCTCAGATTGCGGGGCATATACTTGAAAAGCAAGTTCCAATTTCCATGTGGAGTGTTGTGATTTCGGCATCTGTGGCCATTTTTGTTGGTGTTGTGTCGGGTATTATGCCGGCACGTAAAGCCATGAAATTGGATCCAATTGATGCGTTGAGATATCAATAAAAGGAGTTAAATATGAAAAAAATAGCTTTGTTGTTTGTTGGTTTAATGATCAGTGTGTCAGCGGTGGCGGCACCGCTTAAATTGCTTGTGTTTGGCGATAGTTTAAGTGTGGGACATAACATAGAAGCAAAGGATTCATTTTGGGCACAATTGAACGGTGCATTAAAGCAAAAAGGACACGATGTTCAGGTTTTAAATCACAGTAAAAGTGGTGAAACAACGGAAGGGGCGTTGCATCGAACAAAAAGTGCTATCGCGCGCAAACCAAATGGTGTGATTTTGCAGTTGGGTAGTAATGATATGTTCCAACATTTTCCACTTGAAAAAACACAAAAGAATTTGCAAAAGTTGATTGATACATTTAAAAAAGCCGAGATTCCTGTTTTGTTGGTTGGAATGGAGGCCTCTATGACTGAGCCGCAAGAATATCGTGATGGCATACGCCAAATGTATGATGATTTGGCTTTGGAAAATGAATTGTTGCTGTATCCGTTCTTTATGGATGGTTTGTGGACCACCGATGGTGCAAACGCGGACGCCACTTATTTTTTGGAAGATAAGATGCATCCAAGTCCGAAAGGTGTGAAAATTATGGTGCAGCGGATTTTGCCTGTGGTGGAGCAATTTTTGCGCGAAGATGTGCAAAAAAAAGAAAATGATAAAAAATGATCTTTTGAAATTCCATCCCTCGCTTTTTGAGCGGGGGATTTTTTTGTTGCTTTTTAATTTTAAAATGTGCTATACTACCCCTATAACAAAAGGAGCGAAGAATGTTTGATTTAACAGATAAAACGGCTTTAATTACAGGGGCAACGGGTGGCATTGGCCGTGCGATTGCTAAAACTTTGCATGCGCAAGGTGCCACGGTGGCTTTGACAGATATGAATTTGGACACTTTAAAGGCATTTCAAGCCGAGTTAGGTGACCGAGTGTTCGTTTATGAAGCCAATATTTCCGATGGCGAAGCTGCCAAAAAGTTGGTGGAAGATGCCGAAAAGGACATGGGTAAAATCGATATTTTGGTCAATAATGCTGGTATTAATCGTGATACATTGGCGATGCGTATGTCCGATGACCAATGGGACGCTGTATTGGCGGTGAATTTGACGGCTGGATTTAAATTGGTGCGTGCCGCTATGGTGGGGATGATGAAACGTCGTTTTGGACGCATTATTTCTATGGCCTCTATCGTGGGTGTTATCGGTAATGCGGGACAAGCAAATTATGCGGCCAGCAAAGGCGGTTTGATTGCTATGAGTAAGTCCATTGCCAATGAATTGGCTGGACGCGGTGTGACGGCCAACTGTATTGCCCCTGGCTTTATTGAAACGCCAATGACGGCAAATTTGCCAGAAGAAGTGAAAAAGGCAATGTTGGATCGTGTGCCCATGAAACGCATGGGCCAACCACAAGATATTGCCAATGTGGTGGCGTTTTTAGCATCTGATGAATCCTCGTATATTACGGGACAAACCATCAATGTCAACGGGGGGATGTTGATGCTATAAAAAAAATACTTGCATCAGAACTTTTTTTGTGCTAGTGTAAGTATGTTTTCGTCCGAATAGGGACTGATTAACTAAACAAAAGGAAAGAAAATGACAGAAAATACAATTGCTGAACGCGTGAAAAAAATTATTGTGGATCACTTGGGCGTCGATGCCGCTAAAGTGCAAGACAATGCCAGCTTCATTGATGATCTGGGCGCTGATAGCTTGGATACAGTGGAATTAGTCATGGCCTTCGAAGAAGAATTTGGCTGTTCTATTCCAGATGATGCGGCTGAAAAAATTCGCACGGTCAAAGATGCTATTGACTTCATTGAAAAACAACAGGCCTAATTAGGACTGTTTTTTTAGTTTTATAAAGACGTTTTAAGATTGTGCTTATTTGGCTGACCTTGAAGCGTCTTTTCTAAATAAAGGATAAGTAAATGCGACGTGTTGTTGTGACGGGTTTGGGAGTTGTTTCACCGCTTGGAAGTGGTGTCAAAGCGAACTGGGATGCTTTGTCGAATGGGCGTTCTGGAATTAAAACAATTTCTCGATTTGATCCAAGTCCTATCCCTGTGCATATTGATGCGGAGATACCAGAGGGAACGGAGCCAGGCCAATTGGATTTAAACCAAGTGGCAAGTGTGAAAGAACAACGACATTTTGATCGCGTGAATTTGTTGGGATTGGCGGCTGCCGATCAAGCAATGGCTGATTGTGGTTACAAGCCAGAAACAGAAGAAGAAAAAGCCATGTTTGGCGTTGTTTTTGGATCGGGGCAAGGTGGAGCAGAAAGTTTCCGTACTGGATGTCATCTGACAGAACAAACTGTGATGCGTATTTCGCCATTTTTTATCCCATCCATTTTAATCAATCAAACGGCAGGAATGATTTCTGTTCGCTATGGTTTGGCGGGACCAAATCAGGCTTGTTCGACCGCTTGTGCAACGGGAAATCATGCCGTTGGTGATGCCATGCGTTTAATCAAAGAAGGCTATGCCGATATGATGTTGGCGGGCAGTTCTGAAGCGGCTTTGTTGTTGGAATGCTTGGCTGGATTTGCACAATTAAGAGCTCTTTCTACGCACAATGATGAACCTGAAAAGGCGTCGCGGCCATGGGATAAAGCCCGTGATGGCTTTGTGATGGGTGAGGGTGCGGGCGCTCTTGTCTTGGAAGAATATGAACATGCCAAAGCGCGTGGAGCCAAGATCTATGGGGAAGTTGTTGGTTATGGTTTGTCGGGAGATGCTTATCATATTACGGCCCCAGGTGGAACGGGTGCGGAAAGAGCCATAAAAATGGCTCTAAAACAAGCTCAAATGAACCCAGAAGATATTGATTATATCAATGCACATGGTACATCTACACCGGCGGGAGATATAACTGAATTTAGAGCGGTCAAAGAGGTTTTTGGGATGGATGGGATTGCTATGTCATCCACAAAGTCCATGACGGGACATTTGTTGGGCGGTGCTGGTTCTGTTGAGTCGGTTTTCAGTTTGCTTGCCTTGAATAACAATGTCATGCCCCCAACATTGAATTTGGATGATCCAGAGGAAGAAACAAAGGGCTTTAATTTGGTGCCTCATACGGCGCAAGAGAAAAATTTAAGAGCAGTACTTTCGAACTCGTTTGGGTTTGGGGGAACAAACGCGTGTTTAATTTTTAAGAAAGTATAAAATGCGTCATCGTGTTTTTATTTATTTTTTGGTGCTATTTTTGGTCGTTGGCGTGATGGGGGGCAGTGTGCTTTCCACTTATCGTCAATTTGTGGAAGAAGGGCCGCTTGCCGAACGAACAGAAATCGTTATCGAGGCGGGGCGTTCTTTGCGGAAAATTGCCAAACAACTTTATCGGGCAGGAATTATTTCAAGCCCGTCTGTGTTTGAAATTGGTGCTCGGGCCAGTGGTGCAGCCTTAAATATCAAAGCCGGTGAATATTCGATTCCAGAACGGGCTAGTGCGAAAACAGTGCTTTCCATTTTAACCAGCGGGAATACATATATCCGACGCTTGGTTGTGCCAGAAGGTTTAACTTCGCACCAAATCATTTCTTTAATGAATGGCAAATATGGCTTAATGGGTGAAGTGGAAAAAGAACCCAAAAATGGAACGTTGATGCCAGACACCTATTATTATTCGTATGGTGATACAAAAATGGATTTGTTGCAACGCATGCAAAATGGCATGCAACGTGCAATTGATGAACTGTGGCAAGGTCGAGATAAAACGTTGTCATTTAAAAATCCACAAGAAGCTGTGATTATGGCCTCTATGGTGGAAAAAGAAACAGCCAAAGATGTCGAACGCGGGCATATAGCTTCTGTGTTTCATAATCGTTTGAAAAAAGGAATGAAATTGCAATCAGATCCGACGGTAATTTTTGCCTTAACGAGTGGAAGTGGCGATTTAAAGCGTTCTTTGACCTACAGGGATTTACGTACGGAAAATGGATATAATACTTATGTGGTGGCGGGGTTGCCGATGGGACCTATTAGCAATCCAGGTTATGCGGCTTTAAAAGCTGTTTTACATCCAGACAAAACGGAAGATTTATATTTTGTAGCAGATGGTAAAGGAGGACATGTCTTTTCCAAAACCTACAAGGATCATGAACGAAATGTGGCGGCGTATCGGCGCATTCAAAAAATGCAAAAACAAGCCAAGACTGACACAGCAGATTTAGAATTTGGTGAAAAATAAAAGAAAATAGTTGCATTTGCTGTGAAAATTGTATATGTTGTACTTTAAAGGGAGAGGGTATGACACAAACAAGGTCAAAAAATAAAAAAATTACAGCCAAAGAATTACAAGATCGAATAGAGTGGCATATCAAATATTCGCTTTCAAAACGTGTCTGCGAAGCGCATAAAAGCCATTTGTTGGCGGCGCTTTCTATGGCGGTCAGGGATTTGTGCATTGATCGGATGTTTGAAACAGCTGCACGTCATAAAAAGAAAGCAAAAAAGCGGATATATTATCTGTCCATGGAATATTTATTGGGACGTCTTCTTTCCAACAACTTAATCAATTTTAAAATTATGGATTTGTTAAAAGAAATTCATTTGGACAATCCGATTCCTTTGGAAAGTTTGTTGGATGAAGAATGTGATCCCGCACTTGGTAATGGTGGTTTGGGGCGGTTGGCGGCCTGTATTTTGGACTCGGTTGCGACCTTGGGTTATCCTGCTTATGGTTATGGCATCAATTATCAATTTGGTCTGTTTAAACAATATTTTGAAAATGGGTATCAAAAAGAGCGCGCTGATTCTTGGTTGGAAACACAATCGCCTTGGCAAATTGAACGGGCGGACAGGACATGCCTTGTGAAAATGCGTGGTCGTATTGTGTACGAAGAAAAAGATGGCGTGCGCTTACCTCGATGGGTGGATACCACTCAGATTTTAGGGGTACCATCGGACATGCCTATTGTGGGATATGGTGGTGAAACGGTTAATTATTTACGTCTTTACACAGCCAAATCTGGCAATACATTAGATATCGAATTATTCAATAAGGGGGGCTATGTTGCCGCCGTTGAAGAAAATATTAAAGCGGAAACAATTTCCAAAGTGCTGTATCCATCGGATGAAGTGGAAGAGGGTAAAGAGTTGCGCTTGGTCCAACAATATTTCTTTGTGTCTTGTGTATTGCAAGATATTTTGCGTCGCTTTAACGAAGAAAATTTACCACTTGAGGAATTACCAAACAAAGTGGTGTTGCAGTTAAACGACACACACCCAACATTGGCGATTGTGGAATTGATGCGTATTTTGT
>Ga0310690_10012595_pt1 | contig 10368 bp, 8 predicted proteins | sample AusTroGonzalo_MG_2_FD_207661 | JGI IMG/M metagenome (GOLD analysis project Ga0310690, IMG submission 207661) | Bovine rumen microbial communities from tropical cattle in Woodstock, Queensland, Australia - Gonzalo_04 (v2) (version 2) | ecosystem: Host-associated > Mammals > Digestive system >...
TCTCGATGTAGTAGGAACCAGCGGCAGGGTCGGCCACCTTGTCGAAGTGGGCCTCTTCCTTGAGGATAAGCTGCTGGTTACGGGCGATACGGTCGGCAAAGTCGGTGGGGATTTCAAACGGCGTGTCAAACGGCATCACCGTGAAGGAATCGACGCCACCGAGGACGGCCGACATCGTACCCGAAGTGGTGCGCAGCATATTGACATACGCATCGTAGAGGCTCATTCCCAACTCAGCATTTGTAGCGTGGATGTGCATCTTGGCGTTTTCTTCCTTGCCACCGTATGCCTTCACGATATTGGCCCAAAGGAGGCGGTAGGCGCGCAGCTTAGCCATTTCCATAAAGTAGTTCTGTCCGATGGCGAGGTTGAAGCGCATCTTGGGCGCAATCTCGTCAATGGTGAGATCCTTCTCGGTGAGTTTGTCTAAATACTCGGCACCTACTGCGAGGCTGAAGGCCATCTCCTGCACGATAGTGGCACCAGCGTTGGTGAACACGTGGCCATTAATGCCGATGGTTTGGAAGCCTGGCATCTCGGCTTTCACCACGATGTAGGCCAATTCCATATCAGTGCTTTCGCTGATGTACCACACGCCGCGACGCAGATAGCGGGTCAGCGGGTCGTAGTTCAGCGAGCCTTTGATGCCCGGAATCTTCGAGAGCATCTCGAGCAGCGGCAGATGGTACTTGTTGTTGTAGAGGTTGATCTCCACGGCTTTTTGGTCGATGCCGTTGAGCAGGGTGGAAATCTCGATGGCGGTGTAGGGTTTGTCGTACTCCAGCTTGAAGCCGATACTGTTGGCTCCGCGGTTCAGAGCGTTGAGGGCAATCTTGTTGGCCTCATGCACGTCCTTCACAGTAATGTCCTGACGAACAAGCCATTCATTGCCTTCTGGTTTGTTGCCGCGGACGTAGGGGAACTCGTTGGGGTTTTGCCCCGTCCACGGGATGTCAGCAAGGTTCTCAGCGCGGTAGTAGGGCTTCACGTTGAAGCCTTCAGCCGTGCGCCAAACCAGCTTTTTGTTGTAATCAGCTCCTTTGAGGTCCTTCTCGATGACGGCTTCCCATTCCTGGGTAGTCACGGGTGGAAACTCCTCAAAGAGTTTTTTGTTTTCTTCCATATATGTTGTTTGTTTAATTGATATTCTTACTAACTAGCTCAGTTAGGTCATTCTGGCTTTTGCACCTCTTCCAGCTTTTGCTCTTCTTCCGGCTTTTTGAACGAGGCCTTCAGTTTTGGGATATAGCCTTTGGCAAGTACAATACCGCAACCCAGGATGAATCCCAGGAAGGTCCAAACAATAACAGTCTTAGCGCGGCTGTTGGATGGCTTCATCGGGATGGTAACGGGCTGGATGACGGCGTAAGAAGGCGTGTCTCTCTTCACCTGGATCTTGGCCTGTTCCAGTTGTTTGGCCAATTCGTTGAAGATGGCGTTCGAAACGTTGTATTTGGCCAAGGCACGGTCTCTTGTAATCTGGTCGCGTGTGTTCAGCAACATTTGCGAGCGGTCGGTGACATAAGCCAAGTTCTGTTGATTCTTTTCGTTTTCTTTCTTAATCTCTTCGTAGCGGGCTTGGATGTATTCCAATTCGCTCAACGATTTCTCGGTACGATGACGTGTCACCTCCTGCTGAAGGAGCGACTGTGCCTTCAAGGCCAGATCAGCGGTCTGGATGGGCTCCATGCCACGCACGGTCAGTGTCAGGAATCCTTCTTTCTTGTTAATGTCAAGAGAGACCACCTGACCAAACCCATCAAGCATCTTCTGTTCGGCTACCGTTACCACTACTGGACGGACCGTGGAGTCGATTTGCGTGGAGTCCCTCGGAGGAAGGACAATCTCTTGCGGCTTTCCGGAAATGGCACCCATGATTATGCCCGGGAGGCCAATTGTGTAATGCTTGATATAGTCTATTACCGTAGGCTTCTCATAGCCGCCGTAATAATAATCGAACATACTGATGGGGTAGGGGCACTTGGAGTAATGCAAGGGAGTGTGCATCAACTCGAGTCGATAGGGCACGCTGTTCACAATTTCAGGATAGACCAGGGGCGAGAGCTCGGTTCCGGTTGTCTGCATACCCATGTCGATACCGGCCAAAGCTGCCAGGCTTCCTAGTGAAGAGGTTCGGGCTGAACTTGACTGGGGCACGATTACGGTCTGTACCGTATAAACGCGCTTCATGGTTAATGCGGCCACCACACCTAATACGATAAAGATGCCCAAGCAGATGAACACCGTACGGCGGCCAGCCCAAAGGCTGCGGAGCAAGGCCACAATGTCGATACCTTTTTCCTCTTTCTCGTCAGGATTCGTATTCTTTTCTTCTTTTGTTTCCATTGTTGTTTCCATAACTTAAACTTAGTTGTTGTTCAGGCTTCTGACCAAAAGGACAACAGACACAATAGACACCAGGGCACTCAAGGAGTTCCTGAGTTCCGTACCCCAGTCAATCTTTTCTTTAGGCTTCTCGGCTTTCTCTACCTTTCTCTGGTCGAGGCGCATGGTGATAACGCTACCAGGCACCACTTTGGGATAGCTGCGGAAGAGGAATTGTTGGGTTCCTTCCATCTGGCCGTTAGGCAGGGTGACGGTCACGCTGCTGCGGTCGGCGAGTTTGTCGAAACCGCCAGCATAGTGACGGATGTACCATTTGGCGGTGTGACGACCGTCATAGACAAGGAGTTTGGATTCCGAAGAAAAGCCTTCGGTGACATATTGGGCGATGCGGGTACCCGTTTCACGAATCCTCACCGTGTTCTCTTGACGGGTGATGGTGATGACGTCGCCTTCCATCAGGATGGGGTCGTCCTTGATGCTGTTTTTGTGTTTCTTCGCCTTGTCGAGATCGAGGCCGATGTTGCCTTGGTTGAAACCGTTGGTACGCATCAAGCGGGCATACGGGCAGGCATCTGCAAGCAAACCGCCTGCTTTCTCAATCATCTCCCAAAGCTGGGTTTTCCCATCTTCAAGAACATAGGTACCAGGGTATTTCACACGACCATTGATTTCAAGATATCTTCCTGTGGTGTAGTTGGGGGTCATACGTACCACGATATGGTCGAAGGGCTGAAGTTTGAAATCTTGTCCGACAACATTGTAGTTTTCGTCAACTTTAAGGGTGATGAGCTCAAGCTCAACCTCACTGGTCGGGGAGACGTTCAGGCGGAACACTTCGACGCGGTCATAGGCTGCTCCAATCTCGAAACCGCCGGCCATCGTGAGCATGTCGTGAACGGTGAGCGATTCATCGAAGGTAGTTCCCATCGGGTTCTTGACAGCACCGTCAACACGCACCTCACCAATATTGGTATAAGTGGCATTGTCATACACATTGAGGCGGTCGCCAGGCTGCAACAGCTTTTCTCCGTCTCTGTCAAGGTTGATCTGGATGTACGACATCTTTTCGGGGTTGGTGATATCTTGACGGAAGATGTAGGCTATGGGGTATACGCTCGGTTTGAGGCCGCCGGCGAAGTCGATGGCCTGACTGATGGTCATCTTGTCATCGAGGCTGAAGTTGCGCGAGAAGGGCCTGCGCACTTGTCCGCTTACCTCAATGGTGGCCACGTCGCGGTATTCCGACTGTTTCAGCACGGTCACTTGGTCGCGCGACTGCAGTTTGAAGTCGGGGTTGCCGTTTTTGCCCGGGAAAGGCACGGTGATGATCTCAACGGTCTCGTCGTCTCTTGTGCGCTCCACAAACACATAGTCGGTGAGGGCGGTGTAACGCGGTTTGGCGTTGGCAAGCAAGGCCTTCAGGGAAATGTTGGGTTCCAGTTCGAAACGTCCGTTATAGTAGACGTCACCTTCAATGGAGACGTAGTTCTCAACGGGCTCTTTGGCCGTCTTGATGCGGACGACATCGCCTGCCTTGAGGTCGATTTTGCGTTTGCCTGTGGTCACCTCACTGAGGATATAATCCTGATAGAGCATCTGACCATTTTCGATGCGTTCAATCTGGACGTATTCTGGATACACTCTCCAGGTGAGGCCGCCGGCATAATCGATAAGGTCGGCAAGGGTCTCGGTTTCGAGCATCTCATAACGCATGGGACGGTTGACGGCGCCTTCGATGCTCACCACCTTTTGGGCGACAGGGACGAAGATGACGTCACCATTCTGCAAGTCGTAGTTCATTCCCTTGTTGGGTTCTCTCATATATTTGTAAAGGTCGAGGGTGAGGGTCTTCCCGCTGCGTGAGAGTTGGATGTTACGCACCGTACCGATGGCAGTCGGGCCGCCAGCGGCAGCGAGGGCGTTGAAGACCGTGTTGAGGGCGCTCAACGTGAAGCCACCTTGCACACCCACCTCACCGTAGATACCCACGGTAACGGTACGTGCCGTGGTGATGGTAACGGCAATTTGGTCAGGTCTATAGGTGAAGTGGCTGCTGAGTCGGGTGCGGATGGCATCTCTAGCCTGTGCTAGCGTCAAGCCTTTCAGGAAGATTTTCGTCGATCCGGCAGGTTGGATGCTGCCGTCGGGACCGATGCGCTGGTGACTCTCAATCTGTGAGGAGCCGAAGATGGAGATGTGTACTTCGTCACCCTCGGCGAGGACGTATGTGTCGGGGGCCTGTGCACCGTCGGTGGTACGGAACACATCGAGGCTTTTGCCCGTGAAGAGCGAGTGACCATAGATGTCGTTGCCTTCATTGGGGGAGACGTCGTTCTTTTCGAGAGCTTCCTGCAAAGCGTTTTCGGCAGCGGCCTCGCCTGTGGTGGTCTGGGGTGTGTTGTCTGTCGTGGTGACTACTTCTTCACCACCTGTGGCGGCGGTAGCCGGAGCTTCAGCAACGGCGTTCTTCTCAGCCACCATCTGGTTCAGGATGTTCATCACCCTGTCCTGGTAGTTTTTGTATTCCGCAACAGGGATGTTGTCAACATCGATGCCTTCTGCCAAGAGGCGGGCGCGGACTTCGTTCTCCTCAAGGCCGCGTTTCTGCAGTTCAGTACGGGCCATGTCCATTAATTGAGGTGTGGGTTCTTGCGCCAGCATAGTTAAAGGCAGCAGCGCGAAAAACATTAGCACTAAAAATACTTTTTTCATCATTTTATTTTGATTTGTTTGACTTTGCATAGTATTAGCGTGCAAAGATACACAAATTTTGCCTAATACAAGAAAAAAAAAGCATTATTTCATTGTTTCCACAATGAGGCGGACGTCATCGTCGGTGACCCATGGACCTGAGGGAAGGCAAATCCCTGTCTTAAAAAGGTTTTCGCTGACGCCATTGGTGTAGGCGGGAGCGTCCTTATAAACCGGTTGCAAGTGCATGGGCTTCCAAAGCTGTCGGGCTTCGATGCCGGCAGCGTTGAGTTTATGGCAAAAAGCAGGGATGTCAATGTTGTTTTTGAAGTTGACGGTGGTCAGCCAGAAGTTGCTGTCGTAGTCTTTGCCGGGATTGTCTTTGACGATGTCGCCGAGGAGTTCTTGGTATAACTCGTGAACGTGTTTGTGGTGGGCGATGTGATCCTCAAGCACTGTCATTTGTCCCCGCCCGATGCCGGCTGAGATGTTGCTCATCCTGTAATTGTAACCGATCACTTCGTGCTGGTAATGCAAAGCATTTTCCCGTGCTTGGGTGGCAAGGAAGATGGCACGTTTCTTCGTCTCCATGTCTTTGCCGACGAGGGCGCCTCCACCACTGGTGGTGATGATTTTGTTGCCGTTGAACGACAAGGTGGCGATATCCCCGAAGGTGCCGCAAGGACGACCTTTATAGAATGATCCCAATGCGTTGGCGGCATCTTCAACCACTGCTATTCCATAGCGGATGGATAGCTCTTCGATAGCCCTCCAGTTGGCCGGCATTCCGTAGAGGTCGACCACAATAATCGCTTTCGGTTTGCGCCCTGTTTTGGCGATTCTGTCCTTGATGGCTGTTTCAAGCAGCTCGGGCGACATGTTCCAGGTCTCTTTGTCCGAGTCCACAAAAACCGGCTTGGCTCCGCAATAGGTTACGGGGTTCGATGAGGCGCAGAACGAGAAACTTTGGCAGATAACCTCATCATCTTTTCCCACTCCTAAAAGCAACAAGGCCAGGTGGATAGCGGCAGTACAGGAACTTAGGGCTGCGATGTGCAAGGGAGCTTCGGTTCTGTTGAGATAGTTCTCCAAATCTTTCTCAAACGCATCGACATTCGGGCCCAACGGTGCCACCCAGTTGGTGTTGAAAGCCTCCTGGATGTAACGTTGCTCAGCCCCAGTGTCACTCATCTTGGCGAGGCAAAGGTAGATATGTTTTTTGTCCGTCATTTTCCATCAACATCGGGCTGCAAAAGTAAGAAAATTTACCGCGCTCACGAAGGAAATAATTTTTTTCTTATCTTTGCAGGTTCATTTGTATTGATTCGCACAAGTCTGTTAAGAGTGTCTGAGAGAAGTTCAAATAGGGGCCGCATGGCAGGGTCTTATTTTATGTCGCTGATGAGTATCGCGTTGGTACTCTTTCTATTAGGTGTGTTTGCCCTGCTTATGATGCATGCCCAGAAACTCTCCAGTTACCTTAAGGAGAACATCGGTTTCGAGATTGTGATGAACAGCAACGTCAGCGAGGAAAACATCCTCAAGTTGCAACGCGAACTCGACGCGATGCCTGCTGTGAAGAAAACAGAATACATCACCAAAGAGGAAGCCATCCGCCGGCTGAGCGAAGACCTCGGCGAGGATTTCCTGCAATGGCTGGGCAATGAGGAGAACCCGCTGCTACCCTCCATAGACGTGCGCTTCAACGCTGCATACGCCAACAACGACAGCTTGAACTTCATCCAAACGCGACTTCTTAATAATAAAGACGTCAAGGAGATTTATTACCACAAGTCGCTGGTCAACGTCATCAACCAGAATATCAGCCGCATCGGTCTTGCGCTGATGATTGCCAGCGTCGTGCTGCTCATCATCGCCGTCACGTTGATACGCAACACCATTCGGCTCAGCATCTATTCCAAGCGTTTCCTTGTGCGCAGCATGCAGCTGGTGGGAGCTACGCCTGCCTACATCAGGAGGCCTTTCATCCGCAGCGGCATTACCCAGGGCCTCTTCGGAGCGCTGATTGCCGATGCCTTCCTGGCTCTGCTGCTTTATGGCCTCATGCAACGTCTTCCTGAATTGGCTTTCGTACAGGACTACACTATTATCGGCGGCTTCTTTGTCGGCATCGTCCTGCTGGGCATCCTGCTTGGCGGACTCTCCACCAGGCTGGCTTTGCGCAAATACCTCAATGCCGACGTCGACCAATTATACGCATAAACAAAAACAAACGAAATATGGCAAAAGACATCACAAAGACAAAAGCAAAGAATGCCGAGGCAACAGACACCCAGAAGGTGCTTCCCTTCGGCAAAGTGAACTACATCATCGTGATTGTCGGTCTCGCTCTCATCGCCTTAGGCTTCATTCTGATGATTGGCGGCGGCTCCACCGACCCCGATGTGTTCAACAAGGAAATGTTTAACTTCCAGCGACTCACTCTGGCACCCATCTTGGTGCTGGCCGGCTTCGTCGTCGAAATCGTCGCCATTTTCTGGAGAGGTAAGAAATGAGCTGGATAGAAGCATTAATATTAGGTGTGCTCCAAGGCCTGACGGAATACCTTCCCGTCAGTAGCAGCGGCCACCTCGCCATCGGTCAATACCTTTTTGGCGTCGACCCCGAAAAAGCGCTTGACTTTACGATTATTGTGCATATCGCCACCGTGTTGAGCACCTGCCTTATCCTTTGGAAAGAGATTGTCTGGCTATTCAAAGATCTCTTCAAGTTCAAGTGGAACGACGGTACAAAATATGTCGTCAACATCCTCATCTCGATGATTCCTGTAATGATTGTAGGCTTGTTCTTCAAGGACAAGGTGGAGGCGGTGTTCGGTTCGGGTCTGCTTGTCGTGGGCATCTGCCTGATGATTACTGCCGCGCTGTTGGCTTTCTCTTATTTCGCCAAGCCGCGCGTTAAAGAGAATATCTCGCCCCTGCATGCTTTCATCATCGGCATTGCACAAGCCTGTGCCGTGTTGCCCGGCTTGTCGCGTTCGGGTTCCACCATCGCCACGGGTTTGTTGCTCGGCAACAAGAAGGAAAAGCTGGCCCAGTTCTCATTCCTGATGGTGATTCCGCCCATCCTGGGCGAAGCTCTCTTGGATGCGAAAGACCTGTTTTTCCCCTCCGTTGAAGAGGCAACCACCATCGCTGCATCAGCGGTAACCCCCACATGGGTGCTGCTCATCGGCTTTATCGCCGCCTTCATTTCAGGTTGCTTCGCTTGCAAATGGATGATTAATCTAGTGAAGAAGGGCAAGCTGATCTGGTTTGCCGTGTATTGCGCCATCGTGGGCCTGCTGACGATCGTGTTACCGTATATCCTCAAATGACGCAGGACGGCGAGACACGGGACGTGAGACGGTTCGACTTTGAGGCGGGTGAGGTTATCCTTATCGACAAGCCTCTGGACTGGACGTCGTTCGATACGGTGAACTTCATCCGCAGTCTGCTCAATCGCTGCTACGGCATCCGCAAGTTGAAGGTGGGCCACGCAGGTACGCTTGACCCTCTGGCCACCGGACTGCTTATCCTCTGCACCGGCAAGATGACCAAGCAGATTGATGCCTATCAGGCACAGGTGAAGACCTATACAGGGACAATACTGCTTGGTCAGACCACCCCGACGTTCGACATGGAGAGCGAGCCCGACGCTTTTTTCCCCACTGAAGGCATCACAGCGGAACAGATTGAAGCCGCACGAGTGCTATTTCTCGGCGACCTCAAACAGTATCCTCCAAAATACTCTGCTATCAAAATCAAAGGAAAACGCGCCTTCGACTATGCCCGTTCCGACGAGGAGATCGAGCTGAAGGCCCGTGATGTGCATATCGACGATTTCAAAATCAGCCTTGACCGCTTCCCCGAACTCGACTTTGAGGTGACGTGCAGCAAAGGCACTTACATCCGCAGCTTGGCCCACGACTTCGGCAAAGCCTTGGGCAACGGCGCCTGCCTGACTTCTTTAAGACGCACCCGCATCGGCGAATTCAGGGTTGAAGACGCCTGGCCCCTTGACCAACTTCGGCAGCATATTGTCGACACTGGCGACGCCTTCAAGGAATGGAAACGCCAACAGGAGGAGAAACAGCAAAAACAAGTCTGACAATCAGTGGTTTAAGAAAAAGTACTTGACAAAACTTTTGTCCTGCATTATCTTTGCGCGCCTTTTAGGAAGATTATCAAACACAATATACAATGAAACTCTCACAATTCAAATTCAACCTGCCCAGCGAACTGATTGCGCTTCAGCCAATGCAAAACCGCGATGAAGCCCGCATGATGGTCGTCGACCGCAAGACCGGCAAAATCGAGCACCGCATCTTTAAGGACTTGGTGGACTATGTGAAAGACGGCGACGTATTTGTCATTAATAATACTAAGGTGTTCCCCGCCAAGCTTTACGGCGAGAAAGAGAAGACTGGCGCCAAAATTGAGGTGCTGCTGCTCCGCGAGCTGGACCACGAGAGCCGCCTGTGGGACGTGCTTGTCGACCCTGCCCGCAAAATCCGCATCGGAAACAAACTGTATTTCGGCGAAGGCGAGGAGCTGGTGGCTGAGGTCATTGACAACACCACCTCGCGTGGCCGTACGCTGCGTTTCCTCTACGACGGTGCCTATGAAGACTTCAAAAAGACCCTTTCGGGTCTGGGCCATACCCCCATCCCAAGAGAGCTGAACAGAGAGGAACGTCCTGAGGACGCTGAGGACTTCCAGACCATCTACGCCAAAGTGGAAGGCGCTGTTTCGGCCCCGACTGCTGGTATGCACTTCAGCAAAATCCTTATGAAACGCATCGAACTGCTTGGTGGCTCTTTTGCCGAACTGACCCTGCACCCGGGCATGGGCAACTTCCGTGACATCGAAGTGGAAGACCTCACCAAGCATAAGCCCGACTCGGAAGAGATGTACATCGACGAGGAATGTTGCTCTCTGGTCAACGAGGCCAACGCACACCATAACAATGTGTTCGCCGTGGGCACTACCTCCCTGAAGGCTCTCGAGACTGCACAGACCATAAGTGGCAAGATCAAGCCGTTCAAGGGCTGGACCAACAAATTCATCTTCCCGCCCTATAACTTCTCAGTGGCCAACTGCATGATCACCAACTTCCACCTGCCCAAGTCACCCATGATGATGGAAGTGGCTGCCTTTGCCGGCTACGATGTGCTGATGAAAGCCTACAAGGAAGCTGTCGCCGAGAAGTACCGCTTCTTCACCTATGGCGACGCGATGCTGATTATTTGATAATTTAAACTTAACAATAATGAACCAAGAAGATTTTTTCAAGAAGATAACCGCTCATGCGAAGGAATACGGCTTTATT
>Ga0310690_10012596_pt1 | contig 10368 bp, 12 predicted proteins | sample AusTroGonzalo_MG_2_FD_207661 | JGI IMG/M metagenome (GOLD analysis project Ga0310690, IMG submission 207661) | Bovine rumen microbial communities from tropical cattle in Woodstock, Queensland, Australia - Gonzalo_04 (v2) (version 2) | ecosystem: Host-associated > Mammals > Digestive system >...
CATGATGGCCAGGCGGGGGACGGTTGGTGAGAATGAATATGGGGCGGACCCGGTTAGGATAATTGGATGATTTGATGTATCTTTGACATCGCAAACAAGGAGAGCGGAGCCCTAGTTGTGAAACTGGGACTCCGCGATTATTTTATGGTCCCTGTTTGCTATATTTGTATCGGTATGGAACTAACGGAATTTAAGGTAAAGGGACGGCGCTGCGTGTATCGGGCTGATGAGGAGCCTGAGGTGTTGCTGGTGGAGGCCATTGATGCTCGTGAGCTTGAGGGATTGGATGCGGAAATATCGGCCATAAAGGATGGTTGTAAGCATCGGCTTGCATATGTTGCCCTGATTGTCGAGGACTGGAATAAGGAGCTTGCACCTTGGACGGCTGCGCCGGTCTTCGGTAAAGTTCCATTCGGCGATGGTGCCCGGAATACTCTTGAGATCATTGAGACTGGTGTGATATCTGAGATGCATCGGCGGTTTGATTCTCTGAAGGGTGCGGATGTTATCATCGGAGGTTATTCATTAGCTGGACTGTTCGCATTATGGTGCTGCTATGAGAGCGATTTGTTTTCAGCAGTTGCGGCAGCATCGCCATCGGTCTGGTATCCTGAATGGATGAAGTTTATTGGAAGTCATAACCCTAATGCTAAACGTATTTATCTGAGTCTTGGGGATGCTGAGGCCAAGACTAAGAATCCGGTGATGGCTACGGTGGCCGACAACATCACTGCACTTTACAATTTGCTGAAGAAGTGTCCTGGTGTGAGGAGTTTACTGGAATGGAACGAGGGCGGGCACTTTAGGGAGCCTGCTTTACGGACGGCCAGGGCGTTTGTCTGGGCTGTGGGTTGGTGACGCAGATGCGTTATCCGATACTGGATATGAATCTCTCTATTTCCTCACAGATGTGTTTGCTCTCGTAATGATGGACATAATGTCCACAATTAAGACTTATTGTCTGGGCATTCATCTGACTGGCAAACTGCATGCTGTTATCAATCCAGCCGCGTGACACCTGTTTACCGTTGGAGATAAACATCAGTATAGGACAACTTATTGCATCGCCCGCGTCAACAATCCGGCAATTACTAATCAATGACTGAGCCTCATTTATATAACACTTGTTGAAGGCATTTCTTTTCCATAACCGGCGTTGCAGGCGGATTTCCTGTCTGTCCAAACCAATGGTGCTCAGAGGCATCCAGAACAGCAGGCCCAGGTCAAGGCATTTGCGCATCCTGCCAATAAACCGTATCCTACTTGCGACCGTATTGAGATTCCACTCCTGATAGGTTTGAGGAGAGGCCATGTCCAGTCCTATGATAGCTTTTACCTCCTGCGAGTATAGCTGCCCCCATCTGATGGCCTCCAGTCCTGACATGGAGTGTGGCACAAGAATGAACGGGCCTTCAACGCCGGCTGCTGTCAGCGCCTGGCGCTGGAAGGATACTACAGAATCTATATCAGTGGGAGATTCATACAAGTCAGACTCACCATATCCGAATTTCTCTACCACTATGATTCTGCAGACCTTGGCCAATTGCTGATACAGGACCTTGAAATCGTGTACCGGAGAGACTGTTCCGGAACCGGACATGAATACAAGCTTAGGGCCACTCTCGATGCCTGTCTGATAGACGTGCATACGGTGATCTTCTACGAGGGTAAATTCTGAGTGTCCGGTGATATGCTGTTTCATATATGGTTTTATTTGGCTAAAGTAGTCAATTTATTTGTGATAATGATTTATGTTCGCACTGCAAACAATGATTAAGGGGCACTGGTAGTGACACCGGCCTTTTCTATTTTTTTTATTTTTCTCTTGACTCGTACCCTACGTCACATATTACCTTTGCCGCAAATAACAAAAGTGCACAGTTGTTATGATGACAAACAGATTAAAAATCGGGGAGTTTTCACGCCTTTGCCGCGTTACGGTTCGGACGCTCCGGCACTATGAGGAGATTGGTCTGCTGGTTCCGGAGATTGTGGACCAGTTTACCGGGTACCGGTATTACAGCATTGAGCAGTTGCAGAAGATGCAGAGCATACTACAACTCAAAGGAATGGGTTTCAGTCTGGAAGAGATACGCGAACTCTATGAAGATGACACTCATGTTCCCGGCATAGATGCTCTGGAGGAAAAGATTCGCATTTGCGAGAATGAGCTCAAAATGTTGAGAGCCCGGAAGACGCAGTTGCAGGCGATGGTGACGACCCAAAAGAAACTTAAGAAAATGGAAAAGATTACTATTGAACGTTTACCTGCTATCATCGTTGCAACACACCGCACAACGATACATTCATTTGAAGACCTTGGCCCCCTGTGCTATAAGGTTATAGGACCTGAGATGGCCCGTCTGGGGTGCGAGTGCCCAGAACCCGGCTATTGCTACACCATTGAACACGGTGGATACAAACCTACTGATATAGACATAGAGTATTGCGAGAAGGTTATGGCCAAGGGAAAGGACTCGGATATTATCAAGTTCAAGGACATTCCTGAGGTGCCGACTGCCGTATGTATGAAAGTTTATGGTCCTTACGACCGTCTGTACCAGAATTACATAGACCTGTTTGCCTGGATGGAGAAAGAGGGATGGAAAGTTGTTGGTTCACCCCGTGCCAGCTATGTGGATGGTATATGGAATCAGGAAGACCCGGAGAAGTGGCTGACCATAATCCAAGTTCCGGCAGAGAAAGCCTGAGTGAACTGAGGTCATTCATCAGCCGCCCCGTAATTATCGGCTTTCGTGAAAGGCGATAGTTACGGGACGGAACCGATGCGAAGCATCGGATGTTACGCAGGTGCTTGGGTTAGCTGCTTGCGCAGATCCTGGACTTCGGTCTTGAGTTGGGCGTTTTCCCGACAGAGTTGATCTACTGAGTACTTGAGTTCGCCGTTCTCTTTTCTTAGGGCTACTACCTCACGATTCACTGTGGTCAGGTCTTCTATGAGGCGTTTGTTCTCCATGGAGAGGATATCGATGGAGTCTTGCATCGACTTGAGAGCGTCGTTGCGGCGCTTGCGCTTGCCGGCCAGCCAGCCTACTACTGCAGTGACTGTTGGGACCAGGCAATCGGTGATGATTGTTGCTATTTGCGTTTCCATGGTACTGCTATTTTTATGAGTAATACAATTTGATTTCTTGCTCGCGGCGTTTGATCAATCCGGGGAGTTTCTTGTTGCCCGCGTAAACCCATCGGCGGAACTCATCGGCTATGGTTGGGTCGTTGGGGTTCTTGAGGATTTTCTTCTTGAGGGTGGAGGTGTTGAAGGCCTGAATACCGACATTGAAGACGAAGCTTACGAGTGCATCGAACTGCTCTTGGGTGAGGTCGACGTCCATCTGGTTGATGCAGTGTTCGGCATTGCGGATGTCCTGTTTTAGGAATCCATCGGCTGTTTTCTCGGTTATCAGCATTCCTTGGTTGACGCCATCGGTGTGGCCGTAGCCAATGGTCCATACTCCTGCCGGGCATAGGTACGAGTTGAGGCGTAGCTGCTCAAAACTCTTGATTAATAGGATTGCGTAGTTTGTTGATTTCATGGTTTTGTGTTTTATGGTTTATGATTTGAACGGTGTGTCATTGGCGGATGCTCCACTTTAATAATAGGAGGAGGGCTATGGCCGCCAGTATTATGTAGAGGATGAGTTTGAGATTGGGTGAGGCTCTGGGTTGAGGGGATTGCTTTTCATGGTACTGGGTGTTTTGTGTGGTGGTTGTGTCTTGGGTTGATATTTGGGTTGTGGCGGATTCCTGGTCTTCCGATTGGGTTTCCTCCTCTTGGATGATGATGGTGCCGCCTCCTTGGGTTATCAGCTGGGTGATGATATCCTGGGACGTTGCCTGGGCATCGGGCGATGGTATTTGGGGAAACGTGGGTGCTTGCATCGGAAGAAATGTGATGGTGGTGGTCTTCCGGTGGGTGGACATTAGGTGTTGGGTGGTGCTGTCTATCTCTTTCTGGGAGATGGATGTGGCGGTGGATTGGGTGGTGGTGATGTGCCTGGTGCTGTGGCATGCGGACATCAGGAGGGCCATTGCGATGATGGCAAAAAGGGTGTGCGGTTGTGTGTATTCCATGGCTCTACAAGGCGTATAAAAGGGGTTGCTTTGTGTTTTTCTGTTATTATACCACAAATATAAGCAATCTTTTTATACTATGAAAACGGCCTTAGAGCATGGTTTAAGTATGTTTTTAAGTAAGGGAGATTGAAAAATGGGGCACGAATGGGGCACGCAAATCAGGCCTTTAAAAATAAAAATCGCTTCAGGAGATATTCTGAAGCGACTTTCTGGTGATCCGCTCGGGGTTCGAACCCGAGACCCCATCCTTAAAAGGGATGTGCTCTACCTGCTGAGCTAGCGGATCTACCTCTAATTGCCGTTAAGCGGGTGCAAAGATATGCCGTTTTGCCAATGTAGGCAAACTTTTTCCTTATTTTTTACTCTATTAGAATCTTCTTCACGGAACAAATCCAAACAGATTCTTACCTCACTATCTTGATAGTGCGGTTTGCGGTGCGAAGCAGATAGACGCCTGATGAGAGATCGTTCAGATCAAAGGTTTCATCTGATTTGGAGTCCTTGTTGGTCTTTACGACACGGCCGCTCAAATCATATATGGTATATACAGGTTCCTCTGACGCTTCAATATCGGGCTCAGAAGGAGGAGTGAACTGCAGTTTATCTGATTCAGAAAGCTGAAGACTCTTTGTTGAGCCGTCAGAATAGGTGGTTATCAGATTACCGTCCTTGAAAGCAATCTTACGCAGATTATCCAGGTCAAGGCTTTTGGTGAGGCTGTCCTTACCCACTACAACGACATCCTGGCCGAACATAGGTACAGCCAGCAACACAGCCAATGTCAGTATAAGGAGCCTTCTCATTCAAATTACACACAAATCCTTTCAAAGATATGGTTTTTTATTGAACCTATCAAAAACAGAATCTTAATTATTCTGACAAACCGGACATAAGCAATCCGCCTGTTTGGGATATTGTACCCTTTACTGTTACGGCTTTTGAGTAATCTGACAGGGTATAGGCAAAAGTATTGCCTCCGGCTATGTTAAGACTGCTTTCAGTATATATTGCCGTTTGGGCGGCACAGATACCAAGATATGTTCCGCTGCCCACCGTCAGTGACACAGCATCAACAGCACGTGAACGCACATTATTATCACCGCCATCATAATCAGTTCCTTTTGCTGCCACTGTAACAGTTGAAGTTCCGATATTCACTCCTGATGCGGCATTGATACATTTACTGCCCTGGCCTGAACTGAGCAGGAAAACATCGGACCCAGATATAGTCAGAGCACTCTTGGCACGGATACAGGCGGCCGATGACCAGTCCTTCTCATCCTCGTCATATTGCGGGTTGCCCTCTGTTGAGAGATTAACATAAGAATCAGTAACAGATATATCTCCACCTGCGTTGAATCCTTTTGATGCAGCGCCTTGGGTAGAGGCAGTGACAGTGCCCTTGCTGACCATAAGCTTACCTGTGGTGGTAACGGCATGTCCTTTTGCTCCGGTAGTGGTTATATCCAGTTTTCCACCGCCTATTTTCACAAAAGCGGTATCGGGCTGTATGTAATCAGATACTATACCGTCATCAACGCAGGTAATGTCAACAGAGCCTCCGTACAGCTCAAATCCGCCGCGACGCACGCCGACACCGTCACCAGAGGAGTTTATCCTTACCGTTCCTCCGTACATCAGGAAATAATCCTTGGTGTTGATTCCGTCTTTGGCTGCAGTTATGTTGATTTCACCCACATTGTAACGTAACCTGATATAATCATCGCTGCAAATTCCATGGCCTCCCAGAGAGGTGACATTCAACGTTCCGGGACCGCTGAATACAAGCTGGCCTTCACTGAAGAATGTTCCTTTTTGGCTCTCCCCGTCAACCTGAGCATAAGTTTCACCGTCCTTCAACGTATTGACCTTGCCTATAGGCATGTTGACCAGAACGGTCTTTCCTGACTGGATATTGATGGCCGGGCCATTGGGATTTGTAATGTCAACTCCGGATAGCTCAAGGATGAACTTCTTGTTATTATCATCTGTTTCAGCAATATTCATATCGGCAATCTTGAAAGAGCCGTCATCAGTAGTCCCCTGAAGACGGTACCTCATCTTACCTTTTGATGACTTTACTGTAACATGACCATTATCTTTAGTGATTGAGACATCTGAAGGAGCGGCCGACCATGTCCCGTCATTGCCTGACAATGTGAATATGATGGTGTTCTTTACACTGAATTTTTCAATATAATCACCGTAATCTTCTGCGGCATCATCAGAAGGAGCTGACGGTTCTGTCACATTTGTAGGTTCAGGAGCCGATGCACTGTCTATTGCACCTATAAAATCAGAAGCATCAGGAAACGCCGATACTGAAATTGCAGCGGAACGGTTGAATGAGACACTGTCAAGAAAGTTTATGGAATAGAATGCTGCACGCTTGTCATTAAGATAGAATGCACGGACGCTACCGTTGCCTGGAGACCTGACACTGTCCACCTCAGAATAACTTATCTGCCTGATAATACCGTCATTCTGATAAAAGATAATGGCAGTGGAATCAACAATTGTGCTGTCCTTCTTTTCTGTTGAAGACTTATCATAATTGCCGGCATCATCATCTGTGCAGTTTACGCAAAGCAATGCAGTAAACGCCACAAATAAGGCTATTCCATAAATATACAGTCTCTTCATAAACAGTCCTTTTTAGAATTTGAAAGTATAACTTAAACTTACGGCAGAACGGACGGATTCATCATCATCGGTTGTATTCTGCCATACATAAGCAAATTGGAATGCATGCTTCTTTTTAAGAGAGAAACCGGCGCCGGCTGTCAGACGTCCTTTCTCAAAGGCATCGCCGTTACTCAAATCAGAGAATATCTCATATGAGACAAAAGGATCCAACTTAAAATGAGGGATATCATAATCGACTGAAATACGGCTCCTGAGCATTGTCTTTTGTGATGCGTCGACACTGACAAAAGTGATGCTGTCAACTTTTGAGGATTCACCGGTATTCATATCATAACTCTCAACAAACCTGTGTTTTTCCCTGATATCCTCTTTTCCACATGAATAGGTGTATTGTAAACGCTCGCGCAAACTGATTTTGAAACGTCCCACTTCAAGTCCGGCAGACAGAGAAGCCGATATACGGTGACGGCTCTCCATGAAAGCCTTGGTCAGATTAAAATCATAGCAGCTGTCAATATAAAACTGAGGTTCCATCCCATCCACCTGTTCATGTTCATCGGGATTACGCTTATCAACTGTATAGGCTGTACGGTTTGATGACAGGAACTTGTAACCCGCATCAGCCTTTATATTGAATGTTTTGGATTTGTTCCTGTACAGACGTTTGCTGAATGAAGCTCCTGCCGACCAACGGTCAGTCTCTTTAAAGAAGCCTGTCTGACGCCATTCTGCATCAAACTCTGCATTCATACCCTTGGGCAGATCCTTTTTCAGGCCAGCGCCGGTCCACAATCCTGTTCCGGATTGTGCACATACACTGTCTTGCGCAAGAATCAGGAACAGCGCAATGGCAACAAATGCATGAAAGCAGGAACTGTCAGCAATACGTCTCATTTTATCTTACCTGTTTTCATTACGGAATCGATGGTACCGAACTCATCCATAATGGGTTCATAGTATATCTTGATGATAGCGGAATCCTTGAGAAAATCCACATTACCCACCTCTATGCGTATGATCTTGAGGCCGAGACGTTTCTCAAGGTCAGCCTTGAGCTCATCCTCCCTGCCGTGTGCCACCAGTTTGACATTGTCATACTTGATAAGCTTGGAAGGAACATGTTTCATCCACTTGGTGTTCTCACAGATGGCAAGGGCGATGATGAAAATGAGGTTGGTACCCAACAGTTCAAAATAACTTACGCTGGTGGCCAGGCCGTTGATGGCAGCCACGGCAATTATCACGAACATATAGGTCATCTCACGGATGGGAACCTGCTCCGTACGGTATTTGATTATACCGAATATGGCAAACAGGCCCAATGCGAACCCTATCTTGAGTTTGACACCTCCCATAAGATATATGAGCAGGAATATGCTCACACCTATAATGGAGAACGTAAAGTAGTAGTCACGTCTCTTGGCCTTGGGATAATAGAAGGCATGGACTATTATTCCGATAGTCACAACGTTTATGAGCAGACGGATTACCATCTCCCAGATGCTGGACCATACAGGCCAGAACGGGGTTGCACCAAGTGTAGCAAGCAGGCCCTCTGCCTCTTCACCAAAGATATCGGCTTCATCTGAAGCAGCTGCGGCAAGTTGAGTGAGTCCGCCTGCCAGCGGAGTTAATAATTTCAGAAACATATTGATGTAAGTTTTTCTATTTTTCTTATTCTCTCATTAAACATATTGCGCTTGATACCCGGTGTAGTCAGCGCCATCCCGATGCAATACTTACTGAACCCGCTGGGGAAGATGCGCAGTTCACGAAGCATTTCCTGTATGGGTGAGTATGTATTGCCGTCACGTTTTACCTCAATCACCACCAGATTATCCATGCTGCGGTCCAACCCGGTCTCAGTGTTATGGAATGAGAGATGGCGGTCTATGGTAAGACGCTCAGTCTTGGCATTGTTTACCAATGTGATACGCTTGAAGTGGTTGGCCACCTTGGGCATCATGTCACTCAAAGGTATGGAAAGCATGCTGTGCTCCTCAAGGAACTCTGCCGCTCCATCCTGAACGTAGGTGTCAGCCCCGGTAAGGTGTATGCGTTTCTTCTTGGTGCGGCCGTGGTTGTTCTTGAGCTTGACCTCAAAGAAATTATCACCGGTATCAACGTATGTACGGATACGCACCTTCTGCCTGGTGAGCCTGCCGTTGTGATGGTTCAGGTACATGGTGTTGAACCTGTCATCAAGATATTGGGTGCTGTACTCTGACTGGCGGATTCCGTTAATGGACTGGACCATATATTCATCGCGGGCCAGTTCCAACAGACGGGCCAGCTGTTCCTCATTGGCCAGATACTTGCTGTCTATCCTGTTCATGAGGCGTATGGATGACATCTCATCAAGTGAGATAGTATCAAATCCGTCAAGAATATGTGCGCAATCGGTCAGCATCAGGCTCCAATCATACTTAGGTGCGCAAATTTACTAATAATATGTGGTTTATTGAATAAAAATGGCTTATCTTTGCTTCAATCATAAAAAGTAAGATATATGTTTGATGTAAACAGTTGCCTCAACGAGGCTGAGGAGCAGATGGAAATGGCCATCATGCATCTTGAGGATGAGTTCGCACATATCCGTGCAGGTAAAGCCAACATTCGTATTCTTGATGATATCCGCGTGGATTCATACGGAACAATGGTAGCCCTGAATAACGTGGCTGCTCTCTCTACTCCCGATGCCCGTACCATAGCCATCCGTCCTTGGGACAAGAATATGATCAAGGTAATTGAGAAGGCCATTATAGATTCTGCAGTAGGTATCATGCCCACCAACAACGGTGAGGTTATCCGTCTGGCCATTCCGCCACTCACTGAGGAGCGCCGTCGTGACCTGGTAAAGCAGAGCGGTAAGGTGAATGAGAGCAGCAAGATCTCAATCCGCAACACCCGCCGTGACACCCTTGACACCCTCAAGAAGGCACAGAAGGACGGTCTGCCTGAGGATGCAGAGAAGGATGCAGAGGAGAAGCTCCAGAAACTGCATGACAAGTATATCAAGAAGGCCGATGAGCTCTTTGCCGAGAAGGAAAAGGAGATCATGACTGTATAATGAGCCGCGGATTAGTAATCAGGAATACAGGCAGCAGCTACCTGGTGCGTTCAGATGACGGACGCGATCAGGAGTGCCGTATCAAGGGTACATTCCGCATCAAAGGCATAAAAAGCACCAACCCCATAGCCGTAGGTGACTATGTGGAATATGCTCCGGCACGTGAAGGTGAGCCGGCATACATTACAAACATAGAGGAACGCAGGAACTACATAATCCGGCGTTCCTCTAATCTTTCCAAGCAGTCACACATACTGGCCTGTAATCTTGACCAGTGCATGCTGGTGGTGACCATCAACCACCCTGTGACATCTACCGTTTTCATTGACCGGTTCCTGGCATCGGCCTGGGCCTACCGCGTACCAGTGACGCTGGTGTTCAACAAGGCCGACCTGCTTTCTGATGAGGATAAAGCCACCTTGCAGGAACTCACCGCGCTCTATCAGGAGATTGGTTATAACTGCCTGCAATGCGATGCCCTGCACGGTGACGGGATTGAAGATGTACGGGCAGCGCTCAAGGATAAGGTTACACTCATGGCCGGTAATTCAGGCGTG